>Ga0210394_10008945_pt1 | contig 10192 bp, 8 predicted proteins | sample IncBWC12MmetaG_FD_160121 | JGI IMG/M metagenome (GOLD analysis project Ga0210394, IMG submission 160121) | Forest soil microbial communities from Barre Woods Harvard Forest LTER site, Petersham, Massachusetts, United States - Inc-BW-C-12-M | ecosystem: Environmental > Terrestrial > Soil >...
TATGCACCGTTATTTTGTTCGTTTGAAGAGCGAAGGAAATACCGAAGGTTTCCGGAAAATTGACTTCATGGTCGGAAAAGTAGAAAGCAAAGTGATGTTTTCTTCGGTCGAGGAAATCATGGAGGAGGGCCTCCATGCCTATTTGACCGGGGTCAAAGAAGAACTTTACGAAGTAGCCAATGCACTCAATGCCTATTATTTTGCCTATTCCTAATCATTCCGCAGACCAACCCAAGCCACCCCAAAAATGCCTAAATTTCGGATTCACCACAAGACCAAATACAGCTACGATAAGCCCGTTCGGGACAGTGCCAACCAGATTGTCCTCTATCCGATCCGCGACGAATACCAGGAAGTGCTCAAACATGAATTGCAGATTACCGGCGACCCGGAAGTGGAGGTATTCAAGGATTATTATGGTAATGAAATAGGATCCTTCACGCATGCCGAACCCCATACGGAATTGATCATCGATTCCCGGGTCGAAGTGGTGACCCACCCGAAGCTCGCCCCGGCCGTCGAAGATCCGGACGACCGGCAGTGGGCTCAATTGCAGGAGTTGCGCAACCAGACTCCCTATATAGATTTTCTGAAACTGGAAGAATTCTCTTCCCTGAATGAAGTACGGGAGACCGCCCATCGGGTGAAGCGTCAGAGTTCTACCGTCCAGGACGCAGCCCGGCAGTTGAATACCTACGTTTACGGGCAATTTAAATACATCAAAGGCATTACCAGCGTCGAAACTACTTTGGATGAAGTGTGGAAGCTCCGCGCTGGGGTCTGCCAGGATTTTGCCCACGTTTTACTCATTATGCTTCGGTTGATTCAACTCCCGGCTCGCTATGTCAGCGGCTATATCTGTCCCAGCTCGGGACCCATGCGCGGGGAAGGAGCAACCCATGCCTGGGTGGAAACCTATTTGCCTTCTTATGGATGGATGGGGTTGGACCCCACCAATAATTGCCTGGTTAATGGAATGCATGTCCGGCTGGCCGTGGGGAGGAGCTTCAGCGATTGTTCACCGGTCCGGGGTACGTATAAAGGGTCAGCGGAACACCAGCTCGAAGTCGGGGTTTCAGTAATCTATGAAGACGGCAGGACCGTCAACGAAGCGTCTGCCATACTGAAGCCCCAGCCGGCCAAGCCCGTGGCTGAACAGAATTCCTACCGCAGGTACCTGGAAATGATGCAGCAACAGCAGCAGCAACAATGATGGTTGGACTAATCGCCAAACTTTCCTCCGGGCGGAGGCCGGTAATTCTCGAACGGGATCCTCAACAATTTCGCGATCCGGTTGTTCTCCTGTTCCTGCGGATAACTGTCTATCCCGTACCGGAGGTTGCGGGGATCGCCTACCCGGATGAAAGTCCCGAATAGGCGGTCCCAGAAGCTGAAAAGATTGCCGTAATTGGAATCAGTCATCGGTTGCCGGTAATGATGGTGGACCTTGTGCATGTTGGGACTGACAATGACCCAGGCCAGCGCATGGTCCAACCAGCCAGGCAGGGATATATCGGCATGATTGAATTGGGAGAGCAATACCGACAGGAATTGGTAGAGAAAGACCAACCACATGGGTGCGCCGGCCGCCAGTACGGCAAGGAAGGTGAAGAAGGCCCGAAAAATGCTTTCCCCGGGATGGTGCCGGTTCGCTGTGGTCGCATCCACCCAGGTGTCGCTGTGATGAATCAGGTGAAATTTCCACATCCATTTGACCTGATGCTGAATCCAATGGATCAGCCAGGCGCTGATCAGGTCCAGGATCATCAGGCCGATCAGGCATTCCAGCCACACCGGAAGGCGCAGCAGGTGCAATAGCCCAATCCCCTGGTCGTTCGACATCCGGCTGCCCCAAACGATCAGGGAGGCAAATACCAAATTGATCAGTACCGTAGTGAAGGTGAAAAACAGGTTGAGGCCGGCATGCTTTAGTTTGTGGTAAGGTCGCCGCACCAGGGGAATAAACCCCTCCAGACCCCAGAACAGCATGAGGCCAGCCACCAACAAGAGGGAGCGCTGCCATGGGCGGATATGTTCAAAGAATTGGACCAAGCTCAATATCCTGTTTGTCCCTGGATCCGGGAAAAGATTATTGCTCCGGCTTTTTGCTGTCCACCTCCTCCAAAAGCTCCAAAGCCCTACCCGCCTGCGGCTGAGCCACCATCAGTTTCATCCCTCCCAATGCCGGGCTGAGAAATGGATCGATGGTAACTACGTATTCGTCTTTCAGATGGCAATTAATCCCTGCATCCCGCAGCATGGCCAGCTGAATATGTGCCGTGATGTAATTGTCAAAAGATCGAATCTGAATGAATTCCATGCCTCAAGTGCTAATCGGCTGACGCCATCCCGGACTAGGAAAGTCTTTGCATGGCCTGTTCAAGCTGCTTAAACATATCCGGAACCTCTTCCAAGCGACAGGTGCCCACACTGAGGCGGTACCAGGGAGAGCTGCGGGACGCTCCGAAAGCAGAGAACGGCACCAGGGCCAGCCGGGCTTCATTTAGTACATAGGAGGTCACCGCAGACTGGTTCTCCAGCAGCCGCCCGTCCGTTGCGGATAAACCGGCCAGGTTCAGCTGGATGGTCAGGTATATGGCCGCTTGCGGGGCAATGGCATCCACCCGATAACCGGCTGATTTTAGTCTGCTGAACCCGTCGTAAATCGTGTGCAGGCGGGTTTCGATGTCTTTCTTGAAACGAACGAGGTAGCGGTCAATCGCTCCGGTTTGCCCAAGAAATCTAGCCGTAGCTTTTTGTTCTGACATCGGAGCCCAGGCGCCCACATGAGTCAGTATGGCTTTCATTTTACCCAGCACGTCTGCGGGTCCAAAAGCCCAACCCACGCGCAGGCCCGTCGCAGCAAAGACTTTGCTGATCGCGTCGATATAAATGCAATATTGCCTCATGGCCGGCCGCAAACCAACGGGGTTATAGTGTCGAATCTGGCCATAAGTGAGGTGCCAATACATTTGATCGTACATCAGGTAAAGCTTCTTTTGCTTTCCGCTTCGCTTGGCATTTTCCTCCAAAATCATATCGCAGATGGCTTCCAGGTCACGTTTGCTCATGGTCGTGCCGGTTGGATTCTGCGGGGAGCAAAGACAAATCAGCGTAGCGTCCTGGATATGAGGCCGAATGTCCTCCGCAGATGGCATGAAATCATTTTCGGCAGCGGTTTCAATGACGACATGCTCCGCACCGACAAAATGGGCGTAATGATTATTATTCCAGGAGGGTACGGCATAAATTACTTTATCTCCCCGATCGGCAATGGCCCGAAACAATGAATAAATCAGGGGACGTCCCCCGCTGGCTACTAGGATTTCCCCCGGCGCGTAATCCAGGTTTTCCCTTTCCCGCAAAAAGGAAGCAATCGATTCCCTCAGGTCGAGGTTGCCTTCGGCCGCCGGATAGTTGGTAAACCGTTGGCGGTACGCTTCCACAATCTCATTTTCCAGTTCCTTGGGAATGGGGAAAATCTGCGGATCAAAGTCCCCAACAGTAAAATTGTAAATTTTTTCGCCCAGCCGGATCTTTTCCCTTATCTCGCCACCGAGGGTTACGATTTCAGAACCGATGAGCGTTTCAGCAAGTGAGGAGAGTTTCAAAAGGCATTATTTGGTGTGCCGCAGGCCCGGTTCCTGCTGTCCTCCTGTTTCGGCGCAGCGGCTCGCACGCCTATGGACGGCACGTTAAGGTCCTTGCGTCCCAAAGGTAGGGGCTTCAACCGATTGGATGGCGGAAATAAATCGAAAGCAGCGGCCAAATCAGGCTGGGCAAGGACCTGACGGCGCTGGGCCTCATTCCGATCTGAGTCGCTTCGCCGGGTTTTCCAAGGCCGTTCTAATGCCTTGATATCCGACCGTAAAAAGGGCAATCAATACGGTTAGAGAAGCTGCCAGGGCAAACATCCACCAAGCCAAGGGGGTATGATAGACAATATTCGAAAGAAATTTCTGGGCGACCACGGCAGACAAGGGTATGACGATCAGCAATGCGATTAGGACGGGCTTGAGAAAATCACGCGATAACAAGAACCATACCTTGCCGGCACTGGCACCAAACACTTTCCGAATACTCATCTCCCGGCTTCGCTGTTCGGCAAGGAAAGAAGAAAGTCCAAAAAGACCAAGGCAGGCAATAACGATGGCTATCCCTCCGATTACCGCAGCCAATACCCCATAAAAGCTCCATTCTTCAAATCGCTGCTGATAATCCGCTTGAAGGAACGAAAATTCGAAAGGGAAATCAGGGTTAATTTTTTTAGCAGCCCGTTCGATTTTAGCCAAGGTTTCCCGCCAATGCAGGTCGCTTTGAATCCGCACGAGGATATGCCCCAGGTTGCCGGTGTTCAATGATACGACCATCGGAGCGATGATGCCGGAAGGATTATTGAATACAAAATCTTTGAATACCCCGATGACCGTCCCATTTCCAATTTTTGTCCCGATGACGGGCTCCTGGAGTCCCATTTTCCTAACGGCGGATTCATTGATGAGGCAGGCTTGTGTATCAGTGAGCCATGCCGGGCTGAAGTCTCGTCCTTCGACTAATTGGATTCCCGCCGTGCGGATCCAGTCATACTGAACAGAGCTGACGATTACTGAAATCTCCTGTCCTGGCGATTTGCCTGGGTAGTTCATTCCGGTCACACTTCCTCCATACTGCAAAATATTATCAGAACCTGCGGTAGCACTCTTTACCCCTTCAATTTTATCCATTTCATTTTTGAATAGGGGGAAATGGCTCGCCAATTCGCCGCTTGTCCGGATGTCAATCAGGTTTTCCTGCTCATAGCCCAAGGGGCGATTCCTTACATAATTAATTTGCTCGTATACCAGGATGGTTCCGACAATGAATATGATCGAAATAAAAAATTGGAAAGTTACCAGCGCTTTGCGCAGGCCGGCGCCCCGCCTCCCCTCGGCTAGCCTGCCCTTCAGCACGTTTATGATCCGGAATCGGCTGAGAAAAAAGGCAGGATAAAGTCCGGCTACCAACCCAGTAAAAATACCCATGAAAAGAAGAATAGCCCAAATCCTCCAGTCCCAAAAATTGAATTGGAGGGTCTTTTCAGCCAATTGATTAAATGCAGGCAAAACAGTTCGGGCTAATACGACTCCTCCCAACAGAGCCAGGAAAGTCACTAACATGGCTTCACTGAGAAATTGGTACATGATCTTTTGGCGGGATGCTCCCAGGACCTTCCTTACCCCCACCTCTCTGGCCCTGTCTTCTGATCGGGCCGTTGCTATGTTCATGAAGTTGATGCACGCGATCAGGATGACGAACAGACCAAGGGCCGCCATCAGCTTCACCGCGTCAATCTTTCCGCCAACCGGCTTTCCATTACTGAAGCCTCCATGCAATCTCAAATTGGCAAGAGGGTACAGGAACAAGGAAGCGGAGCTGTCGTTTGACCTGGTTTGCAGCAACCGGGTTAACCTGGCATTTAATGATTTAAGATTGGAATTCGGCTTAAGCAACACCCAATTTTGAATCCGGTTGTCGTCCCATTTGTTCAGCCAATCGTTGTCCCTGGCAAAGACCGCAAATGGAATTACCATATCGAATTGGAGCGTGCTGGCGGTGGGGATGTCTTTTATGACGGCCTCAACAGTAAAAACATTTTTATTATTCAACAGAACCAGCCTGCCCATAGGATTTTCCTTTCCAAAGAGTTCCTTTGCCCGATGTTCGGTAAGTACAACTCCGTTTTGGCTGGTCAATGCCTGAACTGGATTCCCCGCTACCGCCCGAAAACTCATTATGTTGAACAAATCCGGTTCCGCATAGATCCCGGATTCGTAGAAAACCTTGTCACCGACCTTCAGCAATTGATTGGAAAATGGGGCTACCCTTGAGGCATATTTGGTCTCAGGCATCTCGTTCCGCAGGCTGGCAGCCATGGGCCCTGCGGTATTTTCACCGGTCGAGATGCCATCCATTTGCTTTTGGTTTTTCATTAGCAAATAGATGTCCTTCAGGTGGACATTGAATTTATCATACCGGAATTCTTCCGCAACATCGAGCAGGATCAATATGCTCGTTGCCAAACCCACGGCGAGACCGGTAAGGTTAATGAATGAAGAAACCTTTTTTTTCAACAGGCTTCGCCAGGCCATCAGAAGGTAGTTTCTGATCATATTTTTGAAATTAAGTCGGGTTTGTCCTGCGGCTTCTGGATGTCTTCCCGGGAAAGGCCGGTTGTTTCAGGATATGCCCCAAAGGCACCAAGAAGATGCCAGGATGGTACCCATTTATGAACCAGCATTTTGTGATTGTGTACCAAGGGGATTTGTGCGATAATGATACAAAATTGCCCGATTTCATTCGGCATGCGGCAGGTTTACCTCAGCCACCCCCCGAGAATCAAATCTCGGGGCACCCTTTCGATGAGGAAAAATCAGGTTGATTTCTGGACGGCTAAGGCCAGTCAAAAAAAAGAATCCGCCACCGCGGCATAAAATGCAATGGCTGATTTCGAGCCATCTATGGGAGTCGAACCCACGACCTGTTGATTACGAATCAACCGCTCTAGCCAACTGAGCTAAGATGGCCGGTGATGGCTGCAAATGTAGATAATCGACCACTCTTTTGTACCTTGACTTCCCTAAAAATGGTTTATGAAGAAGGGTGGCGCAATTTTCCTTTGCCTGGTCGGCCTTTCCGTCTCGGCCCAAGATATTTCCATCAATAAGGGTTGGATCTTTCGAACCGGAGACAATGCCGGTTGGTCTGCACCCACGGTGGCTGATTCCGGATGGACACCCATTCAAGTGGGACAACCCTGGGAATTGCAGGGCTATCCGGACTATGATGGATTTGCCTGGTACCGGCTCAGGCTGATTATACCTTCTTCCGTCAAAGACAAGGCTTTTCTTAAGGAGAAGCTGCGTATCGATCTCGGGAAGATCGACGATGGAGACGAAGTCTTTTTGAACGGAAACCTGATTGGGAGGAACGGCGGCAGAGGGGGAAGCATCAAGGATGGACGATATGATGTTCCTCGCACCTACATTCTGCCGCTGAATGACGCCCGCATTCAATGGGACAAAGAGAATTGCATCGCCGTTCGCGTATGGGATCATGGCGGTGACGGAGGCATGTATGAAGGCCCCTATGGTATCAGTGTGATGGATGTTACCGATTACGTCGTATTGAAATTCGCGGACAATCCCTTTGTGTTCACAGGAGATAAGAATCTGTCCAAGAAGATTCAGTTGCAATCTCTGAGCGACCGATATGATTTCACTGGCAAGCTGCGGGTCCGCATTGTTGACCCCATAACCGGGAACGCCATTTTGAATCAGGTGCTCGGCGTCGATTTCGCCAAGGATCGCCCTTTTTCCTATTCTTATTCCGTCAAGGCGCCGGAATCCAAGACCTATGTAGCGAGTTATGAGTTTGAGGAAGGCCGCAGTAAAAAAATGATAACCGCATCAGAGGTTTTGCCTTATATCCTGACTCCAAAGCCCGGTGCTAAAATCCGGATAAATGGCCCTTTTGTTTATGGAGCCCGGCCGGGAAAACCTTTTCTCTATCACATTCCTGCCAGTGGCGAAAATCCCAAGACTTATGCCGTCATCAACCTGCCGCAAGGTTTACAAATCGACCACAAGAACGGGATCATCAGCGGAATTTTGGCCAAATCCGGTGAATACCGACTGAAGTTTCAGGTCAGCAACCCCGCTTCGACAGCCAGCAGGAATTTCAAGATCGTCGTAGGGGACTTCATTGGGCTGACTCCGGCACTGGGTTGGAATAGCTGGAACTGCTGGGGCCTTAGCGTCAGCGATGAAAAAGTCCGGTCTTCCGCTAAAATCATGGCAGAAAAGCTAGCGGACTATGGATGGAGCTACATCAACATTGACGATGGCTGGGAAGCCAAGCGCAATGCGGCGGGCGAGATCATTCCCAACAACAAATTTCCTGACATGAAGGCTTTGGGAAATTATGTTCATAGCTTAGGACTGAAGCTGGGCATTTATTCATCCCCCGGGCCACTCACCTGCGGCGGCAATACGGCCAGTTATCAGCACGAAGCCCAGGACGCAAGCAGTTATGCCTCCTGGGGAATCGATTACCTGAAATACGATTGGTGTTCTTACGGATCCATCGCCCCGCACCAACCCTCCCTGGCCGACTACAAGAAACCCTACCAGGTCATGCGCGCGGCCCTGGACCAGGTAGACAGAGACATACTATTCAGCTTTTGCCAGTACGGCATGGGAGATGTCTGGACCTGGGGTGCTGGCGTTGGGGGAAATTCCTGGCGAACGACCGGGGATATTACGGACACCTGGGCCAGCCTGTCGGGGATTGGATTTTCCCAGGACAAATGCGCGCCGTACGCGGCGCCCGGTCATTTCAACGATCCTGACATGCTGGTTGTCGGAAAAGTGGGATGGGGACCTTCCCTTCATGACAGCCGGCTTTCACCCGATGAGCAATATACCCACATCAGTCTCTGGGCCCTGCTTTCTGCTCCTTTGCTTATTGGGTGCGACATGAGTCAGTTGGATGATTTTACGATGAACTTGCTCACCAACTCCGAAGTGCTGGCCGTCGACCAGGATGCCCTGGGCAAGTCGGCAATCCGTGCGATTCACGACGGAAACCTGGAAGTCTGGGTAAAAGACTTGCATGATGGAAGCAAGGCAATCGGCGTGTTCAATGTGGGCGATGCAGTGGAAAAATCGTCGATCCGCTGGGCGGATCTTCACCTGCCCGCAAAAGAAAGGATCAGGGATTTGTGGAGGCAAAAGGATCTAGGCGAGCGGACGGATACGGTAAGTTTCTCGCTGCCATCCCACGGCGTATGGCTGATCCAGGCCAGCAGCATTCCCTAAGGGCCCGGCTTCAGTTCGTATTGTTGTGTCCTTTTTGGTATTGCTTTTCGGCTTCCTGCGCTTTTTCAAAATCTAGCACCACACCGTTAATGCAAAACCGCAAATTTGTTGGCGGAGGACCATCCGGAAACACATGTCCCAAGTGGGATTGGCAGCGCCCGCACATGACTTCCGTTCGGGTCATCCCGAAACTGTGGTCTTCCGCATAAATAATGCCTCCTTTACTTATTGGCTCATAAAAGCTTGGCCAACCGCATCCGCTTTCAAATTTGGTATCGCTGCGGAAGAGCGCATTACCGCACACCGCACAATAGTAGGTCCCGATCTCGGCAAATGTCTCATACCGGCTGGTCCATGGTCTTTCCGTTGCTTTGCGGCGCGCTACATCGTACACTTCGCGGCTAAGCATTTTCTTCCATTCTTCTTCGCTGACATCCAGCGGAGATTTGTCTACCCGGGAGTAGAACGGGTTCCGCTGTTCTTTACTGTCTTCCATATCGTATTTTTTGAAGGTCTGATCGGAAAGTTACGACAATAGCCGTCGACTGGTTAGACGCACCGGAGCCCTTGCGCCCTATTGCGTTCACCACAATGAGGAATATGGTCCGCATGGGCCGGGTTCCGCTAAAATTCCCGCGGAATCTTTCCGGATTTAGCGAACGAGAAGCTGAAATTCTTAGAAAGATTTAAACAGGGAATATTATATTTGTTTTCCCTGCAGAAAGCAGCACATTATGTTCAATCTCATTCTATTCGGCCCACCTGGAAGCGGAAAGGGAACTCAGTCTGAGCGGCTTATCGCCAAATATGGCCTTAAGCACCTCAGCACCGGTGACCTGCTGCGCAGCGAGATTGATGGTCAGACCCCATTAGGCCTCGCAGCCAAAAGCTTTATGGACCGAGGCCAACTGGTCCCGGACGAGGTCGTCATTGAAATGATCAGCTCTGCATTGGATAATAATCCCCAGGCCAACGGTTTCCTGTTTGACGGTTTTCCCCGAACGACCGCCCAAGCAGAAGCCCTGGATAAACTGCTCAACCAAAAAAAAACAGAGATAGCCATAGTGCTCGCACTTCAGGTTAGCGTAGATGAGCTGGTGAAAAGGCTGTTGAACCGCGGGCGCACTTCCGGGCGCCGGGATGACGCCGATGAAGAAGTTATTGCATCGCGGATCTCGGAATACGAAAGGAAGACGGCAGCAGTCGCCGAATACTATAAAAAGTATAATAAGGTGGTTTATATTAAAGGAGAAGGGAGTATAGATAAGATATTCGAAGCGCTCTGCAAAAAAATCGACTCCCGTAAGGCCGCCTGAACGCTCAGCCCATTTCACCCG
>Ga0210394_10008946_pt1 | contig 10189 bp, 8 predicted proteins | sample IncBWC12MmetaG_FD_160121 | JGI IMG/M metagenome (GOLD analysis project Ga0210394, IMG submission 160121) | Forest soil microbial communities from Barre Woods Harvard Forest LTER site, Petersham, Massachusetts, United States - Inc-BW-C-12-M | ecosystem: Environmental > Terrestrial > Soil >...
AACGCCGTGCCGTGGTCTCGGCGGTCTTCAACATCTTTGCCGCGTTCGATATTCCGCTGGTCTATTTTTCGATCTGGTTTTTCCGCACGCAGCATCCGCAGCCGGTGATCGGCGCGGGCGGCTCGCTTGATCCGCGCATGCTGGACGTGCTTTTGCTGTGCTGGGGCGCCACGCTCGCGCTGCTGGCGCTTTTGCTGCGCCAGCGCTATCGCGTGGAAGCGTTGCGCTGGGAAGTCGAGCGCCTGCGCCTCGAAGCCGAGAGTCGCGGCTCCGTGCCTCATAGTCTCGCCGCGCTGCGCGACCAGGAGCACTCCGCGTGATGCTCCGAATTTGCCGGGCTAAAGCCCGGCGCTACATTCCGAACTTGCGCGTCGCTTTTTGTAGCGCCGCCCTTCAGGGCGGCATCGGCTGTAAGCAATGTCGTTATCCCGAGCGGTGTGGAGTTTGCTTGACGAGGGATCTGCAGTTCGCAGGGTCCCCACCTTCGCATTCTAAAGGTGGAAACGGCCTTTGTAGCCCAGGGCGCCCGCCGAAGTTTGGCGGGGCCCTGGGGAATTTGCCTTTCTTATTCTCATCGGAGGCCCAATGAAAAATCTCGATAGCCTGATGGCCGCCTATCTCGCCGTCTGGGCGATCTTTTTCGTCTACCACTATACGGTCGCGCGCCGCGTCGCGCGCCTGCAGGACGAAATCGCGCGTCTCAAGCAATCCCTGAAGCAGTGACGCCCATCGCGCATTTTCTGCTGGGCGACCAGGTTACTGCTTGTCATTCGGAGCGGGTGTGGAATTTGCTGTCGAAGAATCCCTCGGACGAATTTCGCTTGGTCCATGACTAAACCCCGCATCGGTATCGTTCTCTTCCAACTCGGCGGCCCCGATTCGCCCAAAGCCGTCGAGCCTTTCCTCTACAATCTGTTCTGCGATCCTGACATCATCAACTTCTTCGGCGGATGGCTGGCACGTCGCCCGCTCGCCTGGTTGATCGCCCATCGCCGCGCCGGAATCGTTCGCGAACATTACGACGCCATCGGCGGCCAATCGCCTATCCGCCGGCTCACCGAACTTCAGGCTCGCGGACTCGAAGCCGCGCTCGCGCCCGATTTCGACGCCCGCTGCTTCATCGCCATGCGCTACTGGCATCCGCTCACACAGGAAGCTGTCGACGCAGTACAGTCGGCCGCGCCACTCGACGCTCTAATCCTGCTGCCGCTTTATCCGCAGTATTCCTTCGCCACCACGCTCAGCAGCCTGAAAGAATGGCGCCGCGTCTGCTCCGCGCAAACATCGACGCGCGGCCGCGGGGCGGCCACGCCGCGCGAGATCGTCATCGAGGAATTTCACCTGCATCCGCAATATATCCAGGCGCTCATGCGCAATATCGAGACGGCGTTCACGCGTTTCGCTGATTGCCGCAAAGTGCAGCTCGTTTTCAGCGCGCATGGCCTGCCGCTCAGCCTCATCGAGCGCGGCGACCCATACCAGCGGCACGTACAGGAAACCGTTGCGGCCGTGATGTCTTGCGGCGCCTGGCCGAACCCGCACCTGCTCTGCTTCCAGAGCCGGGTCGGCCGGCAGAAATGGCTCGAACCCTCGTTGACGCAAACGCTCGAAATGCTGCCGCGGAAAGGGAAGAAGCATCTGTTGATCATCCCGATCTCGTTCGTCACCGAACACATCGAAACGCTGCACGAGATCAATATTGAAGCGCGCGAGCACGCGCTCGCCTCCGGCGTCGAGCAATTCGAGATGATGCCCGCACTCGACGATTCGCCCGACTTCATCGCCGCCCTCGCTTCGCTCGTCCGCGCCGCCGTCGCCGCCGAACCCCCAGCCCACGCATCCGCCGCATCCGCGACGTCCGTTATAATCCCCAAGCCCGCCTCCGTCCGGTGAAGCAATCCCTCCCTGTAACGAGTGCTGCCTCCCGCGCGGGCCGCTCACGCTGTAAGAACGTCGCGTGTGTCGACATGGAAATCGGCTTGACACAACGAGCCTGGGGTAATATAAAGACCTGTTTGATTGCATTTATACTGCTTTCCTGGAACGAGGTTAATGTAGTTTCCAATGGCGGACCACGCCGAAACAAAAACTGCAGAAACTCCGAGTTCAACTGCTAAACCCACCGGAACCGCTGCGGCTCCGGCAAAACCTCCCGTCAAAGCTGATAAGGCGGGGGAAGCTCCGCCCGATCGCATGCGCAGACGGGTTATCTGGACGGCTATCGGCGGTTATCTCGGCGTCAATTTCCTGATGTTCTTGCGGTTCTTCTTCCCGCGGGCGCTTTACGAACCCAATACGGTTTTCTCCATCGGTTTTCCTTCCGATTTCGACCTGGGCGTAAATCAGCAATTCTTGATGAGCAATCGTATCTGGGTCATCAAGGAGCCGGACCGGGTCTTCGTGGTTTTCGCCCGCTGCACGCATCTCGGATGCACGCCCGAATGGAAGCCCAGCGAGAACAAATTCAAGTGCCCCTGCCACGGCAGCGGCTACGACGCGGAAGCCGTCAATTTCGAAGGTCCCGCGCCGCGGCCGATGGACCGCGCCCATGTGGAACTGGATGCCACGGGCAAGATCATTGTGGACACCAGCCGGCTCTATGTGGACGACCCTGCGGCCGGCGTCAATCACTTTAACGATCCCAATGCGTATTTGCCCCTTTGACGCATCGTCGGCCGGCCCTGAAATCACAAATGGGTGTAGCCGGTTCCCTCGGGTGAATGGTGTTGTCGGGCGCCAAAAGGCCGTGGCCATCACGGCGCTTTTGGCGCATAAGATGTCGCAACGGGGCAGTACGGGGTCCCCAACTCAGGCCGGTCTTGCATGAGTTGGAGTGAAAGTTAGGGGGAATCATGGCGGAAGAAAACGGCGGTAATGGGAGCAAGCGCACCGGTCTGATCGACCGCGTACGCGAAGACGCCGAAAACATCAAGACGCTGGTCCGGGAAAAGGGCAAGGAAGAGATCGAAGGCCTGAAAGACCCGGAAAAGACTCAGCTCTATCGCTCCATCTTCCGCGTCAAGCACGAAGAGACACCCCGCAGCCGCTCGCTCGGCGTTCTCAGCAACGTCTTCCTGCATCTGCATCCGGCCAAAGTCAATCGCGACGCCACCCGTTACAACTTCACCTGGGGCATGGGCGGAATCACCTTCTATCTTTTCCTTGTGCTCACCTTTACGGGCGTGCTGTTGATGTTTTATTACCACCCCACGAAGGTGCAGGCCTTCCGCGACATTTTGTATCTCGAAAACGACGTCCCGTTCGGTAAGCTTCTGCGCAATATGCACCGCTGGGCCGCGCACCTGATGGTGATCGCGGTCTGGCTGCACATGTTCCGCGTCTTTCTCACCGGTTCGTATAAGCGTCCGCGCGAATTCAACTGGTGCGTCGGCGTGCTGCTGATGGTGCTCACGTTGCTGCTCTCCTTCACGGGTTACCTGCTGCCCGACGATCAGCTCGGCTTCTGGGCTGTGACCGTAGGTACCAACATGGCGCGGGCCACTCCCGGATTAGGCAATGAAGGGCCCTTCGGCTCGCTGCTGGGCATGACGCCATATAACGATGTGCGTTTTGCACTGCTTGGCGGCTCCATCGTGGACGCCAACGCGCTCTTGCGCGCTTACATCTGGCATTGCATCGCGATTCCGCTGATCGCGTCGATCTTCATGGGCGTGCACTTCTGGCGCGTGCGCAAAGACGGCGGAATTTCGGGACCCGCTCCGGTCATGCTGGAGACGGAGATCAAGGAAGAGAAAGGCCCGCGGCCGGTAATCATGCGGCCGAGCGGCATGGCATGACGAAGCTCATGGCATCGTCAGACCGGGCGAATTCGCCCCGCGTGAATGGGGTTGTCGGGCGCCAAAAGGCCGTTTCTTCGCGCGAAAGTCATGGACATCAGGAGCTTTCGCGCGTTAACAAAGTCATGGCGCTTGTGGCCCATAAGAAAGTCCTCTTGAGCGGAGAAGCAAACAAATGCTAGGTAACTGGCGTCAGCTTTGGGAAATCGCGTCGGCTCCGGACAACGTACCCATCGTGGCGCTGCTGTTCCTCGTGCCGTTTTACGTCTGGTATGCCTTCCGTCAGGCGCGCGCCAACGACGACCTGATCGAAAAGCTCGAAGCCGATCCCGCCGCTGCAAAGACGGCGCACCGCAAGACGCAGCCATGGCATCCCAAATGGGATCGCGAAGTCCACACCTGGCCGTATCTGATGCGCGTCGAGTTCGTGGCTGCGATCCTGGTCACGGTGCTGCTGATGGCTTGGTCGCTCACGCTCAATGCGCCGCTCGAAGAGCCGTCCAATCCCAACGTGACCATGAATCCCGCCAAGGCCCCTTGGTATTTCCTGGGCCTGCAGGAGATGCTGGTCTATTTCGATCCCTGGATTGCCGGCGTGGTCATGCCTACGCTGATCATCGTCGGCCTCATGGCCATTCCGTATATCGACGCAAATCCGCTCGGCAACGGCTACTACACCTATAAGCAGCGACGATTCGCCATCTGGACTTTCTGCGCCGGCTTTATCGGTTTGTGGGTGGCGATGATCTCAATCGGGACATTCATCCGCGGTCCCGGATGGATGTGGTTCTGGCCGACTTCCACATGGGATGCGGCGCGCGTCGAGTACGCCGTGAATCGTAATCTCGACGCCATCTTCGGTGTCAATGGCGCCTGGCTGGCGCACCTGATGCCTGCGGCGAATCGCGCTTACGCGCCGATCCTCGCGCGCATCATTTTCGGATTCTTTCCGATAGCTATCTATTTCATTATCGCGAGCTATCTTGTCTATCTCGTAATGAACTCAACCAATTTCGCGCAGCGTATTTTCCGCCGCATGACCCTGCTGCAGATCGTCACCACCGACCTGCTGCTGGTCCTGATGCTGGCTTTGCCGGTGAAAATCCTGTTGCGCCTGATCTTCCGCGTCAAATACATCTGGGTAACGCCATGGTTCAGTATCTAATGGCAACATTGACTGGCATGGAATTGGTGTCATTCCGAGGAGTCCGCGGGATACGCAGCGGCCACTCGCGCGGTGTCATTCTGAGCGGAGTGACCGCGCCCTTTCTTCGGCCGCCTTTTGGCCGCGCGGTCACGGAGTCGAAGAATCTCTCTTCAATGATTCAGGAGGAATGCGTTGCCTGATCTTCCCCCGCAGCAAGACGATCCGATCGTCAGCAGGCCTCTCAGCGGCCTGATTCTGATCTCCGCTTTTCTGTTGCTGCTGACGGTGTTCTGGTCTCTGTACAGCGAATTTTTTGGCCTGCGCCCCTGGCGCGATTATCAGAATCGCTTCCGCACTCTATACGCCGGCTATCTCCAGAAGCAGATCGCCCAGCGCCGCGCGGCCGAACAGGCCCTTTACGGCACTCCCGATTACCAGAAGCTGAAAGCCGCCGTGGATAGCGCCGGCAGCGCTGTTCTTCCCGCGGACCGGCAGATCACCGAACAGATCGATTTGCTTGATCGCCAGCGCGCCGTCTTGACTCCCGATTTCCAGGACGGGCGCGGCAAAGTCGGAGCGTTGACGTATCAGCTCGAGCAGATTCCCGAAAGCGATAAGAGCGCCAAGGCCGCCAAGTTGAAGGAACTCAACGAGGCCAGAGCCTTTACGTATGAGCTCAATTGGCCCACCGCGAACGGCACCGAGCTTCGCAAGTTTAATTACGACGATCTGAACGGTACGTTCACCGGCATCATGAGCCAGAAGGCTAGTCTCGTAGCGAAGCGCGGCGAGCAGGATAAGTCCGCGAAAGAAGCGCAGGTTGCGCTCGATGCCTTCGTAAAGGAACGTCTGCCCGGCCTGGGCACCGCCGATTTGCAGGGCCTGCTGCAAAGCACCAGCAACATGGACGTCAAGCTCCGCCAGATCAACGTCAACCCGCCAGGCGCGCAAATCAATTACGTCGGCGGCGTCGGCCTTGTCGACCGCTGTCAATCTTGTCACGTGGCCACCGATCCTCTGCTCGTTCCGGCTGTAGTGACGCTGACCAAAGCCGATCTGGGCGTGGCCAAGGATAAAGACGCGCCGTTCACCAGCCATCCCGATCCCGATCTGCTGAAGTTCCACCCTGAGGAGAAATTCGGCTGTTCCCCTTGCCACGGCGGTAATGGCCGCGCTCTCGATACCGTCGAGCGTGCGCACGGCCGCTATGAACACTGGCTCTGGCCGCTGTATTACCGCGAAAACTTCGACGCAGGTTGCCAGCAGTGCCATGCCTCGGACGCCGTCACCGAACACGCCGGCGTGCTCAACCACGGCAAGGAGCTCTTCCGCGAAAAAGGCTGCATCGGCTGCCACAAGTTCCAGGGCTTCGACAATCAGGATGACCTGCTCACCGCCACGCGCCAGCAGATCACTCAGATCGAAAGCGATCGCAAAGCCGACCAGGACGAAATCCCGCGCATCAATAAGCTCGGCGATCAGGCTACCGACAACGCGGTTGCCAACAATTTCTATCAGCGCGCCCAGAACCTTACCGTCACGGTCGCCAACATGGATTCGCAGCAGGAGCAGCTCGAGCTTAAGTCACACGACCTGTTGCAGGAAATTAAGAAAGTCGGCCCGGATCTTAAAGAAGTTCGCATGAAGATCCACAAGGAGTGGATCCCTTACTGGCTGCAGCACACGCATGAATGGCGGCCCACCACCAAGATGCCGCAATTCCGCCTGCAGCCCGAAGAAGTCCAGTCCATCTCCGCATTTATTTGGCAATCGGCGCTCACCGGCCCGGCCTTGCCCAAGCAGACTGCGGGTAATGCCATGCACGGCAAGGAACTTCTCGAATCGCGCGGCTGCCTCGGCTGCCATTCCGTTGGCGAAGGCCCGAACATCACGGGCGGCACTTTCGCGGCGAATCTCAGCCGCGTCGGCGAAAAAGACAATTACGATTACCTCGTTCGCTGGGTGCACAACCCGCGCGAACGCACGCGCCCCTACAGCCCCTTTGAGAAGCGCGACCTCGGCCCCGAAGACTACGCCAAGCACGGCATGCCGTTCGTCTTCGATCTCGCGCATTCCCGCAGTCCCAATGACGGCCATGAGCTCGTAGTGCAGCAGCCTACGGTCATGCCCAGCCTGCGCCTCAGCGTCGAAGACTCGCGCGATATCGCGAGCTACCTGATCACTTTGAAGCATTCGGACATGGAATTCCCGGCGGCTGACTTCATGGATGATCCCAAGTTGAAGGATAAGGGCAAGTCCCTTGTTCAGTTCTACGGCTGCGCGGGATGCCATGAGATTTCCGGCCTCGAAGAGGAAAGCCGCGTCGGTACCGAGCTCACTAACGAAGGCAGCAAGCCTATCGAGCGCCTTGATTTTGCTCTTTATACCGAAGACGCCAAGCAGGGCATTGAACCCGATGGCAAAAAGTCCTCTCGCCCCGATTGGTATGACCTCAAGGGCTTCTTCGAACACAAGCTGGCTAATCCCGCGGTTTACGACACGGGCAAATACAAGCCGAATCCGCAGGACCGCCTGCGCATGCCCAAGCCCAACGTCAACGGTGACGATATCAACGCCATCGTTACCATGTTGCTGGGCAGCACCGATCCTTCTTTGCCGCCCGACTACATGTATAAACCTTCAGACGAGCGCGCCTACATCCAGAAGGGCTGGTGGATCGTCACCAAGTACAACTGCATGGGCTGCCATCAGGTCGATATCGGCCAGAAGTCCGTGCTGATGGGGTTGCCCATGTATCAGGGCGAAGACAAGATCAATCTGCCGCCCGTGCTCACCAGCGAAGGCGCTCGCGTCAATCCCGACTGGCTCAAGAATTTCCTCTCCAATCCGGCGCTCAGCACTACGGATTTGAATCGCGACGGCGTGCGCAGCTACTTGCAGGTCCGCATGCCCACGTTCTTTTTCTCCGACGACGAGATTCGCAGCCTGGTGCTCTTCTTCGAAGCTATTTCCCATCAAGCCGAACCTTTCATTCCGCAGAAGGTTGAGCCTCTCACCACTTCGGAAGAGGGAATGGCTCGCGCGCTCTTTACCAGCACCGCCGCGCCCTGCCTGAAATGCCATGCCACTGGCGATCCGGCGCACGATAAAAACGCCACCGCGCCGAATTTCCTGTTGGCGAGGGATCGTCTGCGTCCGGCATGGACCGGCCGCTGGATCACCAATCCACAATTGATCATTCCAGGCACGGCTATGCCTTCGGGACTCTTTAAACGCCAGAACGATCACTGGGTCTTCTCTGGGCCGATTCCGGAAAACATGCGCGGCTTTCAGGGCGATCATGCCGATCTGCTCGTGCGCTATATGTTCACCCTGACGCCGGAAGAGCAGCGGTTGCTCCTCGGCCGCACCCCAACCACCACCGCCGCCCGTGGTAATTAGGCGCCGAATGCACCCAGCAGTAATCAATTTAATTGACGGCCAAGTAGACCCCGGAAATCTTTATAGGAGGAAGTCATAACGTCATGAGTAAAAGTTTGTGGTACCTCGCCGCTGCCGTAACACTGGCTGCTGCGTTGATCAGTTGTGGAGGGAAGGGAAACCAGTCGGAAACCGCGGCCCCCGCCGCTAACACCGCGGGCAAACCGGTGGATTCGGCCACAGCCGGTACAGTCACCGGGACTATCAAGCTCGATGGCACGGCCCCCAAGCCGCGCAACATCAATATGGCCGCCGAGCCCAATTGCGCCAAGGCCCATTCCACGCCGGCAACCACTGAAGACATCGTTCCCGGCGATGGCGGCACGCTGCAAAACGTGGTCGTCTACCTCAAGGGCGACTTCAGCGCGTATTCGTTTTCGCCGGAGACCACCCCGGTAATGATCGACCAGAAGGGCTGCCAGTATCATCCGCACGTCCTTGCACTGCAGACAGGGGAGCCTCTTTCGGTCATCAATTCCGACATGACCACGCACAACATCCATCCCGTTCCCAAGGACAATCGCGAATGGAATGAATCCCAGCCGCCGGGAGCTCAGCCGATCATGCAGAGTTTCGCTCGTCCCGAGGTCTCCATTCCCGTGAAGTGCAATGTCCACCCCTGGATGAAGGCGTATATCGCCGTATTCAATAACCCCTATTACCAGGTCACTGGCAAGGACGGCAGCTTCACGCTCAAGAACGTGCCTCCGGGGACTTACACCGTAACGGCTTGGCATGAATCGTTAGGCTCGCAGGACGCCATGGTCACCGTCGGCCCCAGCGAGTCCAAGTCCGTCACGCTTACGTTCAAGGCCGCCTCCGCCGGTTCAGACTAATAGCACTCTGGCTTGAGTGAATGGTGTTGTCGTGCCGAAAAAGGCCGTGTAGATCACGGCGCTTTTTCGGCCTAAAGAGTCGCCCAGGGCGCCCGTTGCAGTTCGACGGGGCCCTGGGGCCTTTTCAATAGTAGTTGGCCAACCACGAGAAGAGTGTCATTCTGGTGAATGTAGCGACCTAGAATCTCTCAGCATCCTAAAGGCAGACCACCAAACAACGTTCCCTTAGCAAAACTCCCGTGACCACCCCACGCCCCTATCAAAACGTCCACCGCTTCGCAGTCTTCACCGCCGTGTGTACGTTTTTCCTGCTCATCGCGGGCGCGCTGGTCACTTCAAACGATGCCGGCCTCTCGGTTCCTGATTGGCCGCTCTCTTACGGCTCGCTCACTCCGCCCATGGTCGGCGGAATCTTCTACGAGCACGGCCATCGTATGATCGCTTCCTTCGTCGGCCTGCTCAGCATCGTGCTCGCGGTTTGGCTTTGGCGTGTCGCGTCGCGGGGTCCCGCAGCCCAACGTTGGCTCCGCTGGCTCGGTGTCGCAGCTCTCGGCGCCATCGTCGCTCAGGGATTGCTCGGCGGCCTCACGGTTCTCTTTTTCCTGCCGCCCTGGGTCTCCTCCGCACATGCCACCCTGGCGCAGATTTTCTTCTCCACGGTGGCGAGCATCGCGCTCTTTACCAGCGCCTGGTGGCAACGCGAGCCGGACATATGGCGCAGCGATTTCCGCAGCCCTTCGATTCACGCGCTTTCTGTGGCCACGGTTGCAGCCGTTTTTGTGCAATTGATCCTTGGCGCCGCGTTCCGCCATAAAGCTTTCGGAATCATCCCTCACTTGGCGGGAGCCGTCGTCGTCACCGGGCTGATCTTCTGGCTGGCAGGCGCGCTGAAGCGCCGGTTTCCCGGTGTTCCCGAATTGAGGTCCGCCTCGCTTGGGCTGCATGCGTTGATCGGCTTGCAACTGCTG
>Ga0210394_10008947_pt1 | contig 10188 bp, 7 predicted proteins | sample IncBWC12MmetaG_FD_160121 | JGI IMG/M metagenome (GOLD analysis project Ga0210394, IMG submission 160121) | Forest soil microbial communities from Barre Woods Harvard Forest LTER site, Petersham, Massachusetts, United States - Inc-BW-C-12-M | ecosystem: Environmental > Terrestrial > Soil >...
TTCTGAACTGCAAAGTGATCCGCGTGGGCCCGCTGCCCTTCACAGGCGGTCTGATCATGTTCCCGTTGGCGGCGCTTTTTGGCGATGTGCTGACGGAGGTCTACGGCTATGCGGAGTCCCGAAGGGTCATTTGGACCGGCCTCGGCTCGCTGGTCCTGTTCGTGATCATGATCGAAATCTGCGGCGCGCTGCCGCCAGACTCCCTTTGGACGCACCAGGCGGCCTACGATTTGATCCTTGGAGCGGTCCCACGGATCGTTGCAGCGTCATTGACCGCCTACTTCGTCGGCGAGTTCAGTAATTCGTATGTGCTAGCGAAATGCAAGGTGCGAACCCAGGGCAGTTTCATGTTCTTGCGTTTCGTTTTGTCGACGCTGGTCGGACAGTTCATCGACAGCGCCACGTTCGTGGCCGTGGCCTTTTCCGGGAGAATGCCGCCACGCCAGATGGTCCTGGTGGCGTTTACGGGATGGGCGATCATGGTGGTCTGGGAGATCGCGGCCCTTCCCTTGACGCTGCCGTTGGTGCGGGCGCTGAAGCGTCACGAGGGCGTCGACTACTTCGACATCGGCACGAATTTCAACCCGCTGCATTTTTGACGCCGATGGCGCGATAGTGGATTATCGTTCCAAGTTTGGAACGATGAATTCCGATTTGCGGTACTAGTCGCTGCCGCCGCTGTGAAATATATTGATGGTCGGACGGCCGCTCAGAAGGGAAGCAAACCCATGAAAGCATCTGTCCTTCACCAATATGGCGGACCTGAGGTCCTTCGTTACGAAGACTGTCCTGATCCGGTTCTGCAGCCGGGCGAAGTCCTGGTGCGCGTAGCGGCGGCAGGCGTGAACCCAGTAGACGCGCTTGAACGATCGGGCGAAACGAAAGCATGGCGGCCCGTACGGTTTCCGGGCATCCTGGGCTGGGACTTGTCGGGAACGGTCGAAAAGCTCGGGAGCGGCGCAGAAGGGTTTTCCGTTGGAGACCAGGTTCTCGCCTGGGCCTACCACACCTACGCCGAACTCTGCGCCGTGAGCGCCGGGCTTCTCGCCAGGGTTCCCAAAGGCATGAACCTCGTTGACGCGGCCGCTCTTCCGCTCGTCACCATGACCGGCAGCCAGCTCATTTTTGTCGGGGCGGACGTCAAACCAGGCCAGACCGTGCTGGTTTCGGGCGCGGCAGGCAGCGTGGGGCGTTCGGCGGTCTTTGCAGCCAAGGATCGCGGCGCCGTGGTCATCGCCGGGGTACTGAAGAAGCAATTAGACGGCTTGAAGAACCTTGGCGCCGATCGCGTCGTCGCACTCGATGATACGGCAGCCTTTGCGGATCTCCAGCCCGTCGATATCGTCGCCAACACGGTTCGGGGAAAGACTGCCGAGGATCTTATGGCAAAGGTGAAGCCGGGCGGGACTTTCGCCTCAGTCACGGGCGCTCCGGCCAACGCAGCCGGGTATCCTCGGGTGCGAACGGTCGCTTTCGTATCGAAACAGGACACGAAGAACTTGGAGTATACGGTTGAGGCTGTGAGGGCGGGAAAACTGACGATCCCGATTGGGAGCAGAGTCCCGCTTCGGAACGCCGCCGAGGCGCATGCCGCGTTTGCGAAGGGCAGCGCCGGTAAAATACTGCTGCTGCCGTAGGAGGCGACCATGAAAACTGAACCTCACGGAATCAATCCGGATGTGCCGCCGAGCGGCGAGGGCTGTGCCGAGTGCCTTGCAGCGGGCGGATGGTGGCTGCATTTGAGGCGTTGCGCTGAATGCGGGCATGTCGGCTGTTGCGACAGTTCGCCCAGTCAACATGCCTCGAAGCATTTCCACGCCACGGGACATCCGGTTGCCGCAAGTTTTGAACCCGGAGAAACTTGGTTTTATGACTATCGGACTCGAAAGATGATCCCTGGCGAGAAGCTCGCGGAGCCGCGGTGGCATCCTGAAGATCAGCCTGCGCCGGGACCGGCAGGCAAGGTACCGCGCGATTGGGAGTCTCGCCTTCACTGAGCAATGCGATGCAACATCCTTTAGCCGATCTGGGCAAGTGGCCGCCACTCGAGTGGGAACAATGGGAAGACACCGCCGAAACAGTGCACATGTATATGCAGATCGTCGGCAAGACCCGTTTGGCGCTGACGCCTATACAGAACCACTGGTGGAATATCCCGCTTTATCTAACGGCGCGCGGACTCACAACATCGGCAATGCCTGCAGATCGCGGGATTCTGCTCGACATTGAATTTGATTTTGTGTCTCACGAACTGGTCTGCCGCACGAGCGCCGGAGAGATCCGCAAGATAGCGCTCCGGCCCGTCTCGGTAGCTCAGTTTTTTGAGGAGTTCACCAAGACGCTGTCGTCGCTTGGCGTTTCCGTAAAGATCCATCCGATGCCGGTGGAGGTCGCAAATCCCATCCGCTGCGACGTCGATACGGTTCATTGCAGCTACGACAGCGATGCCGTTACGCGCTTCTGGCATGTGCTCCGAATCGCGGATACGCTTCTCAAACGCTTTTCCACGAACTTCTACGGCAAGATCAGCCCGGTCCATTTCTTCTGGGGGTCGTTCGACCTGGCGGTCACCCGATTTAACGGCAAGAGAGCGCCGGCGCGGCCCGGTGCTGATTCCGTTCAGGCGGAAGCGTACTCGCATGAGGTGATCAGCGCGGGTTTCTGGCCGGGCAATGGCGGATACGGTTGCGCGGCTTTCTATGCCTACGCGGCGCCTGTGCCCGAGGGCCTCGATAAGACCGTGCTTTCGGGCAAGGGCGGCTTCAACGCGAATATGGGCGAGTTCATTCTGGACTACGCCGATGCGAGAGATTCGGAAGATCCCGGCGATACCGTTCTTCAGTTTTTCCAGGACACGTATTCCGCGGCGGCTGATTTAGCGAAGTGGGACCGGGCGACGCTCGATCGTCACGACGAAGTTGCTGATGCGATTCGGCTCAAGCGGCCTCAGGTGATGCAGAAACCTCAGCGATGAACAAAGGGCGTCTCGAAGCTTTCAGCGACGGCGTCTTCGCGATCATCATCACGATCATGGTCCTCGACCTGAGGGTGCCGTCTGGCCCGTCGCTCGAAGCGCTTCGGTCCACGGTTCCGGTTTTCTTGAGCTACGTCCTCAGCTTCGTTTATGTCGGCATTTACTGGAACAACCATCATCATCTCCTGCACGCTTCCGAACGCGTTTCCGGACCAATCCTCTGGGCTAACCTCCATCTCCTGTTCTGGCTTTCGCTGGCTCCCTTCGCGACCAGATGGGTCGGCGAGAATTACAATGCTCCCTGGCCGATAGCGCTCTACGGTCTGATGCTGCTCTTTGCGGGCGTCGCCTACTTCATCTTGACCAAGGCGCTCATTGCGCATCACGGCGCCTCGTCGCGTTTGGCAACCTCGATTGGAAAAGATCGGAAAGGCCTCGCCAGCGTGATCATTTATGTCGTCGCGATTCCTCTTGCCTTCGTCTGGCCCAAGGCCGCATACGGCTGTTACATATTTGTCGCCGTGATGTGGCTCTTGCCCGACCGACGGATCGAAACGGCCGCGAAGTAACGCCGCAAAGCTTTTTTGCCTCTGCCACGGCTGCGTGCAGTCTATGGATAGGCCGTTAACAGAACGAGCGGAGGATCATAAAAGAGTGTGAAAGTAGAAATGTGAAGAAATCGTCCGACCCAAAAAGACATCACTCGCTCGCGGACTTGCCTGTAGTTTTGGTTCCGCGCGTGTGACGTGACGATGGCAGCCGCAGGGGCAGAAGGGACGGCGCAGTACTCGGCGATCGTGCTGGGCTCGACGGGGAACGTGGGCGGACGCATCGTGCAGCTTCTGATCAAGAACTTGCTGTGCCAGAAGGTGGTGGTGGTGACTCGCCGCAAGACGGACGCCTTCGCCGACCCCAAGGTCTGCGAGGTGGTTGTCAACATGGACCGGCTCGAAGAGGAGGTTGTGCCGCACGCCCAGGGAGTCGACGTCGCGCTCGCCGCGTTCGGAGTCGGCAAGGGCAGCGCGAAGATGCCCGAGGAGGAGGTGCGCAAGATCGAAATCGCCTACCCGCAGGCCTTTTGCCGCGCCGCCAAGGCTGGAGGCGCTCGTGTGTGCGGGGTCATGACAGCAGCGGGCGCGGACCCCGAGGCCGGGATGAAGTACGCGAAGATCATCGGCGAGAAGGAGAAGGCTGTCGAGTCTGTCAAGTTCGACTTCCTTGGAATGTACCGTCCTGCCGTCATTCTGGGCAACTCCAACACGCCGGGCGCCCTTGGCTACGTCATGCCACTGCTGCACTGGGCCATGCCGTCCAAGTACCACTCGATCCACAAGAACGACCTCGCGCGCGCGATGGTGGCGCAGTCGGAGCAGGCGTTACTCGCGATCGCGCAGGGCAACGCTCCCAAGGAGGCGGTCGTGAAGATCCTGGAGTACAAGGAGATGGAGCCCTTCTTCGTCAAGGGCGAGAGCGACGAGCCTTGAGCGGCAGCAGCAGCTATCTCGTCACAAGAACGCCATCAGCGCCTCCATTGTCTCTTCAGGCCGCTCTTCCATGAGCCAATGCCCGGTGTCTTTCAAATCGATCGCGCTGACGGTAGTCGCCACAAGCTTCATCTGCGGGACTAGAATTGCGGCGCTGGCTTTTTCGCCAGCGATGGACAGAACGGGCATCGTTAACTTCGTTTTGGCCATCTGCGCGAAATCCTTGGCCGTGTCCGGCCAGGCGGCAAAGTAAGCCCAGCCGGCACGCATGCGGCCCGGACGCGAATATGCTGCGACATACGCGTTACGGTCGGCTGGCTTAAGCGAGCGCCTTTTGTCAGCGGCCAGATCGTTCCAGAAGTATGCGAAATAGATTCTTTCGCGGCCTTTGACGAGCGCTTCCGGCGTCGGACCGTGAAATCTAAAGTGCCACAGATTGTCGTTGTTATACGCGAGTTCCCATCCCGCAACACCGGGAAGGAAAGCGTCCATAACGGCGAGCTTCTCGACTTCTGTGGGGAACTGCGCGGCATAGGCGTATGCAACCATCAGGCCGATATCGTGGCCGACAACCCGTGCCTTCGTAATACCGAGGGACTTGGCCAAGGCATGAATCCGGACAGCGGCTGTCCTCATGTCCGCGCCGCTTTTGGGAATGTCGGAATCGCCTATTCCTGGCAGGTCCGGCGCGATAACAGTGAATTTTCCTTTTAGCTTTTCAATCAGGGGCCGCCACATTCGCGAGGTCTGTGTGTATCCGTGCAGGAGGATGACGGCGGGACCTTGTCCGGCCGTGATGTAGTGAATCTTTTTACCGTCGATCTTTACCGCGTTCGACTTGGTAGCGTTTGGACTGGTTTTCATCTCATGTTCTCCAGAATAGACGGGACCCCAAACGGCTCCTGGCGCGCCTGATGCCCAGCTTAAACGTAGGATATCGGTATGGTTGCGCCGCGTTCAAGCTTGCTGGCCGCGAGCGATGGCTATGCGGAAAGGTACGCCAGAAGCTCGCTCGGCATGCTACCGGCGATTATATCTGCTTGAAATCCCTGGAGGTGATCGTGATTGGCACCTGTCCGCGGTGTAATCTAAGGAGGAGCCCTCCCCGTCATTTGCCTGGCGGGAGATTGAAAACGTGGACCGGCGCGGGCCGTGATCTTTTGAACCTCGACGTTCGCAGGATCTCAGCGGACCGTCGTTGAAACAGACCGACCTTTGAGTTGCACCATTGCGGCGATTGACCGTGACGGCCTTCCGAAGTGGGGAATATGAAACCAGCATCATCGTCTGTTGCACAAAACCTGGCGAAGCTCGACGGGGCGCAGAACAAATCGGATTTTTTCGCCGCCGAGTCCGTTCTCGACATCCCAAAGCTGATCCTTGCCGGATCTGAACTCTCCGACGTTCTGACGGTCATTGCCCGGTTGGTGGAATCCCGGCGGGAGGGCTTGTTCTGCACGATCTGGCTTCCGGATCAGGGCGACAACTATCTCTATTGCGCCGCAGCGCCAAGTCTTCCCGGATTTCGTGAGCAAGTGGGGCGGATGAAAGTTTGCCCGAAAGGTGCCTCCTGCGGCACGGCGGTGTACCGGCGGGAGCCGGTCTATGTTGCTGACATTTTCAAGGAATCTATCTGGGACGACTATCGCGAACGGATGTTGCCCTATGGGATTCGCGCAGTTTGGTCGCGACCGCTGTTCACGCATGCAGGTGAGGTACTTGGCACTTTCGCCATCCTTTATCGTGAGTCGCGTCATCCCGACGCTAACGATCTTCAGTTGATCGAGAATGCCAGCCACGTCACCGCGATCGCGATTGAGCGCCACATGAAGGAACAGGAATTGCAGCGCGAACGCGACCGGCTGCGGTTGCTTCTGGAAATCACCAACAGCGTGACGTCCAAGCTGGACCTTCGCGGGTTGGTTGAGGTGCTTTCCAAGAGCATGCTGAGTGTCACGCGATGCGATTTTTGCGCGTTGCTTCTCCCGGATGAGGATAGCGAGCAATTGAGACTGACGATCCTGTACAACCCGGAGGCGAGGGGGGCGATGTGTGACGGATCGAGCGTGCCGCTCCGCGGCGCTCCTTGCGGCAAGGCCTTCCGGACGGGCAAGACGCAGTATTTTAAAAACCTGGAAGAGGTACAGGACGACCCCGAAAGTTACGGCAGTGACGTGGGCCGGCGGTTCATCGAGGTGACCATAGCCGAAGGTTTGGTCTCCGGGTGCGATCTCCCGCTTATCGGAAGAAGCGGTGTGGTAGGAGTTCTGGCCGCGATAAAGCGGTCCGAGAGCGCTTTTTCGGAAGATGAGCTTCGCTTTCTCGAACAGGTTGCCGGCCCCGTGGCCATCGCTGTTGAGAACGCGATCAGCTACGAGGCGGCGGTTAAAGAGAGAGACCGCGAGACGAAACAGAGACGCCATCTTGAAGAAGAAATTCGCTCCGAGTTTACGCAAATCGTGGGGGAGAGCCAGGTGTTAAAGGACGCGTTGAGCCTGGTATCCGTGGTGGCGCCGACGGATTCGAGTGTGCTCATTCTGGGTGAGACTGGAACCGGTAAGGAGCTCTTTGCCCGTGCAATACATGATTTGAGCACCCGTCGCGAAGGCGCATTCGTGAAGTTAAATTGCGCCGCGATTCCGCTGGGGCTTCTGGAAAGTGAACTCTTCGGTCATGAAAAAGGCGCATTCACGGGCGCGATCGCTCAAAAGATCGGACGCTTTGAACTGGCGAACAAGGGCACCCTTTTTCTGGACGAAGTCGGCGACATCCCTCTCGAACTGCAGGCGAAATTGCTGCGCGTTCTCCAGGAGCAGGAGTTTGAGAGGCTGGGCAGCAACCGCACGCATAAGGTTGACGTGCGGCTCATCGCCGCGACACACCGGGATCTGCCAGGCATGGTGAAGCAAGCGACCTTCCGTGAGGACCTTTATTATCGGCTCAGGGTTTTCCCGATTCATATTCCGGCTCTTCGGGAGCGGGCCGAAGACATTCCGGAACTGGTACGGCATTTCCTTGCTCTGTATTCGCGGAGGATGAACAAGACGATCGACCGGATTCCTAACGAGACCATGGATGCGCTCGTGCGATATCGCTGGCCTGGCAATATTCGTGAATTGCAGAACTTCATCGAGCGGGCGGTCATTCTTTCTCCTCACTCCGTACTCCGAGCTCCGGTCGCCGAGTTGGAGCCGTTCCAACCTAAGCGGGGGGCCGAGGTGGCTCTCAGCGGCCTTGCCGAGGTAGAAAAAGACCATATTGTTCGAGCGCTTGAAGCCAGCGACTGGGTGGTCGGCGGCCGAAACGGGGCAGCCGCCCGCTTGGGTATGAAGCGGACATCTCTGGTTTACCGCATGCAGAGGCTCGGAATAAACCGCCAGATGGCCGAAAGCCCTCGCAAGCGCGGCGCATCGCGCGCCTGATGACGGTCAAGATCACCGCAAACACACGTCTGAGAAGGCGATCAGGCGACCAGGGCGTGATGTTCTCTGGATGCGTCAAGGGGGCCCCGCCGCTACGCTGCCGGATTATCTTCGGAATGGCAGAAGATGCAGCGCTTGTTGTTCAGGTGGTCCAGCTTCGCGCAAAAAGGACCTTTTCCGTTTCGGGCTAACAGAAATACCTCGCCGGCCGCAAGCATACCCAGGGTCGGCGCCGTCAGATAGATCCACAGGCTTTGCCAATAGCCCCCGCAAACGGCGGGGCCGAAAGTGCGGGCCGGGTTCGCGCTCATCCCCGACAGGGGAGATTCAAAAGCGATGCCTGATGCAATCAGAAACGCAGCGAAGTAGCGGGTGTAAGGCGCAAGAACCCTGTGATTGGACGCCACCAGCACCGTCATCATCAGCAAAAACGAGACTGCCACCTCGGCGAGGAGCGCTGCCGTGTCGCCATAACTGCCCGGCAGCGTTGCGCTATAGCGAACCGTTTTGTGCGCGGGCGCTCCCCAAAGCACGACCGTCGCCAGGGCAACGCCCGCCACTGCCCCGACCAATTGCGAGGCGCAGTAGAACAGGGCATCCCACGACGTCACTTTCCGCAAGCGATAGAACGCCAATGTGACCGCAGGGTTGAAGTGCGCTCCGGATTGCTTGCCCCATGGAGAATGGACGATTAGGATGATGGTCGCTCCCATCCCCGCGCCCATCGACATCCGCCGCACGGCATCATTGCGCAAGTACTGTTGGAGCGGCGAAGCAGGGTGCCACAACAATGTAGCAAGGGCGCAGGCAGAGAAAAGGTAGCAGCCCGATTCTCCGGCTTCCATTAGGTACTCCGGCCAGTGACGGCGCAGGCTGTCAGCCGCGTTCAGTGCGCCTTCGTACGCGTTCGGGTTCGCCACGTCAGCCCTCAGCTTCATCCCACAGTTCGCGCGACCGCTAGGGCTGCTCGGCGTGATCCACCATTCGCGGCACGCTCACAAACAGCGCCTTTAACCCTTCTGTCATGGTCGGGTGAGCAAACATCGCGTCGCGCAGGGTCGTATAGGGCAACCCTGCCAACATAGCCAGTTGAACCGTACCCATGAGTTCGCCCGCCTCAGCCCCAAATGCCGTGAAGCCAAGGATGCGATCGCTGTGCGAGTCGACCAGGGTCTTCATAAACCCGCGTCGTTCCGATATGGTCCAGGCCCGCCACGCCGAATCGAAGGGCACGGACGCGACGCGGTAGGCAAGGCCTCTTTCCCGCGCCTGTGACTCAGTGAGGCCGACGCGCGCGAGTTCCGGATCGATAAACACGCAAGAGGGAACCAGGCGGTTCGCCGTAGTGCGGTGGCCTCCATTCAAATTTTCGAGAATGATGACGGCGTCGTCCTCGGACACATGCGTGAAATACGGGCTGCCCGCGCACTCTCCCATCGCCCACACGCTTGGCGCGGTCGTCTCCAGACGATCGTTTACTCGAATGTGTCCCTTCTCCGTAAGTTCGATTCCAGCCTTTTCGAGTCCAATGCCCGCGGTGTTCGGAGTACGTCCGAGCGAGACGAGGATGTCGGTTCCGTCGACGGTGCGGTTGGCCGCCCCGCTCCGGAGCTGAAGATTGACCCGGTTGCCGGAACTGCCATCGACACGGAGAACCTCCGTCCCCACCAGTACATCGATGCCTTCGTCCTGAAACAAGCGTAGAACCGCCTGGGAAACGTCGGGGTCTTCATTGGAGGCAAGCTGCGAGTCACGTGTAACAAGAGTCACGCGGCTCCCAAGTCTCCGCAGAGCCTGGCCTAATTCAAGGCCGACATAGCCGCCCCCTAGCACGATCAGATGTTCGGGATGGCGCTGCAGGTCAAGCGCTTCGATATGAGTCAATGGCTTCGCTTCGCGCAACCCCGGCGTGTCCGGCACGGTTGCGTGGGTTCCGAGATCGACGAACACACGGTCTGCAGCGATAGTACGCTCTGCGCCATCGCGCAGTGCGACATGAATGGTGCGAGGCGCGACGAACGTGCCATCGCCGAGAATGAGTTCATCTCCCGCGCTGCGAAATTTGTCCAAATGGATTTTGACGAACGCGTCGACCATTTCGCGTTTGCGCGCGTAGACCCGCGTCATGTCGATGGTCGTCGGCCCGGTCTCGATCCCAAACTCCCGATGGCGGGCTGCCAGTGAAGCGACCTTGGCCGAATAAATGACGTTCTTGCTCGGCAGACACGCCACATTGGGACAGGCCCCGCCGATATATTTCCGCTCAACGACGGCGGTTCGTCTTCCTGCCTTGGCCATGTTCCAGGCC
>Ga0210394_10008948_pt1 | contig 10187 bp, 9 predicted proteins | sample IncBWC12MmetaG_FD_160121 | JGI IMG/M metagenome (GOLD analysis project Ga0210394, IMG submission 160121) | Forest soil microbial communities from Barre Woods Harvard Forest LTER site, Petersham, Massachusetts, United States - Inc-BW-C-12-M | ecosystem: Environmental > Terrestrial > Soil >...
TAGTCGCCTGGACGCGGTGAAATTGAATGTCGAGCCGATCCAGAGGCCGGTGCCGCTTTACGTGGCCATTCTCCTCAAGGAGGCCGCCTACCACGTCGGCTTGCAGGGACGAGGACTTTTGACGGTGCCATACGGCTCGCTCGATCATGTCGACGAAATCGGTTCGCTGGTGTCGGAATTTCGCCGCGGCCGAACCGATGCTGGCAACGAGGCCGTCGCTCTTCCGCAAGCGCTTGGCGACAACGTCGTATGCCTCCATACCCATGTCGCCGAGACCGACGCCGCGGCACGCAAGGAGGCGAGCGGACCGTTTGACCTCTATGTCGAGACCCGGCTGTATGCGAAGAAAATGGTCTATGACGATATTCTCCGAAGCGGCATTCATCTTTTTGGGTCGGTCGAGACCGTCACGAAGAAGCTTTGCGCGCTCGCCGACATGGGCGTGGATCACGTCATGACCATGCAAAACTTTGGCAACATGGCGCCCGCCTACGTGACGAACTCGATGCGCCTGCTGGCGGAGCGGGTGATGCCTCAAGTTCGGCAGCGCCAAGCTAGCCAGTCGTTGCGGGGCGGTCGCTTAGCAAATCCGGATGGCGCCGATGTTCGATGCGCGTGAATTTCGTAGAAGTTTGGCGGCGTTTGCGACAGGCGTCGCCATCGTTACGAGCTCGAGCCTAGTGGCATTCGCGCGCGCCAAATTTTGCCATCAACGTCCTGACCGCAGATCAGCGGGAACTTTCACAGCGGTTCTCATTCACCGTCGCGGACAAATTCGACGGCGTGGGCGCTGTTTCTGGTCATGGGGGTATTCCTTTGATAAACGGATGTGCCTTCGACCGCGCCAATGTCCGGTTAGGGTCTGACTCGGACCTTGGGTTGCGTCTGAGCTAAGTCGGCTTCTCCGTCAACAGCGGACATGCGGCAACTGCACGGGCAAGTCCGAAAAATGCCAACAAGAGACTCATGCACCACAGCAAACGACAGCTTTCGATCACGAGTTGCTGCGTCGCTGAAGAATTCCGGCCTGCATGGCAATGTGCTGGATCGAAGAAGAATAACAGAGCAAAGCGATTTAAGGCGACACCGGTAGTCCCGGCTAGTCTGGCTCGCCAAGTTATCTAGGCGTAAAATTGTTCGCCACCGCCAGCGCGCCTCGCTCGTCCGTTTCCAGGGCAATCTTTTGGGCTAGCATGACGTCGCCCGCAACCAGAGGATCGCGAGGCACGAAGCACCAGCCCGTTCTTGGCAGGGCAGCATCGTCTAGCTCGATGATGTTCGCTCCATTGCCGTGGCGTATCCGGTATCGCTTTCCGGTGTGGCAGCCGGTGACCTCGAAATAGTTGTGCGTGTCGTACTGCGCCAGCTGCTCGGGCGACAGCCATTCCCTCAAGAGCTTACGGCCGCGCAGCTCGCTTGTACTTGGGCGCCGATACCAATCGCGAAAGGCTCGCGCCCAGCGTGAGCAGGCTGCTAGGAGCCGCCGGAGCTGATCGTCTGCGATGCACAGCAGCTTCGCCAACACGAACCGAGCCTTAGCCGCCGACTAGCCGCGGAAAAAACAGGGTCTCTTCTGCGGTCGGATCAAACGTGCGCGTTACGACAGGCTCTCCATCAGCGGTGCGGGTCGCCGCCGTAAAGCCAGCGCCCGTTAGGGCCTTGAAGCGGCGCTCGGCCTCCAAGAGTGCCTTCACGTCCTTCGCATCGAAGTTATGCCGAGTATCGCCGTTGAGGTCCATGATGATTTGGGTTGCCATAGCTGCGCTCCCATTGTTGGCCGCCAGATCAAAGCGACGTTGCTAAATGCCACATCGTAAGAAAAGTTCCGCTTCACCGGAAGCAGAGCGAGAGATAGCTTCCGGCGTGATATCAAATATTTAAAATGCTGCTCTTCCCGCCCCAGACGACCTTGATCTAAGTCAACCGGCCGAACTGTTTTCGACCAAAGACCTTGCTCTCAGAACCGAGTTTTTGTTTTCGCGGCAACGTCGCTAACGTTAGAGTTGGGTCAAAAGCGACCGAAACGGTCTCTCCGCGCCATGTCCGGTTTACCCCCGATAGCAACCAAACTACGGACATCGCTGGAGGTCCGGTTCGTGCCAAATTCTGACATCGTACCCCTGTACCCGGAGTGTGGCGTCTTCCTATATGCCAACGGCGTAGCTTTTTTCGGACGCATATTCTGTTTTCGCTAACAACGAGAACTTGCAAGATGAATATGGAGTCTTGCTATGAACATCAATCCAACAGCGGTTTCTCAACCTGACGAAATAAAGCCAGACCGCCAGCGTGAATTTGTAATAATGCTATCAGACCGATCGCGTGAAATCATCCGACTGTTCGAGGAACTAGAGCGGAAGCGCCACCAGCAGGCAAAAATGAATGAAACAAAGAGTCGCTTTGTGCGATCAAAAAGACCCTTCTGATCTCGGTTTTTCCGCACCCAACGCCGTAATGTGACTTCCGCTATTCCTCCGAGAGCGGACATCGCCTGCAAGATCAGCCATGTCCGAAAAGTGCCAACAATGGACATGGCGACCCGAAGTTCGCCAATGCGATGCTCCTGAAAGAAGGCCCACCAAGAGGGGCCTCTCAATTTCAAACCTAATGATCGCGGGTCGCGCGGCAATCAATAGCTTTGACTTCTGCGGATAACCTCCGCACCATCGGGACTCGCAGGGCGGCGCGCGATTTATTGCGAGCCGATGGCGTCTAACATAAAGGTCGGAGGGTTCGATCGTACTTCGACACTCGATACTGTGCTCCGCGGCTACGTTGTGCGGAAAGGTCTGCCCACTAAAATGGTCAGGAAAATCGGCCCCTGAAGATTTGCCAACAGGCGTTTGATTTGATGTCAGCGGTTTCAGATGTCCCTTTTTGGCGCGTGCTGGATCCGATGGAACGGATTTCAGAGACCTTGTTCGGCCTGATCATGGCTCTGACCTTCATCTGCAGCCTTGGTATCGCAACGGCGGGCAACATCACGATTCGAACAATGCTGATCGGTGCGCTCGGCTGCAACCTAGCCTGGGGCATCGTTGACGGCGGTCTTTATCTGTTGGCCCGCATCAATAACCGGGGAGCCAATATCCTGACATTGCGCGCCATACGGCAGGCGCCGGATCCGGAAGCAGCGCGACGCGTCGTCGCCGACGCGTTGCCGCCGGAATTGGTGTCGGTCTTGCCTCTGGAGCAACTGGACCTGATGCGGCAAAAATTGCAGCAGTTGCCTGAGCCGAGCGGGCGTCTGAGGCTGACGAAGCGCGACTGGATCGGAGCACTGGGTCTTTGCCTACTGAGCTTCCTTTCGACCTTCCCGGTTGTAATCCCGTTCATATTCCTGAGCGACGCCAAATTTGCACTGCGCGTCTCCTACGCCGTCGCCATAGTGATGCTCTTCTGCTGTGGTAGCGCGTTCGGCTATCATAGCGGACTTCGGCCATGGGCGGCGGGCCTTTCGATGGTGGCCGTTGGTGGTGCGCTAGTCAGCGTCGCAGTGGGTCTTGGAGGGTAGTTGACAGTGCGGCAGAAAGGCGCTGCTACAGTCTGGCAGGTTAGCGGGGCAGCGATTGCTGCGTTCGTTGGTTTGTGGCTTGGGCCGATGACCGGAGCGCGCGCCGAAACCCCCGAGGTCAGCCCGGGCGGCGCGGTCGGCCTTGGCAATCGCGGCTGGTCCGCGCCCGAAAAGAACCACGCAGCGTCCGTGGATGAGCTCGAATTTAGCGCCCGTGCCGGGCTTGCATCTGACTACATTTATCGCGGAACGACGCTGTCCGATCACGGGCCCGCGGCCGGGGCCGCCGTTGAAGCGACATTTGGCCCTCTCTACGCCGGCTCCACAGTGGCCACCGTCAAGCTGCCGACCCAACCAATCGCTGAGTTCACGATGGCAGGCGGTGTGCGCCCGAAGTTGGCGAATATCGATTTCGATCTCGGCGTGACCTATTTCGGCTATCCCGGAGAAAGGCTTCCCGGCGAGACGCACGGCATCAATTATTGGGAGGCAGCTATCCGCGGCGACAGGAGCATCGGCGAGTCGATCCGCATCGCCAGCGGTTATGCCTACTCTCCGAATGTCTCCAACACCGGCGCCTGGAGTCAATATGTGGCGGCCGGGTTGGGCTTTGACTTGCCAAAGCGTCTGCTCCCGCAGAATCTGAGCGTGTCGTTCACGACTGCTGCCGGCTATTCCTGGTTCGGTAATCAGGCTCCGCACCTCGGCGGCTTTCCCTTACCTGCCTATCTCAATTGGCAGGCAGGCGTGACCTTCAGCTACAAGGTCTTCAACTTCGATCTGCGCTACTACGACACCAATCTGTCGAAAGAAAACTGCTTTGTCTTGACCGGGGATCTAAACGCGCGGCCGGGTGGCCGCATCGATCTCATTACCAACCCGGCTGGCTTGGTCTCGAACTGGTGCGGTGCAACGATCGTTGCCAAGGCCTGGTTTGCGTTTTAATTGGTTAGCTCGTTTGCGGCGTCGGCTCCGCATTCCCGTGCGAGCTTTGCGCCTCGCATGAAGGAAGGCAACAACGCCAACGTTGTCGGAATACCTCAGCGCTTTTGGTCGCGTCGCAGCTACCGTATAGTTACACTCGGCCCAAACGGAATCCGGTCGATGTCCGAGTTGGGTCATCTTCGGAAGTCGGCTCACTCAACCACGAGGTCCGCTTTACCCCTGTTAGCTGACCTGCCCCGCACAGACACTCAGGTCCGAAAAGTGCCAAAAGATGACATTTGCCAGGCGCAGATAGGACCGATGTGCTATCATTGGGTCGCGACGAAGGAATTTTTTGTCACACCACGGCGCTCAGCCAGATGGGTGTTCAGATGATCACAATTCCGGAACTGGTAGCGCAGGCTTTGGGATCGTTCCTGACTTCGGACACCAAGAGTCGGTTTGGCTCTTCGCATGCCCACTTGGCTGAAGTTGTCCCCTTCGCAGCCAGACTGACCCTTGATTGCATCGGCAACAGCGACGCCCTGTATCACAACATTGAGCACTCGATGCTTGTTACCCTCGCCGGGCACGACATACTGATGGGACGACAGATGTTGCGGGCAACTACCGCAGAGGACTATGCGAATTTCATTTTCGCGTGCCTTGCCCATGACATCGGATACGTTCGCGGAATTTTGCAGGGAGATAACAACGAATCCTATGTCGCAGATCTGAGTGGTCGTACGATTCGTCTACCGCGAGGGTCGTCCGATGCCGCGCTCGCACCCTACCATGTGGACCGGTCAAAGTTGTTCGTCTCCGAGCGCCTCGACGGGACCGAAGAGGTGGACGCTGACCGAATTGCCCGAGCAATCGAACATACGCGCTTTCCATATGCATCATCCTCGAACGACGACCTGATCGAAGAGGAGGGTTTGTTGCTGCGAGCTGCCGATCTTATAGGTCAACTCGGTGATCCCAACTACCTGAAAAAGGCAAATGCACTGTTCTACGAATTTGAAGAAATCGGTTTGAACAAAAAGCTCGGCTACGATACGCCCGCAGACGTAGTCTACAAGTACCCGCAGTTCTATTGGAATAACGTCGCTCCGCAAATTCAGATGGCGATACGCTACCTCAATGTCACGTCGAGCGGACGCCAATGGATAGCAAACCTTTATGCTAATGTTTTCCGCGCAGAGCGTGAGCTGAACCTGTCGGGTCCGCAACTGTGATCATGCTGCAGCTAGGTTTCCGTTGGAAACGAGCCTTCTCGGAGCTGCTATAGGCGCAGCGAATTGCGCTCATGTCCGTTCCGGTTCAATCGCGTCATTCTGACGGTGTGCTGCTCACTTCCGGTCTTCCCCGATAACCGACATCCTCGGTGTTCGTCGGCGTGTGTCAAAGGTGCCGACGGGCGACATCGCAGGCTGGCTTGATAATGAAACACGTAGACTGAGACGGGCCTACGGATCGAACCTCTCTTATTGCCGCATAGCATTCGAACATGCGAAACGTGCGTCCAGAAGACGGGTCCAGAATGCTTGTGATGAACTTGGGTTGCTCCCGCATGTTAATCAGCGGGCAGAGATTGGCTGCCGTGCTGCTTTTTTCATGCTCGCACTGAATGCCGAGATGAACCTGCGGGCAAGTTAAAAGTTGGTCATTGGCGGCGCGGTGCGATCACGCCCGCTTGAAGGGTTAGCCGCTTTTCTAACAAGCAATTAAGTGGTGTTGACGAGACGAATTCCTATGTCAGCTGCATAAGAGATTAACATGTTAGCGTTCGATCACAGTGAGGTATCGTTAATAGCGAAGCTATCACCGTGCGTTCGTCCGATGTGAATGGCAACTACCCAGTGTTGACGACAATATGGGGCCTTCATGTTCGGTGAGGACCGCAAACCTACATCAGCTTCATGCATTCGGCGTTCTAGTGAAAGCTCCACCATGGATTGTCACCACTCCAAGCTCAACGGTACTGTGTTCGGCATTCATGATTGGCTTAACTATCTACAGGATCAAGCGGCCAAGTATCGGAAACTTGTCGAGCAGGCCGATGATCCTTTCGTTAAAACCGAACTGCTCGCGTTGGCGTCGGTTTGCGACGAGATCGCCGATAACATCGAAGATCATCTGACGGGCGGGGAAGACCCTGCGCCGCGTGGCCCGTTGTCAAGGCTGTCATGAAAGAGGCCGCACACTGAGGCGGCGTTTCTCGTGCTTGTGCTCCAACGCCGCAAATTTTGCGGTCGGCGGGGCCGACGATCCTGTCGTCAAGAACGAGCTGCTTGAGTTGGCGTCGGTCTGCGAGGAGGTCGCCAATAATATCGAGGACCATCTGACGGGCGGGTAAGGACCGCAGCCACGGTTCAATTTCAGTTGCTCTCGCCGATGTCCGCTTTTGCTCCCACAGCGGACTGAAATTGGGGATCGCGCCATGTCCGCAAAGTGCCAATAGCCGACGTCGGTTGGCTATTCGATAACCTCGTTGGCGCGGGCGAGGAGCATCGGAGGAATGGTGAGGCCAAGCGCCTTCGCGGTCTTGAGATTGATCACCAATTCGAAGGTGGTCGGCTGTTCGACCGGGAGAGTTGCTGGATCCTCACCCTTGAGAATGCGATCGACGAAGACCGCCGCTCGACGGAACATCGCGTTGACGCTAGTGCCGTAGGTCAAGAGACCGCCCGCCACAGCAAGCTCTCGCCATGGCGATATTACGGGCATCCGGGCCGCCCCTGCCCATTGGGCGATACGAGGCTGCAGAGCGAAAAAGACGGGCGATCCGGCAACGATGACAGCCTCGTTCCCGGCCTTCCCGACCGCAGTCAGCGTGCCCTCCAAATCGTCGATCTTTTCGACGTTCTGTATCTCAAGCTCAACGCCGAGCGATCGTGCTGCATCGCGAGCGGCGCTAGCGATGCTACTTGTTGCCGGATCGCCTCGGCTCGCCACGAGCGCGACACGCCGAAGCGCTGGCATCGCCTCCTTGAGCAATTGCAGCCGCTTCGCGTCAGCCGACGCGTTTAGCGAGGTGAGCCCGGTCGCATTGCCACCAGGTCGCGACATGCTTGCGACAATGCCATTAGCGACGGGATCGCCGGCAACGACAAACACAATCGGAATGTCACGCGTCGCGCGCTTCGCCGCCAACACAATATCGTCTTGTGTCGTCGCAAGAATGAGGTCGACATGGCGCTGCACCATCTCGCGCGCAGCCTCATCGGGCTTGTCTGCATTGTAGACGACACTATCGACGATGAAGTCCTGCCCTTCCGTATGGCCCAGCTGCCGCATGCCCTGCACAAACGCGCCATAGACGCTCTCATCGCGTGAGGGCGGCCCACCAAAAAAGCCTATGCGCCAGGTCTTGCCCGATCGGCTCTGCGCCGCTGCGCGAACCGGAGTGGTCAGCACCACCCCAAGTAAAATCAAGACATGGCGCCGCCTCATGTGCCTCTCTGTGCGTCCGGAACCTAGCTACGCTCAATTGAGGCTATTCTATCACTCCGACATTGGCCAGCGCTCTTCAAGGCCCTAGCGGCGCGAGTGCCGCCGCTCCAGCAATGTCTGGATCGGGTCAAAAACGGAAGTTGGGTCACGTCTGAGCTAGGTCCGTTCATCCCTCAACAACAGACATGCGACGACCACATCGGCTTGTCCGTTCCGTGCCAGTAGCCGACATTCCGGCCAAGTGTGAGAAACGGTCTCACTGCCTCGTAAGAGGGGCTGCGGCTCGCGGAAGCGTAATCCTGATTTCTGTAAACTCGCCGGGCTGCGTGTCGACCTCGATCGCACCGGCGTGCTGCTTGACCACGATGTCGTGGCTGATCGAGAGCCCAAGCCCCGTTCCCTCGCCCGTCGGCTTGGTCGTGAAGAACGGATTAAACATCTTGTCCTTCACTTCGGGCGATATTCCAACGCCATTGTCGCGTATCTTGATCTCGACGCGGGCGCCGAGGCTTCTGGTCGTAGCCACAATGGTGGGTTCAAAGTCATCGTTGCCGGCCTGCACCTTTCGCTGGTTCGCCGCGTAGAAGCCGTTGGCAAGCACGTTGAGCAGAACCCGAGTGATGTCATGGGGGAAGACATTCGCTTCCCCCGCAGCAGGATCGAAGGATCGCTCGAGCGTGATGGCGAAGCCCTGTTTTTCGGCGCGCGCTCCGTGATAGGCGAGGTTGAGGCTTTCCTCAACGAACGCGTTGACGTCCACCAGTCGGCGTTCGCCGGATCCCTCCCGCGAATGCATCAGCATGTTCTTGACGATGGAATCGGCCCGCTTGCCGTGCTGCACGACCTTGTCGAGATTGTCGCGCAGCGTACTGGAAAGCTCATCAACCTCCGCACGTACTTTCTCGGTCAGCGGCACATCGCGCAGTGCATCGCGCAATTCATCCACGAGCTCGATTGAAAGACCGGAAAAGTTGTTGACGAAGTTCAGCGGATTCTTGATCTCGTGGGCGATGCCAGCCGTGAGCTGACCGAGCGACGCAAGCTTTTCCGTTTGCACGAGGCGGTCCTGCGCCACCTTCAGCTCCGCCAGCGCCGCCTCCGAGAAATCGCGCGCTTGCCGTGCCAGTTCCTCGCTGTGTCTTATTTCCGTTATGTCGAAATAGGTCAGCATGCGGCCGCCGTCCGGCAGCACCATCATCTGATGCTGGATGATGCGGCCGTCGCGGCGCCGCATCTCGTTTACGGCTTGTTTGCCGAGGCGCACCGCTTCTACACGCCGGGCAACATAGTCGTCGAACTCCTGCGGCGGCACGTCGTAAAAGTTGTTGTGGCGATTGTAATTGATAAGATCGGCCATGGTCGGGCGGGTCTGCTGGATGAACTCGTCCGAAATTCCCCAAATCTTCCGGAATGCTCGGTTGATGATCTTGGCCCGCAAGTCCGGGCCCGTGAAGAGGACACCATAGTCGATCGCATCGAGGACGGCGTTTAACTCCTGATCCCGGTCGCGAAGCGCTTGCTCGGTCTGGTAGCGGAGCGTGATGTCGCTGACCGCACCCACCAGCCGTATCGTCCCCCCGGCCTCGTCGCGGATGGGAAGCCCGCGGTCTTCGACCCAGCGATAGATGCCGTCCGCGGCTTTGATGCGGTATTGGCACTCCAGCTTTGGCGAATGCTGCTTAAAGCAATCGCGCAACGCCGTGCGATAGCTTTCCCTGTCATCCGGATGCACACGGCCGTACCACGCGTCAGAGGTGATGCCGGTTCCCGCAAAGCTGAAAATCTCCATCAGCCGAGGAGAAACGTAGAGCGCGTTTGTCTTGATATTCCAGTCGTAGATGCCCTCGGCTACGGCTTCGGCGACCAAGGCGTAGCGCTCTTCGCTTGCTCTTAAAGATTGTTCGAGACGTCGCGCCACCAACACATCGTCTTCGGCGGCAGAGGAGGAAATGCGACTGGCACGCCGGCTTCGAGGCGCACGCGCCTTGCGAGATACCGTCTTGGGAAGCTGCGACTTGCCCTTGCGCTGTCTCGATCGCGTGGCCTTTTTGTCGCCTTTCCTCGTTGTCAAGCATTATCCTCTTGAAGCACTACCAACCATTTGTAAGTTGAAACCGCGCTAGCCGCAACTCCTACTAATATCTGACGCCAAGTCGGTCAATTTGTGCCGCCAGCTCCGCCAATGATGTCTGACGTGGGTCCAGACTGTGTAAAAACGCGGATGTTGAGGTTTGCAGGCGCAGCCGGCTGGCTCATGAAGCCGAGCCTATGCTCGGATCGCTTCTATCAGTCC
>Ga0210394_10008949_pt1 | contig 10187 bp, 9 predicted proteins | sample IncBWC12MmetaG_FD_160121 | JGI IMG/M metagenome (GOLD analysis project Ga0210394, IMG submission 160121) | Forest soil microbial communities from Barre Woods Harvard Forest LTER site, Petersham, Massachusetts, United States - Inc-BW-C-12-M | ecosystem: Environmental > Terrestrial > Soil >...
GTAATCAACATGCGCTCATTCTTCGACGCAGCTCCAGAGATCTCGAAGAATGTGCCGATGCTCGTCGGCTCGGTGAGCGAAGAGGGCAATCGAATGTCGTCGCGCCCCACCGAAGAAGAATGGCATGCGAGCCTTTCCAAGATGTATGGCGCCGAGAAGGCGACTGCCATCGCCGTTGCTTTGAAGATGGCCTATCCGCAAAAGAAGATCCAAACCTTGTCGTACATCTGCAGCGGTACTCCAGGTCTGAATGGGCTGGGCATGCGCAATAACGTGGTGAAGATGGCGCGGTTAAAGCATGAACTGCACGCGGCGCCGGCGTATGCTTACTACTTCACGTGGCAGACCCAGATTCTGGATGGCGTGGCTGGAGCGTGGCACACTGCCGAGCTTCAGTTCTGCTTCGACAACACCAAGAGGTGCGAGCAGGGGACTGGAAACACCCCCGAGGCGCAGGCGCTAGCCAAAAAGATGGCAGCATCCTGGGCCGCGTTTGCCGCAACCGGAAACCCGAGCATACCGGGCTTGAAATGGTCACCTACCGCTCCGGAAACGAACAAGACGATGATCTGGGATAACGAGTGCCGCATGGTAAATGACCCAGAACGAGAAGCTCGCAAGATCATCCTGGCCTGATTTATTGCTGCGACCTCATGGGGCTCGAATCAGACGTCTCCCAATGAGCCTATGTTGAATTCATAACGCTCATTTTGGTTTGCTTCGCGAGCTTGGGATTATAGGAACCGGGAAACGCCCAGCGTTCACTAATTTCGAATGGGGTAATCCCCACGTGGAAGAATGGTCGCCTTAAGGACAAGCAACCCTGGGCCTCTAAGACCCTTGGAATGTTCTAGATGAGAAGCTCGAAGAATTGGCGACGCCAGCCTTCTCAGAGGGCCTTTCCACGAGGGATCGTTGGTACCGATGAATGGTTCGATCTCGGGACAGGTATTACGCAAGGGCAAGACAATCCGGATCGATAGTTTCGAACAGGTGCGTTATGACCCTGAAATTCTTGGGAATCCAGAAGGCAAGCTGATTTATGAGCGTTTGATGGAAGAAGGCCTGAGGGTGGGGTGTTATCTTCCGCTCGTGGGCCGTGATCGCGTGGTTGGCGTTCTGATGCTGTGCAGGCGTTCGAATAATCTTTTCAGAAAGACGACATCATCTTGCTTGAGCAAGTGGCGTGTCAGATAGCAATTGCAGTGGAGAACACGCTGGAGTACGAGAGGGCAACAAAGGATCGAGACAAAGAAACTAAGCAAAGGCTCTATCTCGAAGAGGAAATCCGAGCCGAGTTTGGGGCAATCGTCGGTGAAAGTCCTGCCTTGAAGGGCGCCTTGCACCTGGTGTCAGTAGTGGCGCCTACCGATTCAAGTGTGATGATCCAGGGTGAGACGGGTACCGGGAAAGAACTGATTGCACGAGCCATTCACAATTTGAGCGGTCGCCGGGGGCAGGCCTTCGTCAAATTGAACTGCGCCGCAATTCCGCTTGGGCTCCTCGAAAGTGAGCTTTTCGGACACGAAAAAGGGGGCGTTCACCGGAGCGATCGCGCAGAAGACGGGACGGTTTGAACTCGCACACAAGGGCACACTCTTTCTGGATGAAGTCGGCGACATTCCATTAGAACTTCAGGCAAAATTGTTGCGCGTCCTGCAGGAGGAGGAATTCGAGAGGCTGGGCAGCAACCGCACTCACAAGGTGGACGACCGCCTCATCGCAGCCGCGCATCGTGATTTGGCCGCGATGGTAAAACAGACGACGTTTCGCGAAGACCTCTACTATCGGCTGAGCGTTGTTGACGCAAGGCCGCTCTGAAATTGTCTTCAGTTCCGATCGGTCGCCATGGTGAGCAGACTCTCGATGACTCCTGCAATAGAAGCTTCAATATCTTCATTGGGGCTTCTTTTGGAAGGTATGGATGAAGGCAATAAGCGCCCTAAGTTGGTCTGCTGAGAGTTTGTCGTTCCAAGCAGGCATTTTGCCCTTACCGTTCATCGCGATCGCGAGCATGTTGGCATCGGTCTCCTTCAAGACGGCTTCAGAGGTGAACGATGGAACTTTGAGCGCCTTGCCCGCAGGAGTACTGGCATCTCCCATTGGGCCATGACACGCCGCACATTTGGTCTTGTAGACGCTCGCCGCAGGCTCGGCACACGCACCGGCAACTGCGCCCGCGCACAAGAGAATTGCTGAAATACGAAGAATTGTTTTCATCGGATAAACTCTCCTTGTTTCTGAATTGAGCAGTCTTACTGCGTTAGAAGACCCAGGTGAGAGAGAGACCGGCCACATGCACTTCATAGCTGGGCGCTTCCTCGCTGGTGGGCAAAAAGCTCGTCTTAGTGCCGTACTGCAGCCCCTCGTATCTCCAATCTGAAGACATGAGCCGCTGGTACCAGTAAAAGCCCTGCAAATTTGCCGACTTGCTGATGGCGTAGGTGGCGCTGGGCACGACGCTGATCTGATCGTTCCTGACGAGGGGATAGTCGGACGCCGGAATAAAGAACACCGCGGGAGTACCGTTGGGTAACGGCGGCGCTGGCGCGGCAAGGGCGAGGGGGTTGTTCACGTAACTGCCGCCAACCGCGGCGTTCCGTGTGCGAGCGCGTGTGTACATGACCTCGCTGGCGAGCTCGAGCTTTCTCGCAGCCAGGTTCTTTCTGCGGATGGTGAAACCAGCTGTGTCGATCTTGTCACGGTCGTTCTTGACCCAGTTCAGGCACGGGTCGATTTTGGCGCTGGCGTTCCTCGCCGCCAGGGTTGGGAAGCAGCCCTGGGTAACGGTATTTCCAGCCTGCCCCTGGAATGCGGTGGTACTGTTAGTGCCGAACGCATCGCCCGCGCTGTAGAGACGCTGGTTGTCGTAGGTGTAGAAGACATCGGCGACCAGATCCTCAGAAGCGGTGTAACTTGCGTCGAGAGTTGACGCCCACCAGGTGCGTCTCTTCAAGCCCAGTTTTGTATTCGGATAGTTGTCGTCATCGAATTCGCCGGTTCCCTGGAGCGAGAACTTATCCTTCGCGAGCCAGTCAAATTCAGCGTGTGCATGGTTCCTGTCCCGGTCTGCCACGTAGTATCTTCTGAAGCCGGGAATCTCGTTGAGGATGTTACGGCTGCCGTAGAGCGCGTTGGGAACAGTGTTGTTGTTGGGCGAGTAGATGGCTGCGTCGCCGGTAAGGGGCGTGCTGGGAAGACCCGCAACCGGACCGAAGCCGGTAAGCCCGGTCTTTTGCAGATAGCCGAGAAGACTGGTTGTTGCACCGCCCGCCGGAACGAAATTTGCCATCGGCACTTCAGCAAGAAAGGCGTCCTCGTTGTAGGCTCCGCGGCGTTCGGAGAAGGCGTAGTTCAACCGGGAGGTCAGTGTGCCTCTGGACTTGCGGTACTCCGCGCGCGCGGTGTTTTCGTTGACCACAGGAGCGTCGGCGCAGGTGATCCAGGAATAGGAGCAATGGCGGTCAATTCTCTCCCAGTTGTATCCAGCCGAGAGATACTGCGATTTGGCAAGCTCATATTCGGCCTGAGCGTTGGCCTTGTACGACGCCTTGCTTAATGACCGGTTGTTGTAGATGTCGGTGTTGCTTCCCAACCCGGTGGGCAGTCCGTAGAGGCCGCTAAACGGCGAAGTGCCGGTCTTTGGCTCGCTGTCATCCTGAAACAAATACAGGCCGACGGGTGTCTGATTATCGCGATCGTCAAACCGGAAATCAGCGATATACTCCCATTTTTTGTGTTTCGCGGTGAACTTGGCGGAGGCGAGTCCAGTAAGAACAACTCCTCCAAGGGAGGGGCGCGGCAGCCCGAACGCCAGCTGTCCATTTTGCACAATCGCTGGGTTGACGAATGCCTGGTTCTGGGTTCCGCGGCCAAATGAGCCCACGGCAACAAGCTTGGCAGTCTTTGAAAATTTGTAGCTGGCCGTTAAAGTGACCTGGCTGAACTGGTTGCTCGGCTCCTCTGCCATAACCGCCGTGTCGGCCGGGTTCGCTGGGTCGGCCCAGGTCATGTTCTCGGTGTTGTTGCGAAAGAACGAGCTGTAGTAAGCGATGGAAACATACAGCTTTTTGAGCTTGTAGATCAATGCAGCTGAGGCCTGATTGGTGTCCCAATCCACCTTGTAAGGCAGGAGGGAAGAATTCTGCGTAACCCGTGTAGTAACCCCGCCAACAGCTTTGAGTCCGTCCTTATGCTCGTAACTGTAGCTCAAGGGAACATCGATCTTTTCGCTGGGACTGAAGAGAAGTTGCGCCTCACCCCGGGTGCGCTTGAGGGAGAGATGCGTATTCTGAAAATCGGGTACGTCGGCCGCGCGGATGGCGGCCAGAATGGCCAACTGAGCAGGGGTGGGTGGTGTGAGCACGCCAGCTTTGCTGTAGACACTGCCGACTCCGGCCGCTGCATCGAGCGAACGCAAGTTCAGAGCGGTTGTGCTGATTTGCGGCACAATCGGCTCGATCCAATTTGATGGCAATGTAAGGTTGCCGGTCCCTATGCCGAGGAAGGGGGAGTGGAACGAGTCGGAGGTATTGGCCAGAATTTCGTTATAGACGAGCCGAAACTGGTACTTGCCTTGATTCCCGAACTCGAGAGACGTGTAGCGGTTTTCGAGCCCAAGGTTCGAGCCCTGAAGGCGCCACCGCCAAGTATCCTTGCTGTCGTAAGCCGCACCGCCACGGAGGTCGAGGTTGCCGATTCCGAAGGGACCTGAATTCTCCAGCCCGTTGTACTCGCCGAACTTGAACGAGCCGGAGCTGACGCCGCCAACGCCGCCCTGGATTCTCTTCTCCGGCGTAGTCTGGGTTGTTGCAGTAGTGGCCTCCGGGACCGCTGCTCCCGGAGGAACTTGTGTTCCCGGATTCCTCCCGGTGGTGTTCTGCGGGATGGTTTGCGCAGCCGCGAACGTGGACAGCATCACCAGCAAGCCTGCTGTGATAGTTGCGCCGTCGAGAACCCTCATCGAACCGGCGCCGAAGCCGCATGCATTCCTCTTATTCGTCATTGCGTCTCTCCGATTCAATCTGTTATCGCTCGAACTTGGCCCCGGCCGGATGATTCGAGCCGTGGACGAGGGAGTGGCATTGCAAACAAGAACGGCCGTTGGCCTGATCCGTGGGGCTCTGACTCCCCACCGGTATGGTCCCGCCTCCCGTTACAAAGGCGCCATTGGGCAGATTTGCAGCGCTGTAGAGCCCCTTGGCATGGTCGCTCGTGTGACAGCTCTGGCAGAGCATGGGTGCGCGCGTCTTCAGCAGCGGCGTCACATTCGAACCGTGCGGTGAGTGGCAGTTGGTGCAATCCTCAACCACGGGGGCATGCTCCCATAAAAATGGACCGCGCTTCTCGGCATGGCAGGTGTAGCAGGTTTCAGTGATCGTGTTCTTAACCATCAGCCGCGGTCCCGTGGAACCGTGGGGGTTGTGGCAGTCAGAGCAGGAGACTTTCCCTTCCAGGATCGGATGCCTTGAGAAGCGATGAAACTGGGCGCGCTCATTCTGATGGCATTTGAAACACACTTCCGGCTGGGTAAGTTTGTTCAGCACTTTCTGATTGGGGTTGTGGACCTCATGGCAATCGGTGCACGCGACTCCGTGCGACTCATGCGGACTACCCGCCCAGAACGCCCGCGGAAGAACACTTGATTCGTGGCAGGAGAGGCACGCTGCGGTTCTGGCCTCAACGGAAGACAGCTGTTTCGACTTGGCTCCGAATACAACATCAGGCGATTCGCCTGGATTATCCTGGTGCTTTGCGCTCTCGCCGTGGCAGGACTGGCAGCCCGGTGTGCGCGAGTCGCCTTTCACGCCGTGCTTGGTCTGGTAGATGGAAAGCACATGTCCACTAGCCTCGTTGTGACAGAGGGTGCATTTCTTATCACCTTCAAGTGACCGATCGACCTCGGCTTTCACGGGCACGACCCCGACAAGACCTAAGGCAAGTGCATACAACGCCAAGAGCGAGACTTTCACTAATATGGGTACACTTCGCCTCATCGAGCCTTCCACCTTTCCTTCGCCGACAGTTGATTGATTGCGCCGCGCCGTGCTAAACGCACTGCCACAATTGCCACCGACGCACTAACTCTGTGCCGCGGTGGCGCACTTGCGTAGGTTTTCAGTTAGCGCACCAGTTGGTCGCGAAATTACGCGCTGGCGCTGTGGCGTAGCTTCATGCAGTCCTCTCCACTTGAGAGAACCCACTTTTCAATTGTGTTATCAGGAGTCCGGTATGAATGTGTAACGCACTTCCTTGCAATTTCATGACGATGGGTATGATGTTGAAACAAGAATCGGCACGGCCAAAAAACTGAAAACCTGCGGACGCGTCCCTTGCGAGATATTGGCGTGACCAATGCGAGATTAGCTTGCTTGTTGTCAAATACGTTGTAAACAATTGTAAGTTGCATGTAAATTCCGATTTACGGAATCTAGAGAAGTATTGTAGGAACAATAACATGGGTATATCTCAGTTACAACCCGGATCGCCTGAGTGGCTCTTACACTTTCGATGCAGTATTCCATGTATGCGATGGGTCAAAAAGGCGGCGCTATCCGGCGGCCCTGGGGCACTTTACAAAGCTTTACAACGTGATTGATCGCGAGCAATCAGCAAGATGCCGCTTCACCGCATTATCCGGTCTATACGGGGAGCACTGTCCCAAATCGGTCGCCGAGTACATTTGAAACCTTTCCCGACCTTCATCCAGGAGTGACGATGACACGCGAATGTAAGCCCGTACCCCAAGGGGACGTTTGTGCAGGTTGCTTAACGAAGGAGCCGACGCAGGTGAGCAGGCGCGCGTTCTTCGCATCGCTTTTGGGAGTATGCTCCGGAGCCGTTGCTTCGTTGATCGGGATGCCCATGCTGCGCTATGTTCTTTATCCCGTCCAGGCCGCCACCAAGACAAGCACTTGGTCCCAAGTTGGGGATGCGAGCGAGTTCGATAACATAGAAGGGCCCGTCACCAAGACCATCGCGTTAACGCAACGAGATGGATGGCGGGAAGTAGTTTCCCATCAAGCAGTCTTCGTCAATCGTTCCAGCGACGGTCATTTTCAGGTCCTGTCTCCAATCTGCCCTCACCTCGGATGTTCTGTCGCTTGGCATGCGGACAAGGACAGATTCGTTTGCCCCTGTCATGGCGGCCAGTTTGGCCCTGACGGCAGCCGCATCTCCGGCCCCCCTCCACGCGGGCTCGACAAGCTCGATGCTCAAGTCAAGGATGGGAAGTTAGAAGTCCAGTTCCAATATTTCCGATCGAATGTACCAGACCGCCAGCTGCTGAGCTGAAATAAATCGAGGTGATCCGATGAGCGATGAAATAACTAGGCCAGCCCCATCGGGCGAGCGCATGGCGAGTCGTGCGCTCGACTGGTTTGATGAGCGCACCGGTGTCAAAAGCCTGACCCGCAAAGTCCTTGATGAGCCCATTCCGGGTGGAGCCCGATGGGCCTACGTATTTGGTTCGGGGCTATTGTTCATCTTGATAAATCAGGTGATCACGGGGGTGGCGTTGGCCCTCTATTACACACCTACGGCTGAGACCGCGCACACCAGCGTTGCATACATCACCAAGCAGGTTGCCGGCGGATCATTCCTGCGCAGCCTCCATTCGTACGGTTCGAGTGCAATGATCATCGTGCTCGCGCTGCATTTCTTGCAGACATTCATCTATGGTTCATTTAAAGGGCGTCGCGAGTTACTGTGGATGTCCGGTGCTTTGCTTTCATTTCTCATTCTGGGAATGGGCTTCACGGGCTATCTTCTTCCCTGGGATCAGAAGGCTTATTTTGCCACCACCGTGGGAACCAACATTGCGGGTCAAATGCCGCTGATCGGAAACCTGATGGCACGCATCCTTCGCGGAGGCGACACCATAGGGACTCTCACTCTGTCCAGGTTCTATGTCGCCCACGTTTTTCTAATCCCAGCCATAATTCTGTTGTTTGTCGGCGCCCATGTTCTCTTGTTCCGCAAGGCGGGCCCGGCAGGTCCGGTAACCGAGGATCCAGTTTCCCCAAAACTCCCTCGCGAGCCCTTCTATCCGCGCCAGGTTCTGTTTGACATGGGATTTGTGTTACTGATCATTGCCATGCTCTCGGGATTGTCGTATCTCCGCCCCGTGACGCTGGGTCCGATCGCAAATCCGGCGGATTCGCACTTCCTACCAAGGCCCGAATGGTATTACCTGCCCATGTTCGAGTGGCTGAAGTTCTGGGAAGGACCAGCCGTTGTCTTGGGCGTTGTTGTGATTCCCGGATTGGTCGCAGGCGCAATGTTCCTGATGCCGTTTCTCGATCGCCGACTCGAGCGTAAGATCTGGCGCAGGCCGATTCCCGCGCTCGCTGTAGCCATCGTGGTATTTGGAATGGTCTTTCTTGGCGTCAAGAGCCAGATGGATGACCGCGAGGGTCCTATTGCACGGCAACTCGATCATCAACGAGAAGAGGAGAAAGCGTACAGTGCATCTCCCTTCGAGCCCTATACGAACGCACCAGCGCCAGGTTCAGCAGGAGTGGCCATCGCTCAGATTGCGGATCCTCTCATTGCAAAGGGAATGGGAGTCTTCACTGAGCGCGGGTGCAATGCCTGCCACGGCGATGACGGGACCGGCACAGCGTTGGCCCCGAGCCTCGTAGGTGTCACCAAAAAGCTACCCCAGGATCGTCTGGTCGCTCTATTGCGCAACCCCAACTCCCGTATGAAGGCGGGCGGCATGCCGGCAGTGGAAGCTACACCCGATGAAATGACCGCTCTGTTCGCCTATCTACGCACACTCGGAACGCAAGCTCCGAACTCCTCGGCGAGTGTATCCGACCCACTCAGAACGCTGGATGCCTCAGCAATGAATAGCCAGACTTCGTTTCCGGATCGGCGGAAGTCAGCGCATGGGGGACTAATAAAGGGTTTCTGACATCCCACATGGACGAACAGCTGTTTCCAAATCCCAAAGGGGATCAATCAGGCCTAGATTTTACAAGACTTTACACCATTATTGCTTACAGACAAACAGCGGTACTGCCATCAGGACTAACGTCTTGGGGTAACCAGGTAAGGCAGCATTTATTGCGCACTCAATGCGGCAAGAACTGTTTCACCATGCGAATCGGCCCGCTCAAATTGGTTTCAATCTCCCGAGTGATGTCTTCGAGGCTTCCAGCCTTGTCGTGAACATTGATCTCACGCATGATGCCGGCGTTGTTGATCAAAATGCCTCCCTAGCAGAATTTGTGGGTGGACTCTGGTTCGGGGAGTCGTCCAAGGGTGTGAAACAGGGCCATTTCCATGGCTTTATAGGTTCGAAAGCCGAAGGATCGTCTGGTAACCACTCGTATCTTGTTGTTGAGACCCTCGACAGGACCGCTTGAGATCTCTCCTTTAGCGCGGAACCAGTTCATCAGCAGATCCTCATGTGCGCGTAGCATACGCGCGACCTTCTTGATCGGTTCGAGGCGGCTGCGCATAGCGCGCTGGCACCAGTAGTCCAGGAATGCGGAAGCCCAGAGGGGCGAGGTGTAAGTCCAGAAATGCTGGAAGACTTCTTTCAGCTCCCATGCCCTGGCCGTCGCCAGTTTGCTTGCCAGCAGGGCGTTGAGCTTCTCGCGGGCATGTCCGCGCACCCGGCTTCCTTTGCGCAACAAGGACCAGCGCATGTTCTTCAGTCGCCTGGACTGGTCTTTGTTCTTGGCTCTGAGACGGGTGCTCTCAGCCCGGCGTACTTCATCCACGGCCTGGTTCATGTGCATAGTGATGTGGAACCGGTCCAGCACATGCAGCGCATGGCCGGCCTGGTCGGCGATCACCTTCAAATAGGGCTTCCACATATCGCTGCATACAAAGCGCAGCCCCTTGACGAACTCCGGGCCCAGTTCCTTCAGCCCACGACGAAGCGTCTTCTCCGAGCGTCGCTTGCCGATCCATAACAGGCGCCGGCAACCGGCATCAATCTGGTAGATCACGGTTAAGAAGTTGTCGGCCCGCTTGCCATGTCCCCAGTGGATCTCGTCTACGCCAATCGATTCAACCCCGCACTTCTGGCGATGCGCCAAGCCCCACTTCACGAACCACTCCACGGACCTCCGAGTAGAGGAGGCCCGACGAACTTTAGGCTTTCCTTGGCTGTATCCGCCGTTTCCAGCTTCGTGCCCGTTTAGGTCCACCGTGGCTCATCGGGACCCTCCCCC
>Ga0210394_10008950_pt1 | contig 10186 bp, 6 predicted proteins | sample IncBWC12MmetaG_FD_160121 | JGI IMG/M metagenome (GOLD analysis project Ga0210394, IMG submission 160121) | Forest soil microbial communities from Barre Woods Harvard Forest LTER site, Petersham, Massachusetts, United States - Inc-BW-C-12-M | ecosystem: Environmental > Terrestrial > Soil >...
CTCCGTGCGCCTGCCTGATTTCGCGCGCACCACCACGTTTCGCTCGACGCTCGCCATCGCCGGCGCATTTGTCCTTTGCACCGGGCTGTTGTTCGGCTTCGTCTATTGGCAGACAGCCGCCTACATAACGTCCTCGTTCGATGCTCTGATTACCGGCGAGCTGCACATCTTTGCGGCCGAGCCGCCGGAGCGGTGGCTGCCACATATCAACGAGCGTTTGGACAACGATCCACGCCGCGTCAGGATCGCGGGCTTGTTCGGTGCCGACGGTCATCGCATCGCAGGCAATCTCGAGAGCCTGCCCGGTGGCCTGACACCGGATGTTCCGGCTGACGCCGTGGTGGTTCGGGTCGACAACCAGGGGCGTGAGACGGAGAAAGTGCGGCTGGCGACCGAGCGACTGCCGGACGGAGAAGTTCTTGCGATTGGCCGCAACATCGAAGAGGTCGCCGGGATTGCGAACATTGTCCGGCGTGCGCTTATGCTGGGCCTGCTGCCGGCTTTCGGTCTGGCAGTCGTGATCGGTTTGGTGTTGAGCCTGCGAGCCCGCCGGCGGCTCTCGGAGGTCAACCGGCGAATCAAAAGTATCGTGGCCGGTGATTTGCGCGAGCGCCTGCCGACCCGCAAAAGCAATGATCCATTCGACCAACTTGCTGCCAGTGTCAACCTGATGCTGGGCGAGATCGAAGCTCTCGTCCATGAAATTGCCGGCGTCGGCAACGACATCGCGCATGACTTGCGAACGCCGCTCACCCGCGTGCGGGCGCGCCTCGAGCGCGGGCGCGCGCGTGCTACAACGCTGGAGGAACTGCGCACGGTTGTCGACCAGTCGATTACCGGTCTCGACCAATCGCTGGCCGTCGTCACCGCGCTGTTGCGCATTGCCGAGATCGAGCATAACCGCCGGCTCGAAGGATTTAGCCAGGTCCAACTCGCCCCGCTGGTGCGCGAGGTGGGCGACTTCTATGAGCCGATGGCCGAGGACAAGCATGTCACCCTTCAAGTCGAAGCGGCCGGTGAGGCGACCGTCCATGGTGACCGCGATCTCCTTTTCGAGGCCGTCGCCAATCTGGTCGACAATGCCTTGAAATTCACTCCCGAGGGCGGACGAGTGACACTGGGGTTACTACGCCGCGATGGCGAGAGCGTTATCCGGGTGAAGGATACCGGCCCCGGCATCCCGGAGGCTGAGCGGGAAGCGGTGGTCAAGCGCTTCTATCGCTCCGACAAAAGCCGCAACACCGAAGGACTGGGCCTGGGTCTGAGTTTGGTCGCCGCGATCGTCAAACTGCATGGCTTCCGCTTCACGATTACGGCCGGGCCGGGATGCGCGGCGGAGATCGCATTCCCGTCGCATTGAAGCACATGGATTGAAGATCGTCTCATTCAGGATGGTTCACCCGCGGCCGCTCGCAAAACGCCCGGATAAAATCGAATTTAGTTTTCTGAACGGCAATTTAATGGTGCCGGCAGGCCATCGGCTTATCTTCGGTGCAGCGAAGGGATGCCCAGGGCTGAGCGCAGATCAGCACCAACAAGTGATGTGCCATGACAGAGCTTTTCACGATGATCGTTTTCGCCGCCAATATCGTCGTCGCGTCGGCTTTTGCCAGGTTCGCGCCAACCGCCGCCGCCGATTTCGCCACGGCGCAAGAGCAATCTTCGGACGCCGACACTTTCGAAGGCCGGGTGGTGGCAAAAATCGGGATACGAAATGCACGTAGCGCCGCCGCGCGTGACGTCGGCAAGTCCGCCGGCGCGTACTGGGGATCACCGCTGTTCTAAAGCCGGCTGATCCGATCGTCAGTAATGGAGGGTAGCATGCGTCGCGAACTGATCGCCGCTTTTCTGGCAACACTGCTGGGCTGCAATCCTGTCTTCGCACAGGTCGCCGGGATCGTCAGCCCGATGCCCGGAATGGGAGTGACCTCGCCATTTGGCATGGGCTCCGCCGCCGGCTCGGTCGGACCCGCCGGAGTGCCGCTCGGCGCAACCGAGCTGGCGACGCCGGGACTGAGCCCGGCACCGCCCAGCACATTGGGATCGGGATTCACGGTCTGCTCGACCGTGGTCGGTGCGCCCTCTGCTACAGCGACCGGAATATACGATGGCGGTGGCCTCGGCACTGCCACAGGCATGTCGCCGACGGCAATGGGCACAACGAGCGCCGCTTCGGCGAGCACATGTAATCAGGCGTCCAGTTCAAGCAGTCCCAGCACTTTGTCGTCGGGCAGCACACCGCCGAGCTCGAGCGCGCTGCTTGGCATCGGCGCAATTCCAATGGGCTCGACAGAACTCGGCAATGCAGGCGTCAGCCCGACGCCGTGTGCCTTGAGCGGACCCACGTTGCCGACCGATGGCAGCATCAATGCGCAGGGCGCCTGCTGAAGGCGCCGACAGGAGGATAAGCCAATGCGACGAAAGCGCCTCATTGCGGCGGTCTTGCTGACGGTCGTCCTTGCCGGCGGGGCCACATACGCGTCTCTACCGCGATCGACATCGAAGAGCACTGCGGCACCGGCGCCGCCGCCGGTGCCGATCGTCGCCGGAACGGTCACTCAGCACGATGTGCCGATCTATCTGACCGGCGTCGGCACCGTCATCGCCTACAACACGGTGGTCGTACGCAGCCAGATTCAGGGCCAACTCGTCAGCATCAACTTCACCGAAGGGCAGACTGTCCATGCCGGCGACCTGCTCGCCCAGATCGATCCTCGTCCCTATCAGGCCCAGATCGAACAGTTGACGGCGAACCGAGACCGCGATCAGGCGCAGCTGACGAATGCGCTGGCCAATCTCGACCGCTACAACTCGCTGGCCAAGACGGGCGATGCCACGCCGCAGCTTCTGGACACCCAGAAAGCGCAAGTGTCGCAACTGCAGAACGCGGTCAAATCGGATCAGGCGCTCATCGATGCCGCCAATGTTCAGCTCAGCTATACGCGACTGACCTCGCCGATCAACGGCATCGTCGGTATCCGCCAGATCGACATCGGCAACGTCATCCATCCGACCGATCCCAACGGCCTTGTGGTCGCGACGCAGGTCGAGCCGATCTCGGTGATCTTCACGCTGCCGGAGACCGACCTGCCGGAGATCCAGCAACAGCAGCTGCAGACCAAGAGCCCGCTCACGGTTCTCGCCTATAGCCAGGACGGCAAGATCCAGCTGGACCAGGGTACGCTCACGCTTGTCAACAACGAGATCCTGCAGACGACCGGCTCGATCCAGCTCAAGGCGGAGTTTCCCAACAAGACTCATCGGCTGTGGCCGGGCGAACTCATCAGCATGCGGCTGCTCCTGGATACGCGACATGACGGCCTGACTGTTCCGGCATCCGTCGTGCTGCAAGGGCCGCAGGGATCCTATGCCTATGTGATCCATGGCGACGGCACGGTGGCCATCAGCCCTGTCGAAGTCGCGCAGATCTGGGAGGGTCAGGCCCTCGTGGATTCCGGCCTGACTGCCGACGAGCAGGTCGTGGTCGACGGACAGTACAAGCTGCAGCCCGGCACCCATGTCACGATCCTGCACGGCCAGGCGGCCACGGAAGCGGTTGCCCAAAGCGCACAGCAGGCGCCGATCCCATGAACATATCGGCACCATTCATCCAGCGGCCGATCGCCACCGCTCTGGTGATGGTCGGTTTATTGGTGGCGGGCCTCGTCACCTATCGGCTCTTGCCGGTGGCGGCGCTGCCTGAAGTCAACTATCCGACACTGCAGGTCACCGCGCAGTTGCCGGGTGCCGATCCGCAGACCATGGCGTCCTCGGTCGCGACGCCGCTGGAGCTGCAGTTCGGCGAAATTCCGGGCCTCACCCAGATGACGTCGGCGAGCGCGCTCGGCTACACCCAGATCACCCTGCAATTCGATTTGAGCCGCGCCATCGATGGCGCGGTCAGCGACACGCTGTCGGCGATGAATGCGGCGACCGCCCAACTGCCACCGAACATGCCGTATCCGCCCACGATCCGGAAGGTCAATCCGGCGGACACGCCGATCCTGGTGCTTGCGGTGACGTCGGACAGCCTGCCGCTGACCACTGTCGATGCCTATGCGGAAAACATCCTGCTGCAAAAAATATCGCAGATCTCCGGCGTTGGCCTCGTTGGCATCGGCGGTCAGCAGAAGCCCGCGATCCGCGTGCAAGTGGACCCGCAGGCGCTGGCGGCGCGCGGCATCAATCTCGAGGACGTGCGTACTGTGCTCGGTGAGGCCAACGTCGATCTGCCCAAGGGCACGCTCAACAGCCCGCGCCAGACCTATACGCTCAACACCAACGATCAGCTGCTCACGGCCGAACAATACGACAATCTGATCATTGCCTATCGCAATGGCGCACCGGTCCGTATCAGCGACGTCGGCCATGCCGTCAGCGCGCCGGAGAACGATCTGGTTGCCGGCTGGTTCGACCAGCACCGGGCGATCATCCTTGGCATCCAGCGCCAACCCGGCGCCAACGTCATCCAGACCGTCGCCCGCATCAAAGCCATGCTGCCAGTACTTGAGGCGTCGATCCCGGCTGCGGTGAAGGTCTCGATCATTTCCGACCGCACCCAGACCATTCGCGCTTCCGTCGCCGACGTGCAATTCACATTGCTGCTCACCGTGGCGCTGGTCGTCATGGTGATCTTCTTGTTTCTGCGCAATTTCTGGGCGACGGTCATTCCCGCCGTCACGGTGCCGCTATCGCTGATCGGCACCTTTGCCGTGCTCTACGAGCTCGGCTATAGCCTCGACAATCTCTCGCTCATGGCGTTATCAATCGCGGTCGGCTTCGTCGTCGACGACGCCGTTGTCGTCATCGAGAACATCGTGCGGCATATGGAAGGCGGCGCCTCGCCGTTCGAGGCGGCGCTGAAGGGAGCGAATGAGATCGGTTTCACCATCGTCTCGATTACACTTTCGCTGATTGCGGTCTTCATTCCGCTGTTCCTAATGAGCGGCTATATCGGATTGCTGTTCCGCGAGTTCGCCGTCACGGTGAGCGTCGCACTCGTGCTGTCGCTGCTGATCTCGCTGACGCTGACGCCGATGATGTGTGCGCGCCTGCTGAAAGCCGAGAGCAAGGAGCATGGCTGGCTGTACCGGTTCTTCGAACGCGGCTTCGACAACCTGCTCAGCGCCTACGAGGCAGGCCTCAAAATTGTGCTGCGGCACCGCTTCGTCACGCTCATGGTGATGTTCGGCACCATCGCGCTCACCGGATATCTCTACGTGGTCATTCCCAAGGGGTTCTTTCCGCAGCAGGACACCGGCATGATCATCGGCCTGTCGGAAGCGGCACAGGACATTTCCTACCAGGCCATGACACAACGCCAGCAGGCGTTGATCGATGCCGTCATGCGAGATCCCGCCGTCGCCTCGGTCGGATCGCAAATCGGCGCCGGTGGCGGCACCACAACGGTCAACAACGGCCGCATGTTCATCGCGCTCAAGCCGCAGAATGAACGTGACCCGGTCGACCGGGTGATCGCACGACTGCGCACCAATCTGGCCAAAATCCAGGGCATCACGCTCTACATGCAGGCCGCGCAGGACATCACCATCGGCGGGCGCGTATCCAAGACCCAGTATCAATATACTTTGGACGACGCCGACCCCGGCGAGCTCAACCATTGGGCGCCGCTCTTCCTCGACAAGATCAGGGCGATACCGGGGATTGTCGACGTCACGACCGATCAGCTCAACGCCGGGCCGATGCTCGACATCACCATCAAGCGCGACGTCGCCGCGAGCTTCGGCATCCAGCCCTCGGCGATCGACAACACGCTCGACGACGCGTTCGGCCAGCGCATCGTGTCGACGATGTTTACCACGCTCAATCAATACCATGTCGTGCTGGAGGTCGAGCCGCAGTTCCAATACGGCCCCGAAGCGCTCAACAGCATCTATGTCTCGTCATCGAGCGGACAGCAGGTGCCCTTGGCCACCCTGGTCGACAGCGTCACCAAGGTGTCGCCGCTCGTGGTCAATCATCAGGGCCAGTTTCCCTCGGTGACGATCTCGTTCAATCTCAAGCCGGGCACGGCGATCGGTCAAGCGGTCGCCGCCATCCAGCAGGTCGCAAAGCAGCTCGGCAAGCCGCTGTCGCTGCAGACTAGCTTTCAGGGCAACGCGCAGGCGTTCACCGCGTCGCTGTCGAGCACGCCGATCCTCATAGCCGCGGCGCTTTTCGTCATCTACCTGATCCTCGGCGTCCTCTATGAGAGCCTGGTCCACCCGATCACGATCATCTCGACTCTCCCGTCGGCCGGCCTCGGCGCGCTGCTGCTGCTCATGGCGGTGCACTACGACCTGAGCGTGATTGCGATCGTCGGCATCATCCTGCTTATCGGCATCGTCAAGAAGAACGGCATCATGCTGGTCGATTTCGCCTTGCACACCGAACAGAACGAGGGCCTGACAGCCGAGGAATCGATCTACAAGGCCTGCGTGCTGCGCTTTCGGCCGATCCTGATGACCACGATGGCAGCGCTGCTCGGCGGCGTGCCGATGATGCTGGGTACCGGCGCCGGTTCCGAGCTTCGCCAGCCCCTCGGCTATACGATCGTCGGCGGTTTGTTGGTGTCGCAGCTGCTGACGCTCTACACGACGCCGGTGGTCTATATCTATCTCGATCGATTGGCGCATTTTCTGGGCAGCTTCCGCCATGGCGGAGAAAGCCATTACCAAGCGGTGCCGGCGCATCCGGCCGAGTAGCTGCGGCACAGCCGCGGGAGGGCAAGAGCAGGCTTGAGCATTTCATTATCGGACATTTGCCCCGTCGACAGGCCGATGACTTCGCGCGAATATTGAGGGCGGATCGCCATTCTCATGCCCCCGTTGAGAGGACCCACGCGTGCATAGGAATTTGAGATACTTTTTTGCCGTTCTACTGGCAGCGGCCGCAATCGATGGCGCAGCGGCCGCACATTCGACCAAGGCACCTGCGACCCCCACCAAGGCACCTGTTGTCCGGATCGACAGCGGACAGGTTCGCGGCGTGGAGGCGGACGGCGTCGTCAGCTTCAAAGGTATTCCTTATGCCGCGCCGCCGGTCGGCAAGTTGCGCTGGCGAGAGCCGCAGCCGGCGCAACATTGGAGCGGCGTGCGCGATGCGACGAAATTCGGCCCGGAATGCATGCAGACGACGGACGAAGTGCCGAAATCCGAAGCTTGCCTCACGCTCAACGTCTTGCGGCCCGCTACCTCGGCCAAAGAGCTGCCGGTCATGGTCTGGATTTACGGCGGCGCGAATGTGCGCGGACAAACTTCGCTTTACCCCCAGGGCGACGCACTGGCTAAGCTTGGAGTCGTCTTCGTCAGTATGAATTATCGGATGGGCCGGCTCGGTTTCTTTGCCCATCCGGCGTTGCTCGCCGAGACGCCCGATGAGGTTCACGGCAATTACGGCTACATGGATCAGCGCAGCGCCCTGCAATGGGTTCAGCGCAACATCGCGGCATTTGGCGGCAACCCGAAGGCGGTGACGATTTTCGGCCAGTCGTCCGGCGGCGGCTCCGTCGTGGCCCACCTCACTTCGCCCCTGTCACGCGGCCTGTTCCAGCGCGCGATCATGCTATCGCCCGGGTTTCCGGCCCCGCGGGCCAAGGCGGGCCCGCTCACCGAACTTTCCGCTGCCGAGAACATGGCGGTCGATTATGCGCGCTCACTCGGGATCACGGCAGAAGGTCCGGCAGCCTTGGCAGCGCTGCGCGCGCTGCCGGCGGAGAAGCTGGTTGAGGGCACAGACCACGAGGCCGAAGAAGCAGCGCTCGCGGCGGGCAAGCCCCTCATCGGCGTGGCTGGACCGATGCTCGACGGCAAGTTTATCGTTGAGGCGCCGGAATTTGTGCTCGCCGCCGGCCGCGAGGCGAAGGTGTCGGTCATGATCGGTGCGACCGACCGCGACCACGCTCAGGGTTTGGCGGATAGCAAGGACGAACTGTTTGCAATCTTCGGCGCTAACGCGGGCAAGGCGCGAAAACTCTACGACCCGCAAGGCGATCAGACGCTCGACGAATTGAAGCAGCAGGTCTTTTGCGACAAGATACACATCGAACCGGCGCGTTATCTTGCCGACGCGGTGGCTCGCGCCGGCCGTCCCGCCTATCTCTACCGTTTTTCCTACGTGGCTGAGTCGGAGCGCGGCAAAGTGAAGGGCGCGCTGCACAGTTCCGAGCTTCCCTTCGTCTTCGATATCCCGGCGGAAGTTTTCGGCGACAAAGTGACCGGCGACGACAGGAAGATGGCCGAATTGGCCAGCGCCTATTTGGTCTCATTCGCCAAGACCAGCGATCCGAACGGCGCCAACCGGCCACAATGGCCGCGTCACGACCCGGCCGTCGATAAGCTGATCAATCTTACCAACAACGGCGTCGTCGTCGGACCGGACCCGCTCAAGGCGAGGCTCGACCTGTGGCGGAAGGTTTGGAGCCAAGACCAATAATGGCTTGCCGGACGGATTCTATCTTTGAGGTCCGCTTCTGACGCTGTGGACGGTTCCGCCACCGGCATGTGAGTGGCATGGATGCGGGTTTTCATAATGGGCATTATGCGAATCCAAGTCTGCATCTCGATGGCGCTACGATCAAGAATGATCACCACGGACCGACTGATAAGAAAATGCGTCTTTCCTTATCAGTATTCAGGATTGGTCTGATTTACCGCGGCCGTGGCCCGCGCGAGGAAGCGCCGCTCTACGCCAATGACAAAGCATGCCTGAGCGCATAGGACGCCTCTTTGGCGCGTCCAAGGACTCACCTGTGCGACCTGTCATAGGCGTCCTTTCCGCCATGTTTCCAAAATTTGACACGGTCGCGACATGGTGGCGATTCTCAGCATCAGTATGAAAGCCGCCCAAAGGGCGCCTCTCAAAAACATACTGTTATTCATATATTTAGATTGGTTGCGGGGGTAGGATTTGAACCTACGACCTTCAGGTTATGAGCCTGACGAGCTACCGGGCTGCTCCACCCCGCGCCAAGGAGGCGATTTTGTGTGACGGTGATGTAGCAAGCGCCCCCCGATAAGGGAAGTGCGCCGGGCCCGATATTTCGCCATACTAGGCGCCGAAAGCCCCTTAAACCGTCATGCACGCCCCCATAGACGCGGATATGGCCGACAAACCTGCCTTGCAGCCCCGTGCGGCGATTGGACCCGCGGTGCGCGCCATCGCCGGCCATATTCTGTTGGGCGCCCGCTCCGCGCTGCTCGATCCGGAGCGCTCGAGCCAGGACGCGGTGCACGATTTCCGCCGCGCCATGAAGGAATGGCGCGCCTTGATGCGGCTTTTGGCGCCGTTCATCGCCGATGCGCCGCGTTGGCGCCACGACGCCCGCGACCATGCCCGCTCGCTGGCACACGCCCGCGACAGCGCGGCGGCGCTCAACGCCTTCGACGATCTCCTCGACAAAGGCGTGGTGCTGTCGGAACGCACTGCCGCCACCATCCGCGGCCGCATCGAGGCGCTGCGCGGCAGCGAGGAACAGGCTGGGCTGACGCCGGAGCTGCGTGACGCCATCGTCGCCTGGCTCGATGCCGCGGCGGCGGCGATCGAGCAGTGGCCGCTCGATCCGTTCGACTTCTCCTCGATCGCGGGACAATTGACCATCAGCTACCGCAGCGCGCGCAAGCGCATTCCCGGCGACTGGTCGCTGGCGAGCGCCACGGATCTGCACGAGCTGCGCCAGCGCGTCGTCGACCTGCGCTACCAGATGGAATTGATCGAGCCGCTGTGGCCGCGCTTCGGCAAGATGTGGACCGACGAAGCCGAGCGGCTGCGCGACCGGCTCGGCCGCTGCCAGGACCTCGAAGTGCTCAAGCGGCTCACCGGACCGCACCAGCCGCTGGCGCATTGGCGCTCGCGCCTCACCCCGGCCTGCACCGAGCGCACGACCGAGCTCGCGCACCGCGCCGCCCGCATCGCCGTGCGGCTGTTCGCGGAAAAGCCCAAGGCGTTCCGCCACCGGCTGGAACAGCTATGGGAGCATGCGCGGTAGGACCGTTACGCACGTCTCCGTTCCTCTGTGCTGATGCACCGCGGGCCCGCGATCACTCACCAGATCCGCGACGCCGGACGATTATCGGTGCAGGGATTGCCTGTTCGCCGTAGCGGCTGACGATGATCACGTCGATTTCGGCGTCGTCCTGTTTGATCGCATAATTGTACCCGGCGAGCAGGCGCGACAGCACGTGGCCCA
>Ga0210394_10008951_pt1 | contig 10186 bp, 6 predicted proteins | sample IncBWC12MmetaG_FD_160121 | JGI IMG/M metagenome (GOLD analysis project Ga0210394, IMG submission 160121) | Forest soil microbial communities from Barre Woods Harvard Forest LTER site, Petersham, Massachusetts, United States - Inc-BW-C-12-M | ecosystem: Environmental > Terrestrial > Soil >...
CATGGCGTCGAATCGGTCCATTGTTCGAACTTTCGAATGATGATGCCGAAAGATGCATGATTATCCGCTCCAGGGGAATGGGCATGTTGTCTCCAACCAGCGCCGATGACCGGTGCCCAACCCCAAGGAGAACGATCATGACCACCCAAACCAACAAAGCAGCCATCGTCACCGGCGCCTCCGGCGGAATCGGTGCAGCGGTCGCCGAGCGCCTGGCGAAGGACGGCTTCACCGTGGTGGTGAACTATGCCGGCAACAGCGCTTCCGCGGAGGCGGTGGCCGCCAGGATCGAGAGGGCCGGCGGCAGGGCCGTGGCGGCTCAGGCCGACATCTCGGATGTCGCCGCCGTGGCGCGCATGTTCGACTCGGCTGAAACCGCGTTCGGCGGCGTCGACGTGCTGATCAACAATGCCGGCATCATGAACCTGGCGACCATCGCTGACAGCAGTGACGCGCTGTTCGATCGCCACATCGCGGTCAATCTGAGGGGCACGTTCAATACCCTGCGCGAAGCGGCCCGCCGCCTGCGTGACGGCGGCCGGATCGTCAACTTTTCCTCGAGCGTCACCAGCTTGCTGCAGCCGACTTACGGCGTCTACGCCGCCACCAAGGCGGCGGTCGAGGCCATGACCAGCATTCTCGCCAAGGAGCTGCGCGGCAGGAACATCACCGTCAACGCCATCGCGCCCGGACCGACGGCGACCAAGCTCTTCCTCGACGGCAAGCCGCAGGAGGTGATCGAGCGCCTCTCCAGGCTGGCGCCGCTGGAACGTCTCGGCAAGCCGCAGGATATCGCCGACGCGGTGGCCTTCCTCGCAGGCCCGGACGGCGCCTGGATCAACGGCCAGACGCTGCGCGCCAATGGCGGGATCATCTGATCCCGCTTGACCCGACCGCCGAAATCCCTCCTCCCATTCGATCACACCCGCTTAAGGAAAATCGCTATGTCCAAGTCCGTCATCCTCGTCACCGGCGCCTCTTCGGGCTTCGGTCTCGTGACCGCCCAGTCGTTGGCGCAGACCGGCCACACCGTCTACGCCTCGATGCGGGAGACCGCAGGCCGCAATGCGCCTCACGTTGCTGCGATCGCCAGCTGGGCTGCAGACAAGAAGGTCGATCTGCGCAGCGTCGAACTGGACGTGCAGTCCGACGCATCGGCCGACGCCTCCATCGCCCACATCATCGCCGACGCCGGCCGTCTCGATGTCATCGTCCACAACGCGGGCCACATGGTGTTCGGCCCGGCGGAAGCCTTCACGCCTGAACAGTTCAGTCAGCAATTCGACGTCAACGTCCTCGGGACGCAGCGGGTCAACCGGGCCGCGCTGCCGCACCTGCGCCGTCAGCGCAAGGGCCTTCTGGTCTGGGTCGGCTCCTCGTCGACGCGTGGCGGCACGCCACCTTTCCTGGCGCCCTATTTCGCGGCCAAGGCGGCGATGGATGCGCTGGCCGTATCCTACTCCACCGAGCTTGCGCTGTGGGGCATCGAGACGACGATCATGGTGCCGGGCGCATTTACCAAGGGCACCAACCATTTTGCTCACTCCGGCAAGCCGTCGGATCAGGCGCGGGTCGCCGAATACGAAACCGGTCCCTGTGCCGGCATTGCCGCCAAGGCGCTGAAGGGTCTCGCCGGCCTGGAACCCGCCGACGCCGACCCCTCGGAAGTCGCACGCCAGATCGTCCGCGTTGTCGATCTTGCGTTTGGCGAGCGCCCGTTCCGGGTTCACGTCGATCCGTCGCAGGACGGGGCGGAGATCGTCAACGGTGTCGCCGATCGCATGCGGCGCGAGATGTATCGCAACATTGGTCTGGAGGACCTTCTCCACCCGGCGGTCCTCGTCTGAGTCGCCTGCGCTCCCTGGCGATGTGCGATGGGAGCGCGGGCTCTTCTTGAGCGCTTTTGAGCATTTCCGCGACCGGCACTTTTCGGACCTCAAGCAACCCTGAAATGATTTTTTGGTCATGGCGTCGTTTACCAGATTTGCGGATCAGTTGCGCAAGGACGGCGTTTTTTACTGCTTGCATTGACATTGCGCGCCGGACTCTCCCTGCACCGGTATTGGTATGGCCAGGCTGCACCCAGAATTGCTAACGTGGCTTAATCGCGATATTTTTGAATCGTTCTTTGGAATGGTCGTCGGCTTCTCACACTGCAGTCCTGCGATCCTCGGCAGTTGGATCAACATTTATGGCAAGTGAATTTCGTGCCGAGATCGCCGGGCTGCGCGCCATTGCGGTCATCAGCGTGGTGCTGTTTCACCTGAAGGTCAGCGGCTTCGAAGGCGGTTTCGTCGGCGTCGACGTCTTTTTTGTCATTTCGGGTTACCTTATCACCCGCAATATCCTGCGCGATTTGCAGCTTGGCCGATTCTCCTTTGGCCAGTTCTATGTACGAAGAACCCGGCGAATCTATCCTGCTTTAATCTTCACGGTAGTAGTTACCTATCTGTTCGGCGCGCTGTGGTGCGCGCCAGACATGTTTCATGATCTCGCCAAGGAATCGACACATGCGCTGCTGTCGATTTCCAACATCCAGTACTGGCGGGAATCCCATCAATATTTCGCACCGAACTCGGACGAGCTGGCACTTCTGCATTGCTGGTCGCTGTCGGCGGAGGAGCAATTTTACCTGTTCTGGCCGCTCCTGGTCGTTACGGCGTGGAAATGGAAGCGGACACACCAGGTCATCGCAGCTGCCGGGGTTATTTCATTGGCGCTGTCGATCATGGTGGTCAGATCGGATCCGCTCGCGGCTTTCTTTTTGACGCCCTTCCGAATTTTCGAATTCGCGATCGGCGCTCTGGTGCTTCGTCTGGAAGCGAGATTTCGTCTCGGCAGTGTGGCCGCCGAGAGCCTTTCGGCTGGCGGCCTTGTTGCCGTGATTGCAAGCGCGCTTTTGTTTCGATCGGACATGCCGGGCCTCCATCTGGCCTATCTCCTGCCTTGCTCGGGAGCCGCCGCAACGATCTGGGCCAGAAACAAGACCTTCGCCGGCAGGATCATCACGCATCCCGCGATGATCGGAACAGGAGCCATCTCTTACTCGCTTTACCTCTGCCATTGGCCCGTTATTTTCTTCGGGCGATTCATTTTTGGCGAAGTGGCCAACAGCCCGACCGGGATATTGGCCATGACGGCCGTGATGTTCGCCATCGCCACCACGATGTACTTCCAAATCGAGCGACGGTTCATCCTGTCCGCTGAGGCTCCGCCCCCGAGCTTCAGGAAGAACGCGGCCGTTTTCTGGTCGGTGGTTCTGGGACTCGTGGCAATCACGCACGCCACATTTTTGTCGAAGGGTTTCGCCTGGCGATTGCCGGAAGCTCAAACGGAGCTGGCGCATTTGCAGGACTTTCCTTCGAGTCGCGACCTCGCACCCGTCAGCGGGCCGATCGGCGTCGAGCTCCTGGGCGACTCGTTTGCCACGCAATATCTGGCCGGCCTGTCCCCTCTCTTGAAGCAGCTCAACATCCAACTGGAAGCGTTGGGCGGCGCCGGATGTCCCACTCTTGAAGGCGTCGCGTTGAAGGCTGTCCGGCGCGAGGAGTGCATCCAGTTGCGCGATCAGGCACTGAAGCGTTTGAACGAAACAACCCTGCCCATCATTTACGCCCAGAGGTGGGAGTTTTACGACGATGCAACGATCGACTACACGTCCGCATCGCAAGAAGGTCTGCCTTCCAGGCAGGGATCTTTCGCAAAGCTGGAACTAGCCCTTCAGAGATCCCTGGAGAAATTGGTTGCCCAGGGCCACCGCATCTTGCTGATTGGTGGACAGGTCTACGCCAGCTGTGCGATCAATCGCCCCCGTTTGTTGCAAGGACCCATTCTCCACGCACCCCAACCCCCTTGCCCCGCGAGGCCGCGGGATGAAGTCGAACAATCGACCGCTTCAACGGACCAGATGCTCTCCCGCATTCAATCGAGGTGGCCCGACAAGGTCGAATTGTTGCGGCCGGAGGAATATTTTTGTGACAAAGAATGCCCCGTCGTTAAGGACGGGATCTGGCTCTATTTCGACTATACCCATTTTACGGTTGCCGGATCGAACCATATCGTCTCGCGCGCCGCGCCCGTCTTCAGCAAGTTTCTTGCGGCAAACCAAGCTTCCTGGAATCACTGATTTGGAGAAATTGTAAGCTTGGCCATTTATTGTTTTCGTATCCCGATCATTTCTGCTTTTGGCACTTTTTCAGTCGTGGCGGGTCTGACTGACAATGTCGGTTCTTGCACACCAAAGCGGAGAGCCTACCGACCATTCTGAATTTATGGGTTCACGCCCCTAACGTTGCTGTACGGATTCGGCGGTTCGCAGCAGTTCAGCAATCCGTTCCGGAACTCTGAACTGCGGATCGAACCCCAGTTCGCGTTTTGCCTTCGCGCTCGACACAGCATCGTCATCCTCGGCGATATTGTAGACCCCTGCACCCCTGCTCACCGCCAGCAACGCCGCGCGCGCGGCCGCATCCACATGAATCGACGGAGGCTTCGGCGGCGAGGCGTACCAGGAGCCCGGTCCGTAAAAATAGCCGTAGCGCAACGCGACACCGGCAATGCCGGGTGTCTGAAGGACCAGATGCTCGAGTGCAACGACGCCTTGCACTGTCAGCCGGCGTACCCCCTCAGCCGCGACGTCGAGCGTGTCTTCTTCATCGTGTTCACCCTCGCCCGCCGCATAGACAAATGCGATGCTCTGGGCGATGACGCGACGCACGCCGGCCATCTTCGCGGCCTGCATCAGATTTCGTGTGCCCTCGATACGCAGGCGGCGGTTGGCCTCCTGTGCGGCCGGATAGCCAGGCGTGCCCGGCGCACTCGGCAGGTCGGTGAGCTGATGGATAATGACATCGGGCCGCGCCGTCGCCATCGCTTGCGCCAGTGCGTCGGACTCAAATACGTCGACCACGATGGGCGTGACGCCGAGCGCGCTCAGCAACGGAACCTTTGCGGGCGTACGCGTCGTGCCGGCAACTTCGTGCCCGGCATCACGCAACAGAACCGCAAGCCGCCGCCCGATGACGCCGGTCGCGCCTGCCAGGAAAATTCTCATGTTTCCTCCCGGCAAAACTTCTAGGCGGCATTCTTGAGCCGCTCCAGCGCTTCAAGAATCTTCGCCTTTCGCGCCACCGCCGCCTCGCGCTTTTCCTTCTCCTCCTCGACGATCTCTTCCGGCGCGTTGGCGACAAACTTCTCGTTGGCGAGTTTGGCGTCGACGCGCTTGATATCGGCGTCGGCCTTCGCCAGCTCCTTGTCGAGCCGCGTTTTTTCCGCAGAAAAATCGATCACGCCCTTGAGCGGCAAGGCCGCGACCTCGCCGCGCACCAAAAGCTGCACCGCGCCCTCCGGCGCGTGGTCGGCGAAAGAGATATCGGCGAGTCGGGCCATCCGCCTGATCACGTCGCTCCAGCGCGGCGCACGTTCCCGGGTCTCGGCGGAGGCGCCTGCCAATACCAGGGGTGTCAGCGTCGCCGGCGGAATGTTCATTTCGGCGCGCACCGAGCGTATCGCGGTGACGAGATCGACCACCCAGCCGATCTCGGCCTCGGCGGCCGGATCGGTGAATTCGGCCGCATCGAGAGCAAGCAGAACCGGAGGAAGCAAGGGATCGTACGGACTGGTGGCAGACATCAGCGCCAGTTGCTCCGGCGTAAGCGCGCCGGCCTTGCGCGACCACGGCGCCAGCGTCAGCAGGCTGTCGCGTTTCGCCGTCACTGCCCATAGCTCCTCGGTGATGAAGGGCATGAATGGGTGCAGCAGTTTGAGGATTTCGTCGCGCGCCCACGCCACCATCGCGCGGGTCTCGGACTTGGCGCCGCCGTCGGCGCCCGTCAGCACGGGTTTTGCCAATTCGAGGTACCAGTCGCAATAGACGTTCCAGACGAAACGATAGATCGCGCCGGCGGCGTCATTGAAGCGGTAGGCTTCGATGGCTTCGGTGACCTCGCGGGTGGCGCGCGCGGTCTCGTGCGCGATCCAGCGGTTCAGTGTCTGCTTCGCCCTGGTCGGATCGAAGCCTGCCGGCAACTCGCAGGCGTTCATCTCCGCAAACCGGCAGGCGTTCCACAGCTTGGTCGCGAAGTTGCGGTAACCCTCGACGCGGCTCTCTGAAAGCTTGATGTCACGGCCTTGCGCCGCCATAGCGGCCAAGGTGAAGCGCAACGCGTCCGCGCCATAATCATCGATCAGGTGCAGGGGATCGATGACGTTGCCTTTCGACTTCGACATCTTCGCGCCCTTCTCGTCGCGGACGAGGGCGTGGATGTAAACCGTCGGGAACGGCACGTCCTTCATGAAATGCAGGCCCATCATCATCATGCGGGCGACCCAGAAGAAGATGATGTCAAAGCCGGTAACGAGAACGTCGGTCGGGTAATAGCGCTTCACGTCGGTGTCGTCGTCGGGCCAGCCGAGCGTCGAGAACGGCCACAGCGCGGAGGAAAACCAGGTGTCAAGCACGTCCTCATCGCGGGTGATGAAGCCGGCCCGCTTGTTGCGGTCGAGCGCCATTTGCCGCCCCTGCTCCGGCGTGATCACCTCCTGCTCGGCGTAATAGCCAAGCGCGTTGCCGACGGCCTCCTCTTCGGTCTCGGCGACGAACACCTTGCCGTCGGGCCCGTACCACGCGGGAATCTGATGGCCCCACCAGAGCTGGCGGGAGATGCACCAGGGCTGGATGTTCTCCATCCATTCGAAATAGGTCTTTTCCCAGTTCTTCGGCACAAAGGTTGTCGCACCTGAGCGCACCGCCGCGATCGCGGGCTGCGCCAGTGTCTTGGCATCGACGTACCATTGGTCGGTCAGATAGGGCTCGATGACGACGCCCGAGCGATCGCCATGGGGCACCATGTGCGTATTCGGCTCGATCCGCTCCAGAAAGCCAAAATCCTCCAATCGCGCGACGATCTGCTTGCGGGCGGCGAAGCGGTCGAGGCCGTGCAGCTCTTCGGCAAGCTGGGTGGCGCCCTCCGGCAGGCCGCGCAGGTAATCTTCGTTGCCCACCAGCGCGAGCGCGCCTTCCTGATTGAGCACGCTGATCTGCGGCAGATTGTGCCGCCGGCCGACCTCGAAATCGTTGAAATCGTGCGCCGGCGTCACCTTGACCGCGCCGGAGCCCTTTTCGGGATCGGAATATTCGTCGGCAACGATCGGAATCCTTCGTCCGACCAGCGGCAGGATGACATGCCTGCCGACCAGGTCGGCGTAGCGTTCATCGTCAGGATGCACCGCGACCGCGGTATCGCCGAGCATCGTCTCCGGCCGCGTGGTCGCGACCACGATGAAGGTCGAGGGATCGTCGGGACTGAAGATTTTGCCGTCCAGCGGATAGCGCAAATACCAGAGACTGCCCTTGACCTCGACCTGCTGCACCTCGAGATCGGAAATCGCCGTCAACAGCTTCGGATCCCAGTTCACCAGCCGCTTATCTTTGTAGATCAGCCCTTCGCGATGCAGCTCGACGAATACTTTCACGACCGCCCGCGACAGGCCCTCATCCATGGTGAAGCGCTCGCGCGACCAGTCGCACGAGGCGCCAAGCCGCTTCAACTGATTGACGATGACGCCGCCGCTTTCGGCCTTCCATTGCCAGACGCGCTCAAGAAACCTGGCCCGTCCCAGATCGCGCCGGCCTGGCTGCTGCCGCTCCATCAATTGCCGCTCGACCACCATCTGGGTCGCGATGCCCGCATGGTCGGTACCGGGCTGCCACAGCACGTCGCGTCCGCGCATGCGCTCGAAGCGGCAAAGGATGTCCTGCAAGGTGTTATTGAGCGCGTGCCCCATGTGCAGCGAACCCGTCACATTCGGCGGCGGAATCACGATCGTGAACGGCTTCGCAGCGCGCCGCTCAGGGCGCCCGGCCCGGAACGCGCCGCTCTCCTCCCAGACGCGGGACATGCGGCCTTCGATATCGGCGGGCTGGTAGTTTTTCTCGATCATGTCGGTGCAATCATGAAATGTGGAACGCGCTTAAAAGCCGCCGGGGCGCGCCGAGACAACACGCCAGCTCGCGCCGAAGCAGGATATAGGCGATGTGGGGGAACTATATCAGGGCGGTAAACCGGCCCTGAAACTCTATCGACCGCGCGAAACCCGCTCGATTTCGGCCTTGACGATCCGCTCAACCAGCCCGGGAAGGTTATCGTCGAGCCAGGATTTCAACATCGGCCGCAACATCTCCTTGACGAGATCCTCCAGCGTCCGTGCGTTGTTGCTGAGCACGGTATTGGCGAGGCTGTTGAAGGCGGATTCGACCGCAGACACGGTCGAACGCGACAGAATTTGCGGCGACGCCGGCGCCGCGAGACTTTCGACGGGGGGCGGTTCGTAGGCAGGCCGCCGAAGCGGCGGCTTGGCGGCGGCCTCGGTGAATTCGAGATCGTCGGGCGGGTCGACCTTCCGGAACGAAGGCTGCGGCGGATCCGGCAGCGCCATTTCGTCGGTCAATTCCAGCACGTCGCCGTCAGGCAAGGGTGGCCGTATCTCGTCGGGGGTGGTCGCCTCATCGAGGCCGTTCAGCAGCGCGTCGATGTCGTCTTGGCTGTTGGACGCAGCTGCCGCAGCCGGAGGCGGCGCGGGTGGCGGCGGCGGCGGCGCCTTGGCCGCAGCCGCTTGCGCGGCCGGAATCGCCGACGGAGGGATGTCATTCATCACAGGCGGCTTCAAAGGAGGCGGTGCCGCGACAACCGGCTTTTCCGGCTTGGCCGGAGCCGCAGGGCTGGTCGGCTTCTCGGCGATCGCAGGCTTTGCTTCGTCGTCGGCAATGATACGCCGGATCGACGCCAGGATCTCCTCCATCGAGGGCTCTTGGACCTTCGCAGGCTGCGTCATCTCCGATTCCACCCCATCAACGCCCTCGTAAGCGTCTTACACCAAGCAAGGCAGGATTTTGCCGGTTCCGGATATGCGGGCTCGGATTTTCATCGCGCCAGCCCGACTTGTCCCCAGATCAAACGCCGCCCGACGAATCGTGCGGATCATGGCCCTGCCCCGTGCACCGAAGCCTCGCGCCCAAGGGTTCCGACTGAGGTGCGAATCGCTCTGCTGCAGCAAAGAAAGGTACGTCAGGCCAACCAATGATTGCAAGCAACGCCAATGCGCAAGACCCGCCGAGCCGGCCGCCGGAATCAGGTCCGAAGCGCGGGCGGCGCAGCGAAAGCTCATGTGCGTGTTGCCGATCACTTGACGACGTCCACCGCTCGCGGACGCCGCGACAGCGCAATCAGCGGCCGTCGGGTGTGCGAACACCGTACCAGCTGTCACGCACCTGATGATAGTGCACGCTCGGGTCGTAGACGGTGGTCGAAAGTTTGAGCACCTGCGGCGAGAGCCGTCCCACTGCGTTCAAGACCGCATAGGAGGCGACCACGCGGTCGTGCTGCGCGGTGACGAGCGCGACGCGGGCGTTGACCAGTGCTTGCTGGGCGTTGAGCACATCGAGCGTGGTTCGCTGTCCGGCCTTGGCCTCTTCACGCACGCCATTGAGCGCGATCTCCGAAGCGGTCACCTGCGATTGGGCCGACGCCACCTGGGCCTTGCCCGCCACCAATTGACCCCAGGCCGTGACGGTATTGGCGCGAGTCACGTCGCGGGTCTGTTCAAGAACCAGCCGCTGCTGCGCCAGCGTCTCCTTGGATTGGCGGATCAGCGAATACTCGGCGCCGCCCTGGTAAACCGGAACCGAAAGTTGCGCGATCGCCGAAGCACCGAAGGATCTAAAGACTTGCAGACTCTGCTCGTAGGATTGCTGCACCGAGGCCTGCATCGTTACTATCGGCAGCAACGCGCCCTCGTTCACCTTGACCTGGAGAAAGTTGACGTCGATGCCATACATCGCCGCCGTGACATTTGGATTTTCGATCAGGCTGAGTTCCACCGCTCCGGGCAGCGTTCCCGGCAAAAAGCGATCCACCGGTGAACCCGGCGCGAGGGCTTCCGGCTCGTTGCCGATGATGCGCCGGAAATTCGCCCTTGTCGTCGTAAGCGTTGCTTCGGCGGCCAGCAGCTGGGTCTTGCCGGCGGCGAGCTGCGCCTCCGACTGCGCGACGTCGGTGCGGGTCACTTCACCGACATTGAAGCGGTCGTTGGTCTGCTTCAGCGTCTGGTCGAGAACGCGGACGTTGCTGCGCTGAACCTCGACGATGGCGGCATCACGCAGATAGTCCATGTAGATCGTCGCGGCTGC
>Ga0210394_10008953_pt1 | contig 10186 bp, 3 predicted proteins | sample IncBWC12MmetaG_FD_160121 | JGI IMG/M metagenome (GOLD analysis project Ga0210394, IMG submission 160121) | Forest soil microbial communities from Barre Woods Harvard Forest LTER site, Petersham, Massachusetts, United States - Inc-BW-C-12-M | ecosystem: Environmental > Terrestrial > Soil >...
TAGGGTACCGGTCCCCTCCGCATCGGAGCTAAGCCATGCCGCACGCCAATCACGCCTATCTGCCCGCCGCGGGCCTGGATCTGTTCCTGCCGCTGTACGACCCGCTCGTGAAGCTGCTCGGGGCGGATCGCGCGCGCAAGAAGCTGTTCGACCAGGCATCGGTGCAGCCGCATCATCGCGTTCTCGATATCGGCTGCGGCACCGGCACCTTCGCCATTGCGATCAAGGGCTGGTTGCCCGCCGTGGATGTCGTCGGCCTGGATCCGGATCCTAAGGCGCTGGCCCGCAGCCACCGCAAAGCCGATCGCGCGGGAGTTTCGATCCGCTTCGACCAGGGTTTTGCGAACGCCCTGCCTTACCGTGACGCCTCTTTCGATCGCGTGTTTTCAAGCCTGATGTTTCACCATCTGCCGCACGACGCGAAGCTCGCAACGATGCGCGAGGTGCGCCGCGTTCTCAAGGCTGGTGGATCGCTGCACTTATTGGACTTCGAGCAGGAAGGATCGCATGGCCACAATCCGCTCGCGCGCTGGCTCCATTCGAGGAAGCGCATGCAGGGCAACAACCGCGAACAGATTCTGAACTGCATGCGCGATGCAGCTCTTGTCGACCCGCGCGTGGTGGATTCTGATCAACCGATCTTCGGAAAAATCGTCTACTTCGCTGCATGGACCGGCAGGTAGTTGCGAGCGCTTTGCCTTCGTCATGGTCCCTCCGTGACGGATCCCGGGCAGTGCTCACATTGTCTCGGCGCCCCGCTGCGCTAAAACCACGATGCGGCCATCCTCTGCGGCATGTCCCGACCTGAACTCAACATGACAAGCCCTCTAAGCGAGCGTTACGTGAACGCCAGGGTTATATGCGCGACGGTCTGAGGGCGATTCCCCGGGCACGCGTCTAAGACGCTCAAACTGCGCCGCCCGGAAGCAAATGTGCAGCCGGAACCCCTGGCGTCCATTGCTTTGGTACGTTCGTGCGGCTTCTCGATTGCCAATGGTTGATATCACCCAAACGTTTCTAGCTATTTACCCAAACGCCTTCGATAAGATTTATTGGGGATCCGTCGCCGGCTGACGCTGAGACCTCACACCACAGCACCAACCGACCACAACGAACCACAAAGGGAGGTATCGTATGAAGCGAGCGCTCGTCTTGTCGGCGTCTTTTGTTCTGGCGGCCTGGGCGGCTCCCGCTGTCGCTCAGATTCCCATTCTCCAGAATCTTATTCTCACCGGAAAGTATGGAGTTACCGGCACCGCGATTTGCAACCAGTTAAGCCAATCGGGTGTATCAACAGTGGGTACATTAACGACAGCAGGTATCTACACGTTCAACGTTGACGGCACCGGGTCAGCCACGGAGATGGCCTCGACAAGCATCCAAGGGTCGATCGGATCAACGGGCAGCAACAATCACACGTTCACTTTCAAATATACGGTGAACGCTGATGGCAGCTTTACTTTAACCACGGATTCAGGAAGTCTCACTGGCACGATTACGAGCGGTCCGAATGCAGGCCTTACATTTTCAGTCGACGAGTTGGCGCCGATCACTGGTTTTATTGGAGACCTCGGCAAGGAGTTGGCAGGCGCTACCTTGGCGTCACCCGTAGAGACTACTACGCTTTCGAACGGCGGCGTCTCACAGAGGAGGTGTCAGCGATCACCGGTTTTTATCAAACAGTGATCGGTAGAACTGCTCCGAGAAAAGATACCCCGGCCACCGCAACCGTCCGCGTCAAGACGGATTCCCTGGCCGGCTTACGCTTCAGCTCCGGATCCCAGCCTAGGCTCTCGCACACCTCTCGATCCTGTTCGTAAATGCGTACCTGATTTCCAACCGTTTCGTAGCTGCGCACGAGCGTCAGCAGATCGCGCGCATCTCTGGCATCTACCAGAAGCCGTCGATCGCGCCATGCGCTGATCTTCAGAAGTGCCTCTCCTGGCAAGATGCAACCCGAGCACGAAGCTCGTCGTCTGTATTGCGCCTCGAAGCTTTCATGGTGGAGCCATTAGATATGAAAAGGGGGTCACCGCGTCGCCGAAGAGCATCCCGCTGGTGAAACTGTTTTGGGTACAACATCGTTCGACGGCATAATAATTTCAAGTCTCATGCGAGGATCGAAGATAGGCGGGCAAGTGCGGTCGACAGTGGGCGTGCTCTGGTCCTGGCATTAACCTGCGCCCTGGTGGGCTGCGCGGGCGATGTCCGCTTGGCGCGGCCGGGTTTCACATCTGAGCGAGGTGCCCCTTGCGAGCAATTCGGCGAACTGCTCGGGAGCCACGGGCGGGCTAAAATAGAAGCCCTGCCCCTCTTCACACCGATGGGCCTGCAGGAATGTGAGCTGCTCCTGTGTTTCCACGCCCTCGGCAATGACCCGATGTTTCAGGCTTTTGCCCATCGTGATTACGGCGTTCACGATTGCGGCATCTTTTGTTTCCGGGCGCGCGATGTCGTGAAGAAATGACTGATCGAGTTTCAGGACATCAATCGGAAACCGCCTCAGATAGCTCAAACTGGAATAGCCCGTGCCGAAGTCATCGACCGCAAGCCGCACCCCAATGCTCTTGAGTTCCCGAAGCACGGACGCCGTGGATTCGGGATGCTGCATCAGGACGCTTTCGGTCAGTTCGAGTTCGAGAAGAGGCGGCTCCAGGCCGGTCTCTCGCAGGATGGCGCGAATGCCTTCGAGAAAATGCTTGCTCCGGAACTCTACCGTGGAGATGTTGACCGCCACGGGCATCGGCCCCAGCCCGGCATCCAGCCACGCTCGAGCTTGCCTGCACGCTTCGCGCAGGATCCACTGACCGATCGGCAGAATCAGGCCGGTGTCTTCCGCGATGGGCACAAACTGCGTGGGAGGGACGACTCCTCGATCCGGGTGTAGCCAGCGTATCAGCGCTTCGGCGCCTGTAATGACACCGGTCTCGAGATTGACCTTCGGCTGGTAATGTAAAACGAACTCCTGCCGCTCCAGGGCGTGCCGCAGGCTGCCTTCCAAGGCCTGCAGCTCGACTGCCCGAACGTTCATGTCCTTTTCAAAGAACTGGTAACTGTTGCGGCCATTTTCCTTCGCGTGGTACATCGCGGTATCCGCATTCTTGATCAGGGTCTCTGCGTCCTGACCGTCATACGGAAAGGCGCTGATGCCGATACTGACCGTGACATCGAGATCGTGACCGGCAACTCTATGTGGAGCCGCCAGCACCCTCAGGACCTTGTTCGCGGTGATGGCTGCGTCTTCTCCCTCATCGAGTTCCGAAAGCACGATCACAAATTCGTCTCCGCCCAGACGGCTGACCGTGTCCGACACGCGGACACACGCCAGCAGCTGCTGCGCCACCAGCTGGAGCAGAGCATCTCCCACCGCGTGTCCGAAGGAGTCATTGATGTGTTTGAACCGATCGAGGTCCACAAACAGCACGGCGAGGCTCCTGCCGTGGCGCCGGGCGGACGCTATCGCCTGGGTCAGCCGGTCGTTGAGGAGCGTTCGGTTCGGCAAGTCGGTGAGCACGTCGTACTGGGCCAGATGAGAAAGTTGGAGGGACATCGCCCGTTCCACGCTCACGTCGTGGAACACGATCACCGCACCGGTAGTCTGCCCTGCTCGGTCGTGGATGGGGGCCGCGGAGTCTGCGATGGGAAATTCGACCCCATCACGCCGGACGAGAATGCAGTTCGACGGCAGGTTCACAGTTTTCCCCAAGCGGACCGCTAACTCCATGCGATTCGGAGCGGTCTCTCGTGTCTCGCCGTCAAGGATGTTGAAGACCTCGGCGAGGGGCCGGCCGACTACCTCGGCGCAGGACCAACCCGTCATGCGTTCGCCGACCGGATTCAGATAGGTGATCTTGCCGGAGAGGTCGGTGGTCAGTACGGCCTCACCGATCGAGTTCAGTGTGACCTGAGCGCGTTCCTTCTCTGCAAACAACGCCTCCTCGAGCGCCTTGCGATCTGTGACGTCGCGGATGATCTCGCTGAAGCCGCTGATATGGCCCTTCTCATCTCGAATCGCAGTGAGCACGTCGTTTCCGAAGAAACGGTTGCCGTCTTTCCGCACAAACCAGGTACTGCTCTCGCTGCGCCCCGTCTCGATTGCTTCCCGTCGCCGATCCGCCAGGATGCTCCCTTCCCGATCCTCAGTCGGAAACAGTGCGGCCATGTCCTGGCCGAGTATTTCCGTTTGATCGAAAAGGAAAAGTCGTGCCGCTCCCCCATTCCAACTGTCGATTCGACCATCTCTATCCAATGACAAAATGGCGTAGTCCTGCACGCTGTCGATCGTGATCTTCAGACGTTCGTCCGCCGTGCGGAGCTGTTTCTCCGCATGCCGCCGCAGTTGCGCTTCCGCTTGCCGAAGCCGCTCGGCTTGCAGTCGGTTCTCGTTGACCTTGCGAGTCAACTCCACGAACACGCCGACCTTGGCTCTGAGTATTTCCGGCTGAACGGGCGTCAGGATATAGTCCACCGCGCGCAGCGAGTAGCCCTTGAACATATGGGCGTCGTCTGCGTGCGCTGTCACGAATATGATGGGGGTGTCGGCCGATGCCCCTCGTCGCCGGATCAGCTCCGCCGTCTCGAATCCGTCCATTCCCGGCATATTCACGTCGAGAAGAATCACAGCAAAGGTATCGGTCAGCAGGTATCGCAGCGCCTGTTTGCCGGATTGAGCGCAGACGACCGTAACTCCAGGTTGGTCGAGTACGGCACTTAATGCCACGAGGTTCTGCTCTTTGTCATCGACGAGCAGAACCTTCACGTCACTCGGAGCGGCCGGTACAGCCGTGGACGGACCCTCCATGATCCCCAGACTCTCGTCAGATTGGTGGCCGGGCGTCACGTGCGACCTTTCTCGGGTTCTCCGTCATTGGCTGCGGGATCTCAGCGCCGCAACCATGCCCGGCAGCTCGACAGCATCCGGTGAGCATCAACTGGCTTCGACAAATAGTCCCAGGCGCCGGCCTCAATACACCGCTCCCGATCGCCTTTCATCGCTTTGGCCGTGACTGCCACTATGGGCAGCGACTTGAAACGCGGAACGCGCCGGATGGCCCGCATGGTGTCGAACCCGTCCATGTCCGGCATCATGATGTCCATCAACACGATCTCGATGTTCGTGTTCAGGTTCAGCTTCTCGATTGCTTCCCGCCCGCTCTCGGCCGATACCACCTTCATACCGTGGTGCTCGAGCACGCTCGTCATCGCGAAGATGTTTCGAATATCGTCGTCCACGATCATCGCAGTCCTCCCACGCAGTACATCGTCGCTCTCATACAGCGTGCGAAGAATCTGTTGCCTGGTGGACGACAACTGCGCAAAAGGCCAGTGCAGGTAGAGGGCCACCTCATCCACCAGCCGCTCGATCGACATCACGCGTTTGACGACGAGCGTTTGCGCCGCTTTGCCAAGTTGCCGCTCCGCCTCGGCGTCGAGCGGCTCCGGCATGTAGATCATCATCGGCAGGTCATCTGAGCCGAGTCGCTCAACGAGCGCGGCGAGACACCGCGCAAGGGGCATCGTCCGGAACGGTGGCCGAACCACGACGCAATCGAAGGGCGCGGAGCCCATTTCGGCCATCGCTTCGGCTGCCGGCCGGACGATCTGGATGTCGAGGTTCCGGTCACGCAGTGCATCGGAAATTTCCGTCGACGTCGGATCGGATTCGGTCACCACGAGGAGCCGCTGTCGCGCTCGTGCAAGCACTCCCTTGATCCCGGAAAACACCTCTTCAAGCGCCTCTCGGGTGTGGACCGGCTTGGAGAGGACAGCCATGGCGCCCATCGCCAGCGCGCGTCGGCGGTCCTCGTCGGTGGATATGACATATACGGGAATGTGGCGAAGCTCGACCTCGGTCTTCAGACGTCCGAGCACTCGCCAGCCGTCGATGTCCGGCAGTCGGATATCGAGCGTGATCGCATCGGGCTGACGCTCGCGCGCCAGCGTCAGGCCGGCCGCACCGAACGCCGTCACCAGGGTCCGAAAACCCTGCTCGCGTCCCATATCGCGCAGGATCTGCGAGAACGCCACATCGTTTTCGATGATCAGCATCGTCGGCGCCCCCGCACCGAGTGCCTCGGCCCCGACTGTCACGATCTCCGTCGCCACCTCCGGAACGTCGGCGACCGCGGGCTCCGCCTCCCGATTCACCGGGAACACATCGCGATACGTCGACACCGCCTCGGGTGCGACGGCCACGCCGCGGCCGTCGCGTGGCGAGAAGCTTTGCGGCAGGTACAGCGTGAAGGTGCTTCCCTGATTGACCTGACTCGTCAGCACGAGCTCTCCGCCAAGCAGGCGTGACAGCTCACGACTGATCGCCAGGCCCAGGCCCGTCCCACCGTACTTCCGGCTCGTGCTGCCATCGGCCTGCTGGAATGCCTCGAAGATGATCTTCTGCTTCTCGAACGGGATGCCGATTCCAGTGTCGGCCACTGAAATTGCGATGACCGACGCCGCCTTATTGAGCGCCTCTTCCTCGCGGCTCCAGCCGCTCGTCGCCGGCGCAATCCGCAGCGACACTCGCCCAGCATCTGTGAATTTGAACGCGTTCGACAACAAGTTCTTCAACACCTGTTGCAGACGTTTGGAGTCGGTGTGAATGACTCCTGGCAGATTCTCCGCGAGGTCAAGGTTGAACTCGAGCTTCTTGGCCTCGGCGACGTGGCCGAACGTCCGGTCAACGTACTCCAGCAGGTCCTGCACTCGCAGTTCCTCGATATCGACAACCACCGTCCCCGATTCGATCTTCGAAAGGTCGAGGATGTCGTTGATCAGACCGAGCAAATCATTGCCCGATGCATGGATCGTCCTGGCGAACTGGACCTGCTTGTCGGTAAGGTTCGCATCCTGGTTGCGCGATAGCTGATCAGAAAGTATGAGCAGACTGTTCAAGGGCGTTCGAAGCTCGTGAGACATGTTCGCGAGGAACTCGGACTTGAACTTTGACGTGAGCGCCAACTGTTTGGCCTTTTCCTCGAGAGCCTGGCGCGCCTGCTCGACTTCTGAATTCTTTCTCTCCACTTCGACGTTCTGGTCGGCCAGCAATTTCGCCTTCTCCCCGAGCTGCTGGTTGGTCTGGCGCAATTCTTCCTGCTGCGCTTGAAGCTCCGCCGCGAGCGATTGCGATTGCTTCAGGAGATCTTCTGTTCGCGTGTTGGCTTCTATGGTGTTCAGGACGATGCCGATGCTCTCCATGAGCTGGTCGAGGAAGCCCAGGTGGGTCGGGCTGAACCGCTCGAAGGACGCAAGTTCGAGAACCGCCTTCACGGTGCCCTCGAACAGCACCGGTAAGACGACAAGGGTCGCCGGTGTGCCGGCGCCGAGGCCGGAGGAGATCCGAATGTAATCTGCCGGGACGTTCGACAGCAGGATCTGCCGCTTCTCGATCGCGCATTGCCCGATCAATCCCTCCCCTAACGCCAACGTCGGTCGCACCGCGTCGTGCGCGGTGTGCCCGTAGCTGGCCAGCAGCTTCAGCTTCGGCTTCTCCCCGGAGTTGTCCAACGTGTAGAGCACGCCCTGCTGGGCGGCGACGACCGGGGCCAGTTCCGACAGGGTCATTTTGCCGACGGTCAGAAGGTCGCGCTCTCCCTGCAACATCCGGCTGAATTTCGCGAGGTTGGTCTTCAGCCAATCCTGCTCGCTGTTCTTCAGCGTCGTGTCCTTGAGATTCCAGATCATCTCGTTGATGTTGTCCTTCAGGGCCGCCACTTCTCCCCGCGCTTCAACGGTGATCGAACGCGTCAAGTCGCCCTTCGTGACCGCCGTGGCCACTTCGGCGATGGCTCGGACCTGCGTCGTCAGATTCTGGGCGAGCTGATTCACGTTGTCGGTCAGAGCCTTCCAGGTCCCGGCGGCGCCCGGCACGCTGGCCTGGCCGCCGAGCTTGCCTTCGACACCGACTTCCCGTGCCACCGTCGTCACCTGGTCGGCGAAAGTGGCCAGCGTGTCGATCATGCTGTTGATCGTGTCGGACAGGGCAGCGATTTCGCCCTTGGCTTCAACCGTCAACTTCCGGTTCAGGGCGCCGCCGGCAACTGCGGTGACGACCCGCGCAATGCCGCGGACCTGGCTCGTAAGATTGCTCGCCATGAAGTTCACGTTGTCGGTCAGATCCTTCCAGACCCCCGACACCCCCTGCACATGCGCCTGTCCTCCGAGATTGCCCTCGGTGCCAACCTCGCGCGCGACGCGCGTGACCTCGGCGGCGAACGAGCTCAATTGATCCACCATGGTGTTCACGGTGTCCTTCAGTTCAAGGATCTCACCCTTGACGTCGACCGTGACTTTCTTTGAAAGATCGCCGCTGGCCACCGCCTTGGTGACGTGAGCGATGTTGCGCACCTGGTCCGTGAGGTTGCCGGCCATGAAATTCACGCTGTCGGTCAGATCCTTCCACGTACCGGCCACCTCCCGCACGTCGGCCTGGCCGCCCAGCTTGCCTTCCGTCCCGACCTCCCGGGCCACGCGCGTTACCTCCGAGGCAAAGGACCGCAGCTGGTCGACCATCGTGTTGATCGTATCTTTCAGCTCCAGGATTTCGCCCTTCACGTCCACGGTGATCTTCTTCGACAGGTCGCCATTGGCGACCGCCGTTGTCACCGCAGCAATGTTGCGCACCTGCGCCGTGAGGTTGCCGGCCATCGAATTCACGCTGTCGGTCAGATCCTTCCACGTGCCCGCCACTCCTCGCACGTCCGCCTGGCCGCCCAGCTTGCCTTCAGTCCCAACCTCGCGAGCCACGCGCGTTACCTCCGCCGCGAACGAGCTCAACTGGCCGACCATGGTGTTGACCGTGTTCTTCAGCTCCAGAATCTCGCCCTTGACGTCTACGGTGATCTGCTTGGACAGATCTCCATTGGCAACCGCTTTGGTGACCTCGGCGATGTTTCGGACCTGCGCCGTCAGGTTGCCGGCCATGAAATTCACGCTGTCGGTCAAATCCTTCCAGGTGCCCGCCACATCGCGCACCTCCGCCTGTCCGCCGAGTTTGCCCTCGGTACCGACCTCCCGGGCGACGCGCGTGACCTCCGATGCAAAGGAGCGCAGCTGGTCCACCATCGTATTGATTGTTTTCTTGAGCTCCGAGATCTCGCCGCGCGCGTCGACCGTGATCTTTTTCGACAGATCCCCGGTAGCGACAGCGGTGGTCACGTCCGCGATGTTGCGGACCTGCGCCGTGAGGTTGCCGGCCATCGAGTTCACGCTGTCGGTCAGGTCCTTCCATGTCCCTGCCACGCCTTTTACGTCTGCCTGCCCGCCGAGTATGCCTTCGGTACCCACCTCGCGAGCAACGCGCGTGACCTCCGCGCCAAATGAGCTCAGCTGATCCACCATCGTGTTCACGGTGTTCTTGAGTTCCAGGATTTCGCCGCGCACATCAACGGTGATCTTCTTCGACAGGTCGCCATTGGCCACAGCTGTCGTGACCGCCGCGATGTTCCGGACCTGCGCCGTGAGATTGCCGGCCATCGAGTTCACGCTGTCGGTCAGGTCTTTCCACGTTCCCGCAGCCCCTCTTACATCGGCCTGGCCCCCCAAACGACCTTCTGTCCCCACCTCGCGAGCGACACGCGTCACCTCGGCCGCAAAGGAGCTCAGCTGATCGACCATGGTATTGATGGTGTTCTTGAGCTCCAGGATCTCGCCACGCACGTCGACCGTGATCTTCTTCGAAAGATCTCCCTTCGCCACCGCGGTCGTCACTTCCGCGATATTGCGCACCTGGGCCGTCAGGTTGCTGCCCATCACGTTGACGCTGTCGGTCAGGGCCTTCCAGGTACCGGCTACCCCCTGAACGTCCGCCTGTCCCCCGAGGCGCCCTTCGGTGCCGACCTCGCGGACAACACGTGTCACCTCCGCGGCGAAGGAGCTCAACTGATCGACCATCGTATTGATCGTGTTCTTCAGCTCCAGGATCTCGCCCTTGACGTCGACGGTGATCTGCTTCGACAAGTCGCCGTTCGCCACCGCTTTGGTGACTTCGGCGATGTTCCGCACCTGGGCGGTGAGATTGCCGGCCATGAAATTGACGCTATCGGTCAGGTCCTTCCACGTGCCGGCCACCCCTTGAACGTCTGCCTGGCCGCCAAGCTTGCCTTCGGTGCCGACTTCGCGGGCGACGCGGGTGACTTCCGAAGCGAACGAGTTGAGCTGGTCCACCATCGTATTGATGGTGTCTTTCAGT
>Ga0210394_10008954_pt1 | contig 10186 bp, 8 predicted proteins | sample IncBWC12MmetaG_FD_160121 | JGI IMG/M metagenome (GOLD analysis project Ga0210394, IMG submission 160121) | Forest soil microbial communities from Barre Woods Harvard Forest LTER site, Petersham, Massachusetts, United States - Inc-BW-C-12-M | ecosystem: Environmental > Terrestrial > Soil >...
TGGTTGGAGCGGAATGATCATGGCGAAGGAGATTGCCGGCCGCACCCCGTTGTCGGTTCTGGTCCTGGAACGCGGTGGGCCATTTCGCGGGCCCGTGGCGTATGCCGCAGAGATGGACGAAGTCGACACTTTTATCCGCAAGCGCCGAGCCGAAAGCCCGGCCAACGGAATATTTACCACCCGTGCGTCCCGAAACGATCGCGCCAATCCCCTGCGCACGTACGGAGAATTCCCGATGGTAGGCACGGGGATGGGCGGTTCCAGCGACCACTGGGGCGCGACCTCGCCACGGTTCATGCCTGAGGCCTTCGAGATTGCAACTCATCTGAAGCGGCTGCATGGAGCCTCCAAGCTGCCGCCGGATCACACGATCCAGGATTACGGGATCACGTGGAAGGAGATCGAGCCCTATTACGCCCGCGCCGAGGAAATGATGGGCACCAGCGGGAAGGCGGGTAACCTCAACGGAAAGAGGATCGAGGGAGGCAACGTTTTCGAGGGACCGCGTTCTCGCGAATTTCCCAACCCTCCGCATCCCATGCTGTACGCGCCCCTGTTGTTTGCCAAGGCGGCGAGGGATCTGGGATATCACCCCTTCCCCATGCCTTCGTCAACGTTGAGCCAGAACTACACCAGCCCCGACGGGATCACTCGGGTGGGTTGCCAATACTGCGGTCATTGTTCCCTCTTTGGTTGCATGGTGGGTGCCAAGGCGAGCCCCAACTTCACACTGTTGCCGATTCTGCAGAGCAAGAAGAATTTCACCGCACGCACGAATTGCCAAGTGCGGCGAATAGTACACGCGGATGGCAAGGCAGCAGGCGTCACCTACGTCGATGATTCCGGCACAGAGTTCATGCAGCCGGCGGAAACCGTGATCGTGGCGGCGTGGGTCTTCAACAATGCACGGCTGCTGATGTTGTCGGGCATCGGCGAGCCGTATGACCCGGTGAGCGGCAAGGGGACGTTGGGCAAGAATCCCACCTACGCCGTGCACGCGGGGGTGGATTTCTTCCTGGACAAGCCGCAGAACATCTTCATGGGCAGCGGTGGCATGGCGACGGCCATCGGGGATTTCGGTGGCGATCTTGGGGATGAGGGTGCCAAGCAGGGGGCTTTGCGCGGAGGGCTGATTTTCTGCTACACGCAGGGCGACCCTCCTGTGATCAGCAACTTCGGCAAGATCCCCGAGGGCCAAGTCCAGCAAAACTGGGGTTCCGAATGGAAGAATGCGGCCATTCAGTGGAACGACCGCTACGCCACCATGCTGAGTACAGAAAATCATTTCCCGTACCGCCAGAATTATCTCGACTTGGATCCGACCTACACGGACAAGTGGGGCGATCCGCTGCTGCGGGTGACCATGGATTGGACTGATGCAGAGAGAAACCAGACGGCTTTCATGTTGAAGAAGGAAGTTGAGATTGCCATGGCCATGGGGGCTGTCGGCATTCTTCCTCGATCCGGGACGCGGGCCGCACCCCTCATGGTGGATAACCACAGTCATGGCGGGGCCATCATGGGAGCTTCGCCCGAGACCAGCGTTGTGAATCCCTTCCTGCAGCACTGGAAGATGCCGAATCTCTGGGTAGTGGGCGGCTCGGCGCTGCCGCAAGGGGAAGAGCACCTGACCATGACCGTCGCCGCCCTCGCATATCGGGCGGCCGACGCATTCATCGACCGCTATCTGAAGCGGCCTGGAGCGCTGGCATGAAACGCAGAGAATTCATCGAGCTCTCGTCGCAGAGCATTGGCGGTCTGCTCATCTATAGCCTCGCAGGTGCGCCGCTGGTTGTGAACGCGCAAGAGGGCAAAGTGAAGGTCCCGCTGCGGTTCTTCACCGAGCAAGAGGCGAAGGTAATCATGGCCGCCTGCGAGCGCATCTTCCCCGCCAACGAGAGCGGACCCGGTGCGACCCAAGCGGGTGTGGTGGTGTACGTCGACCGGCAGCTAGCGGGCCCCTACGGCAGGGATAAGTATCGCTATACACAACCCCCGTTCGTGGATTCAGCTCCCGGGCATGGGTACCAGGGAAAAGAGAACCCGCAAGATATCTACCGGGCGGGAATCCAGAAGCTCGGGACTGGGTTCTTCGAGCTGGCTGTGGAGAAGCAGGATGAGCAGCTCAAGGCGATCGAGAAGACTCATTTCTTCCAACAGCTGCGCCAGCACACGATTGAAGGAATGTTCTGCGATCCCATGCACGGCGGCAACGCGGACATGATTGGCTGGCAAATGCTCGGATACCCCGGCCCGCAGATGAGCTACCGCGCTCAGATTGGCAAATACAACGGCGTGGCGTACCGGACCAAGCCGCAAAGCCTGCAGCAGATCCTGGGTTATCCGGTAAAACCCTGGGAGGACGAAGAATAAGGGCGAACCGAATGGAAACCACCACGCACATCGAGAATCGAGCTTTCGCCAAAATTTCGTTCCGACTTCTGCCTCTTCTCACCCTCGCCTATATCCTGAATTACCTCGATCGGAACAATATTGGATTCGCCGCACTGACGATGAATCAAGACCTCGGCCTCACGCCTACGCAGTTTGGCACGGGGGCCGGAATTCTATTCCTCAGTTACTCTCTATTCGAAATACCCAGCAATATCGCCATGTATCACTTCGGCGCACGGCGCTGGATTGCGCGGATCATGATCATGTGGGGGATCGTGTCCGCCGCGACTATCTTTGTGATTGGACCGAAGAGTTGGTATGCGCTTCGTCTCCTTCTGGGGATCTCCGAGGCAGGATTCTTCCCGGGCATTACATTTTATATCGCGAGCTGGTTTCCGGCGGAATCGCGTACTCGCATGTTGTCGTGGTTTGTGCTCGGCATTCCCGTCTCATCCATGCTCGGTGGACCTATCTCGGGCCTGCTGCTGGGTATGAATGGAGTGTGGGGGCTCGCCGGCTGGAAGTGGCTCTTCCTTCTCGAGGGCTTGCCGACCGTCGTTCTAGGCATTGCGGCCCTGTGGGTATTGGCGGATAGCCCTGAAAAGGCTCGCTGGCTCACGCAAGAAGAGCGCGTTGTCGTGCGCTCCAAGCTCTCAAGCGAAAAGCGCGAGAAGGAGATGACGCGCCTTCTGCCGGCCTTCACAGATCTCCGTGTGCTGACTCTGGCCTTTTTGCAGCTCGGTTTCACGGCAGGATCATATGGTGTCGGTATATGGCTGCCCCAAATCATCAAAACGAGCGATCTGTCGAATCTCGCCGTGGGCCTTATTACCGGCGCCTGTTACGCATTGGCATCCGCCGGGATGATCGCCTGGTCAGCCTACGTGGACCGAACGGGCAAGAAGATCAACAACTTGATGGCCGCCTGCTTTATAGCAGCTCTCGCCTTTGTGCTCGCGGTGTATGTCAAGAATTCCTGGGTGTCCCTCGGATGGATCACAGTGGCCCTGATCGCCGTCACCGCGGCTCGAGCTATTTTCTGGTCGATTCCCACCCGCTTCATGAGCGGCCTGGGAGCTGCCGGAGGACTTGCCTTCATCAATTCGATTGGAACGTTAGGGGGCTTTCTCGGTCCTTTCACGATCGGAGTGCTGAAAACGCGAACACACTCCTTTTCCGTTGGATTGTTGGCGATGGCACTGTGCCTGCTCGGTGCCGGCGTACTCTCATGGTCATTGAAATTGATCATCAAAGAGGAATGACGGCTGAATATGCCTGCCGGCGGCCTGCACGTGGCTGATCGGAGCCGCCCCTGCCGCGCAAGCGGTTTAGTCAGTTGAGGCGTAGCGGCCGATGATGTTTCCCTGTCGATAGGCGATGAGCGTCTCGAGGAGTCCCCGGTAGCGAACCACCATCGTCTCCGCGGTTGAAAACCCGATGTGCGGTGTCATCACGACGTTGGGAAGCTGCTTCAGCGGGTGATGAGCGGGAAGAGGCTCTTCCCAATAAACGTCCAGACCCGCCATCGCGATCTTGCGCGTGCGTAGCGCGTCGAGAAACGGTTGTTCAGCGACGATCGCCGCGCGCGCCGTGTTGATCAGGATCACGCCATCCTTCATCTGCGCGATCTGCTGCGCTCCGATCAGGCCGCGCGTCGAGGCGTTCAGCGGCAGGTGAATGCTGATCACGTCGGAATTTTTGAGCAGTGTGTCGAGATCGGCGCGCGTCACGTTCTCGGCGCGCGCGGTCTCGTCGATGGGGTGGCGGTTGAACGCGAGCACATGCATGCCGAGGGCCACACCCACGCGTGCCACCGGCCTGCCGACACCGCCATAACCCAGGATGCCGAGCGTCTTCCCGCGCAGCGGGATGCCGGGGTGGAACGCCCAGCCACCCTGGCGGATCAGCGTGGTGGCAGGACCGGTCTGCCAGGTGCAATCCATCAGCAGCGCGATGGCGAGCTCGGACGGGGATCTGCCGCCGAGCGCATCGCGAGACAGGTCGAAATCGGGGGTCGACCTGCAAACGATGATATTACGGGCGGCCGCCGCCTTATCGTCCAGCGTTTCGTTCCTTCTGCCGCTGAAAACGATGAACTTGAGCCGCGGCAGCTGTTCGAGCATCTCGCGCGTCAGGGGGACGCGCTCGTGCATGAATGTAATGGCGTCGAAGTCGCGCAGCGCCATGACGGCCTCGTCCGCAGAACCGAAAGGGTTGGTGAACGCCACGACTTCGGCGTCCCCACCCAGACTGTTCCACGCCGCAGCTTTCATGGCGAGATTCTCGAAGTCGCCCGTGATCGCGACGCGGAACTTGGCCGGCGACTTGGCGTGCTCGGCGGTGATGCCCATCGCCGCTCCAATGCCTGTCTTCAGTGTGTCTCGACGAGTTTGGGTATCTGGTTTGTCGGTCATCGAGTCTTCTCCGCCCTCAGGAGACAAACGCTGGTCGGATGCTGTGCATTGGAATCCAAACGCGCTCGTAAAACTGTCAACTTCGCGACAATGCCGGGACTTGCTTTGAGCGGAACTGTGAAATAATTCGTCCAAGTGAAAATCGGAGCGAGCCATGCATCGTTTACGGCCTTGGATTGCGCCTGTTGCCTTCATTTGTGCGGCGGGGGCTGCAGAGCCTGGCAGCGACATGCCGGATCGCTTACGGCCACCGCCGGCCGATGAGCTGCCGCTGGCCGTCGCAATCGAATGGGCGCAGTCCGCGCTCGCCACCTGCAAGGCGAACGGCTTCGACGTAACGGCCACATACATGAATAGCTATCGCGAGATCAAGGTCGTGCTGCGTGCGGACGGGGCGCGCGGCAGCACGGCAGACACCGGGCGGCGCAAGGCGTACACGGCGATCGTTACGGGTATGAGCTCGGGCGAATACGGTGCATCGGTGGGCTACCCGCCCGGGCACCCTGCGCCACAGGGGCCGGGGAAACCGATCGGCCTGCCCCCCGGTGCGACTGATGAGAACCTGATAGTGGCTGACGGCGGGCTGCCGCTGAAGAGTGCCGCCGGAAAGATCATCGGTGCGGTGAGCGTATCCGGTGCGCTCAACGGGAAGGATCGTGTCTGCGCGCAGGCTGGACTCGATAAGATCGCCCCGCTACTGAAGTAGCCGCCTCCGCCTAACGGTTCTCGGTGCTATAGGAGAGTGTTTACGTTGACAATCTCGACAGCTGACTTGTGCGATCGCTACAGCGACCGGGCCGACCTTGGGCTGCAGGTTGCCCTTCCGGGGCTACACTCGTTCGGCGGCCATAATTTTCTCTACGGACCGGCTCATACGATCTCCTGCATCGACGACAATGGCTTGATTAGGGACGCGGTTGCCACCCCAGGGGAGGGGCGCATCCTGGTCGTCGATGGACAGGGTTCGACCCGCCGTGCACTTATTGGAGATGTTCAGGCCGCTCGCGCATTGAACAATGGTTGGGGTGGAATAGTCATCCATGGATGTGTCCGAGATCGGTTGGCCCTCGCCTCGCTACCGTTCGCCATATTCGCCATTGGGACTGTGCCGCTTCGTCCATTCAGGGCGGGTAGCGGACAGATCGGCGGTGAAGCTCGCTTCTTGAATGTCACTATTCTTCCCGGGAACTGGATCTACGCCGACTTGGACGGGATGATTGTATTGAATCAGGCGGTTGAGATTCCTACGCCAATCGCGGCCGAATGAACGTTCTGGCGATCATTGCTGCTGGTGCGCCCATCTAGTATTCTCATCAGAGCAATAACGATATGCGACCTTGATTTACGGGCCCGGTCTTTCGGGAGAGGGGGGTCATTGAACAAGAGATCGATCGCGCGAACCTACGGTATTAACGCAGTTCCGGGTGGTCAGGCGGAATCGAGCCTGAGTGATCGCTCCTCGGCAGCCCGGGCAGGCTACTCGCCATTCGACATTTTCCAGTGGCTTTCAACGGACGCACAAAATTCATTCAATTGGGCTTCTCGACGGCGTCACTTTGCCGACAATTGCCGGATCTACTCACAATCCGATCCGGGAGATGAAATGTACCGGATCGTGTCCGGATCAGTCCGCATGTCGGTTCTGCGTTATGACGGACGCGAGGCTCTCCATTCGGTCCTGGAGCCCGGTGACTGTTTCGGCATATGCAGCATGCTGGATGGAGCTCCGCGACATCACACGACGAGGGCGGACGGTGATGTCGAGCTTCAAGCCTTGCGTCGCGACGCGTGCGAACGCCTCCGATCGCAGCACGCGATTTTTGGCGACAGCCTGATTCTACATATGTCCCGCCATATGCGGCTGCTGAGCGATTATTTTGTCAGTTCCACTGTCGACGAGCTATCGTGCCGCGTTGCCCTGCGATTGCTCAAGGCCCAGAAACCCAGCCCGATCCGCGGCAACAAAATTCGCCTGACCGTGTCCCTTTCCCAGAGTGAAATCGCGCTGATGGTCGGTGCCTCGCGACAGGCGGTCAATAAAGTCCTACAAAAGTTCCAGGATGATGGAATCATCTCCATCGAGTATGGAAGCGTGCAGGTGCTTGACGTCAATCGGCTGCGGTCCGTGACTTGAGCATTCGATAGAATCGCTTCCGGCTAAAAGCTGGTCACAGCATTGTCGCGAAGTTGACAGTCTTCCGGGTGCATTTGGATTCCAATGCACAGCATCCTATGAGAACGGGGCGTAACTGGATAGTTGGGCTGGGCATGGCGTGCACGGCCTTGGGCGCGGTGGGATCCGCACGAGCCGAGGTAACCCAGTTCGAAGTGCTGTCCGTTGATCATGGCGTCCTGGAGGGCAGGTCGTTCGGCGACGTCGGGACCTATGATCGCATCAAGGCCCGGGTTACCGTGGCAGTTGATGCAGCCGATCGCCGTAACGCAGTCATCGCCGACATTGGCGTGGCGCCCCGGAACGCTGCCGGCAAGGTTGAGATAGTGTCCGATGTGGAAATTCTCAGGCCGTCGGATCCGAAGCGGGGCAATGGCAAGTTGTTCTACGAGGCCGCAAATCGCGGCAACAAGCTGGCGTTTGGCGTCTTCAATGATTCCACCTCCCGTGCGATGGACAAGGCAGCCGACGCGGGCAACGGTTACCTGATGCGTCAGGGTTACACCCTCGTCTGGAGCGGCTGGCAGGGTGATCTCAAGTCGGCACCGGGAACTCTCGCGCTGTCGGTACCCACGGTTACGGGCGTCACGGGCCGCATCACCCAGGAATTCGTGTTCGATAACCTCACGACGCCTGTCGTCGCGCCGTTGGCGTGGCCATCAGCCGAGCCGGACACCGCAAAGCTGGTGGTGCGTGCGCGCTGGATCGATCCACCCGCTTCGCCCGCGGACATGTCGTTCCGATTCGTCGATCCATCACACATCGAAATCAAACGTCCGTCCGGATTCGACGCCGGCGCGCTCTACGAGCTCGACTACGTTGCGCGCGATCCGAAGGTGCTTGGTCTTGGCTTCGCCGCGACGCGTGATATCGTCGTGTACCTGCGTACCGCAGTGAGCTCCGACAACCCGCTTGCCGAAGGGGGTCACCTGTTGATTCGCCGTGCGTATGCCTACGGTCAGTCGCATAGCGGACGGTTCCTGCGGGAGTTCCTGTACCTCGGATTCAACGAGAGTCTGGCGGGCAAGTTGGTGTTCGACGGTCTCCTGGTGCACATCGGTGGTGCCCGATTCACAGCCGTCAACATGCGTTTCGGTCTGCCCGAAAGCGCTCCTCGCCATCCCGAGGATCCGGGCTCGATTGCAGATCGCTTCCCATTCACCTATGCCGAGACCACCAATCCCTTCACTCACGAACGAGATGGCCTGCTAAATCGCTGCAGCCGGTCCCGCACGTGTCCGAAGATCATCCAGGCCGACAGCGAATACGAATGGTATAACTCGAAGGAATCACTGGTGATCACCGATCCGACGGGCAAGCCGGTAAAGTTACCGTCGGACGTGCGGCTGTTCACGATGGCCGGTACGCCCCACATCGTCCGTCCTGATTCGGCTCACCTCTGCGTCATGCCGGTGAATCCGCTGCACCACGGACCGGTATTGCGCGCGATGCTGAGCAATCTGGATGGCTGGGTCGATCGCGGCATCACGCCGCCGCCGAGCCGCGCGCCCAATCCGGCCGACGGCACACTGCTGGCGGCAGAGAAGGCTCCCAGTCAGCTACCGGTACCCATCCCGGGCCTGCCCTATACGGGAATGCATGTGATCGCGGCGGCGGAAGACCTGACCGTCCGTCCGCCAAGGATGCTCGGTGAGTTCAAGCTCTACCTGCCGCGCCTCGATGCCGACGGGATGATGGTCGGCGGCGTACGCCTGCCGGTCATAGACGCGCCCAAAGCGACCTACACGGGCTGGAATCCGCACGTCGTCGGCGATGGACCCACGACGCTTTGCTCGGTGAGCGGAGGTGTTGTCCCCTTCGCTGCGACACGCGAAGAGCGCGTCAAGAACGCCGACCCGCGGCTGTCGGTGGAGGAGCGCTACGCCTCGCTGTCCGCGTATGTCATGAAGGTGGACCAAATCGCAAAGGATCTCGTGCGCCAGCGCCTGATGCTCGAGGAAGATCTGCCTCGCCAACATCAGGCTGCCGTGGACGACACGCTGGCCGCACTGCAAGCGCCCTAGGGGAGCCCCAGGGGAAAGGCCGGTAGCATCGGGTATTGCCCTCTACGGCGCCAGATCAACCAATGGACCACGCCCGCGATCGGGTTGGTTGACTTTCCGGGCAAGTACGTTGAAATGCGCAGCACGAACCGCCAAGGGAAAGCCATGCGTATCAAAACTCGTGCCGCCTTGTCATTCCTCGGACTCTTGCTGGCGTTTCCGGCTGCGGCAGAGGTGGCGAAGGATTGTGATAGCGGTACGTATCGGCTGGACGACGGCAGGATACTGGATGTTGCGCCGTTGGACGGCGGCACGCTGCGCTGGCTGATGTTCACCGGTGAGAGAGGCCTGCTGCATCCTCAGGCAAACGGTGGTTGGGCCAGCACCTATGGATGGTCGGACCGTCCCGACGGTAAGACGGTTTCGTTCGCCGGCTGTGGGGCCGGCCAAATGATCTTTGATAAAGCACCGGCCAAGCGCATCGACTTCGACGTACGCAACACGACGTTCATGAGCGACGGCGTCAAGCTGGTGGGCAGGTTGGTGCTGCCCAAAGGCAGCGGAAAGGTTCCAGTGGTCGTGCTGATCCATGGCTCCGAGCACGATTCAGCCCTCGATGCTTATCCCCTGCAGCGCCTGTTCCCTGCCCAAGGCATCGGCGCCTTCGTCTATGACAAGCGCGGCACCGGCGTGTCCGGCGGCAAATACACGCAGGACTTCAACGTTCTAGCCGGCGATGCCATTGCCGCGATGACGGAAGCCAAGCGGCTCGCCGGCGGGCAGCTGGGGCGCCTCGGTTATCAAGGCGGCAGCGAAGGCGGGTGGGTTGTGCCGTTGGCAGCAAATCGCGCGCCGGTCGACTTCGCGATCGTGAGCTTCGGCCTCGCCGTCACGGTGCTGGAGGAAGATCAGGAAGGTGTCGCACTCGACATGTATTTTCACCAACACTCGGCCGCTGAGACCGCGAAGGCGCTGGAATTGGCGCGCGCCGGCGAACATGTGGTCGAAACCGTCGGCAAAGAAGGCTACGAGGCGTTCGATGCGTTGCGCCGTAGATACAGATCCGAGCCTTGGTACAAGGATGTACATGGCGATTTCGTTTTCCTCATCCTGCCGCTCGACCAGCAGCAGATCATCGACGCGATCGCAGAGTTCGGTTTCCAAACCACGCCGTTCCGCTACGAGCCAATGCCGGCCTTGCG
>Ga0210394_10008955_pt1 | contig 10186 bp, 5 predicted proteins | sample IncBWC12MmetaG_FD_160121 | JGI IMG/M metagenome (GOLD analysis project Ga0210394, IMG submission 160121) | Forest soil microbial communities from Barre Woods Harvard Forest LTER site, Petersham, Massachusetts, United States - Inc-BW-C-12-M | ecosystem: Environmental > Terrestrial > Soil >...
AATTGGTCGTTCGTATAATCCTCGATCGAAACGCCGATGATTGCGAACTGCTCCGGCAATAGCTTTCCAGCCGCAAGATTGTAGAGCGCCGGGACCAGCAGGCGTTTGGTGAGGTCGCCGCCCGCGCCAAAGATGACCATCGCGCAGGGGCCGGCTGGGGCGCCGAGCGCCTGTTGCGAAATGTTGGTTGAGTCGCTAGTATCCACAGACGCGCCTCCGGAAGATTCTGACCGGTCAGACTGCTGAAGACTCGGGCTATGCCAGCGCTTGCTGGATGGCCCTCCGAAGCTGTTCGAGGCCGGCGGAAACGTCCGCGCCAAGATGGACGCGCAGCGCGCGCCGGTTACGTTCAGCAAGCACTTGAAAATCGCCGCGGGCCTGCGCCGCCTTCACCACTCCGAAGGTGTATTTCTGGCCGGGGACCGGAAGATCGGCTGCGTCATCGCTGGTAATCTGCAAAAAGACGCCGGAATTGGGCCCGCCTTTGTAGGCCTGTCCCGTCGAGTGCAGGAAGCGAGGGCCGAATCCGAGGCAAGTTGCCACGCGACGCTTGTCGCGTACGGAATGGCGGATCGCCTGAAGCTGCGACTGGTGCGCATCGTTCATCTGGATGTAGCCGAGCAGGGCGAAATAATCGCCCGCGTGGAGCCGCCCCAGGTGCGCCCGCAAATATCCCGCAAGCGTGGCGTCTTTCCCTGCGGCTTGCTTCAATGCGGCGGCGTTCTTGTCGTCGGTGAAGAGCTTGATGCCGACGTCCTCTAACACAGGCGACTCCGCCGGCAGCAATCCGGATTTTTCGTACGCGTCTGTCAGCTTGCGCGTCTCGATTTTGCTGGCCTCCACATCCGGCTGGTTGAATGCGTTGATGCCGATCACGGAACCCGCCACCGCCGTAGCGATCTCCCACCGGAAAAATTCCTGGCCGATATCGTGGATTTCGGGAACCGCAATTCGCACCACCGGCTGTCCGACCCTTTCGAGGGCAGCCACGGCCGCGTCCTGCTTCGCGTCGGGCGCCGATTCAAGCCGCAAATAGGCGAACACCCGATCGCTGCCGTAAACCTCTGGCGCGCCCATCTGCTCACGGTCTACCGGAATGATGCCGCGGCCCTGTTTGCCTGTGGACTCGGCGATCAGCTGCTCGAGCCACGCGCCAAGATCGGAAATCCCTGGAGAAGTGAAGATCGTCAGCTTGTCGCGACCACCCTTGGCCAGCGTTCCAAGCGTCGCGCCCAGAATCACGCCGGGATTCCGGTCCGCGGGCACGGAGGGGCCGCAGGCGTCCACCATTTTCTGGGCGCGCTCCAGAAACTTGCCCATATCGATCCCCTGAATCGACCCAGGAATCACGCCAAAATCGGAGAGCGCGGAATAGCGCCCGCCAATCGACGGCAGGCCGAAAAAGACCTGACGAAACCCGTCGCCCTCGGCAACTTTCTGCATGTGCGAGCCGGGATCGGTAACCGCGATAAACCGCTTTCCTGCCTCGCCCGTGCCCACCTTCTGTTTCACGAGGTCGAAGAAATACTGCTTGAAAATATTCGGCTCGAGTGTGCTGCCGGATTTACTCGATACGATGAAGAGGGATTTCGCCAGGTCCAGCTTCGCTTCGAGCGCCTTGATCTGCGCCGGATCGGTCGAATCCAGCACCAAAATTTCCGGATGACCCGCGATCTTGCCGAAGGTCAGCTTCAGTACTTCGACGCAAAGGCTCGACCCGCCCATCCCCAGCAGGACGGCTTGCCGGAATCCCGCGACCCGGATCTCTTCCGCGAGGGTCTGGAATTTCAGCCGGTTCTTGAGCTGTTCATCGACAATCCCGAGCCAGCCCAGCCACTTTCCTTCGTCCGCGCCGGTCCACAGCGACGCATCGCGCGCCCAAAGGCGTTGCACTTTGTTGTTGGATTTCCAGTCGTCCAGAGTGGCCTGAACGGCTTTGGCGAGAGGTTCTGGCAGTTTCTCGATCATCGGCTTGACGAGGCGGCCCTGGCAAGCTGGGCCTGTTTTTCGACCTCGGCGAGCAGTTTGTCGAACGCCTCGGCAAACAGTTTCACGCCATCTTCGGTGAGCTGGTCGGTGACCGCCTTCATGGAGACTCCGGAGCGGTCGAGATCGGACATCGTTTTGTTCGCCGCGTCGAGATTCTCCTCCAGGCTGGCGCGCGGTTGTCCGTGATCGCGAAACGCCTCAAACGTCGCCGGTGGAACGGTATCGACCGTATCGGGGCCGATAAGCTCCTCAACATACAACACGTCGCTGTAAGCCGGATTCTTCGTGCCGGTGCTGGCCCACAATACGCGTTCGGTCGTCGCACCCTTGCTGGCTAGAGCCTGCCAGCGCGGGCCGCTGAAAATCTTCTTGTAAAGCTGATAGGTCTGCTTGGCATTGGCGATGGCGACCTTACCCTGCAAGCTGTGCAGCAGCGCCGGATCGGCGCCCGCCGGCGGATTCTTGAGCAGGTCCGCGATTTTGTTGTCGACCAGCGTGTCAATGCGGCTGACGAAAAAGCTCGCCACGCTCGCCACCCCGCTCAAATCGCCCCCGCTCTTCGCAAAATCTTCCAGACCGGCGATATAGGCATCCGCCACTTTTTCATACACATTCTGCGCGAACAGAAGCGTCACGTTGATGTTGATGCCGCTCCCGATCAGCTGGCGAATGGCGGGGATTCCCTCAGGCGTCCCGGGCACCTTGATCATCACGTTTGGGCGTCCGACAGTCTTCCAAAGCCGCCGCGCTTCATCCATCGTCTCCTGCGTTTTGTGCGCGAGATAGGGCGAAACTTCGAGGCTCACGTAACCGTCGCGGCGCTTGGTCTGGTCGTAGACGCCTCGCAAGGCATCCGCCGCGTCCTGAATGTCGCGAATCGCAAGGGTTTCGTAGATCCCCTTGGCGTCGAGATCGCCGCGCCTGGCAAGTTCGCCAAGCGGCTTCTGGTAATCTGGACTGCTGGAGAACGCTTTCTCGAAAATCGTGGGGTTGGATGTCATGCCCCGCAAGCCGTCATCTTCGATCAGGCGCGCCAGCTGCCCGGTCGTAATAAGGTCCCGGCGGATGTAGTCGAACCAGATGGACTGGCCAAATCGGATCAGTGCTTTCAATGAATTTTCGCGTTGCGAGGATTGCTGCGGCGGGGCGGGGGTCTTGGTGGTCGTGTTCATGACACTCTCCTATCCATCCAAAGCCATTCTAACGCACGGCGAGCCGGGAAGTGAAATTGCATGGGCCCCTGCAAAGTGTGGCTGCCGGATGTTAGAATCTTCTAACTCCAGCGTTACAAGCTGGCTACCGACCCGCCGTCGACTCGATAGTTCGAGCCGGTAATAAATGAGGCCTGCTCGGAAGCAAGGAAAACGCAGATCCCCGCCGTTTCCTGTGATTTGCCCGCCCGGCCCAGTAGAATATTGGGACGAAATTCGCGCAGAAGAATGTGCTCGGCTTCGTCGACGCTCACGCCCCGGCTCTTCGCTGTTTGCTCGAGAAGTCCATCCAGCAGCGGCGTGCGAATGAAGGCCGGCGAAACCGTGTTCACCAGGATTCCGTCCTGGCCGTAGGCTTTCGACAGGCTCTTGGTCAGGCTGTTCACGGCGGACTTGGACGCGTTGTAGTGCGGCATCATGGCGTCGGGCTGCACGCCCGATTCCGATGAGATGTTGATGATGCGCCCCCAGCGCTGTTTCTTCATGTGCGGCAGTGCCGCGCGCGTGGCGCGAACGGCCGACAGCAGGTTGAGCTCATAAACCTCGAGCCATTCTTCGTCTGTGAGGTCATCGAACGATCCAAAGCGGCCTGCCCCGCCCGCGTTATTCACCAGAATATGAATCGTGCCGAATCGCCGTACCGCTTCCTCAACCGGCCGTTTCGCCCCCTCGGCGTCGGTCACGTCCGACGCGACGGGATGCACCGACGCACCGGAGTAGCGCATTTCCGCAGCCGCCGCCTCAAGTTCCTTTGCATTGCGGCCATTGATCACTACTTGCACGCCCTCGTGCGCCAGTGCTTCCGCGATCGCCCGGCCAATTCCCTTGCTCGATCCGGTCACCACAGCTACTTTGTCTTTAAGTCCGAGTTCCATCGGAAAGCTCCCTCCTGTTTCGAAACTGCTTCTTCGGGGTGAGTATTAGGTGTGGCCTTCGGGGCGTCCGCCGGCCGGGCGATATTGGCGCAACAGCCGGAATGGCCGCAGCAGTGCGTAGAGCGGGGCAAGTGGACCAGGCAAGTGCATGGCCGCGATGTCTTCGTCGGCCGGTTGGGTCGTCAGACGAACCGAGTAGCGCCAGCCCGCCAGCCCGCCGGCCACCATACGGCGTCGGAAATGGAAACGCTCGGCGGCATCCCGTTCACCAGCTTCGCGCATCAGCCACCTTTGTGTGATTTCGGACGCCATGGCCCCGGCTACGGAATCGCGCTCCACTCGCGCCGCTACCCCTTCCGGCAGCCTCGCGCCTAAAAGCCGTGCCGCCAGTGCCAGGCCGAGGTTGAGCATTCGCCCCGCGCGCAGCTGGTCCGCGCCGTCGAACACGGCATCCCAATCCAGCTGCGGGTCGGAGCGCACGAATTCGGAGATATCCGCGATCCACGAAAGCCTCTCCCAAAAATCTTTCCCGCCGTGAACGCAGAGCAGCACCAGCATATCTTCCGGCGCGAAGGTTCGGATTTGGTGACCACTGAGCATCACGGGGACGAGCCGCCGCGACATTTCATCCAGGTCGGGCCGCACCGGAAAGTGGCGCAGGGTGATTTCGGTATGAAACTCCACGATCAGCCCGCGGGCTTCATCTCGATAATCGTATTCACCGGGGACGACCGCGGACGATGCGGTTGAGTGGAATTGCCACTCGTGGTTGGGACGATAGCCCAGATTCTTGACGATCTCATCCACTCGGCCCATGTCCCGCTGCCGCACGATGATGTCCAGGTCTTCGAACTCGCGCAGCGCCAGATCGCCATAAGCTTGCGCGGCGATCACCGGGCCTTTGTACGGCATGGCTTGAATGCCCGCCGCCCCCAGAAGACCCTCCATTTTGACCAACTCGGCCGTCAACGTCAGGCAGCGCAACGCATTCGCTCGTGCCGCTTTCGTCAGCCGATCGACCGGCCCGGGAGGCGCAAAATCCGCCGCCAGGCTCGCAACATGCCGCGCCACCAGGGGCAGAATGGAATTAACGGCAGATTCATTTACAACAAAGTCCCAATCGAGAGGAGTCGCGCAAAGCTCGCGGATTTCCCGCACCATTGCCGGAAGGACCATGGTGCGCGCACAGCACGCCAGCAATTGCTTTTCAGGACTGACGAGTCCGTGGGATGAGGAAGTCATCAACGCGGTGCAGCGAGGCCTGCGGAGAGATTCTACGATAGTTGGGGCGGAATCAACGGATGATTCAAGCAGAAACGCAGAAGGAAAACGCTACCTTACCGGCTCGCCGACTAGGATTTCGCGCAACTTCGTGGTGAGCGTGGCCAGCGTGAAAGGCTTTTGAAGCAGCGGCGCGTCCGTTCCGAGAATTCCCTGATGCACCACGGATTGATCGGTGTAGCCGGACATGTACAGAATTCTTATTCCCGGCCGGATCGCCAGCACTCGCTCAGCCAGCTCGCGGCCGCCGATTCCCGGCATGACCATGTCGGTCATTAATAGATGGATGGGGCCCTTATGCATCGAAGCCAATTCAATGGCGGTATGTCCGTCCGGTGCGACGATCACGCTATACCCGGTCATTTCCAGATACTCGCGCGCCAGTTCGCGCACGCCCGCCTCGTCTTCTACCAGCAATACCACCTCCGAGCCCCGCGGCAGTGCTTCCGGCTTCACATTGCGGTCGCGGGCCGGTAGAGCAGATTCATCCTCGATGCGCGGCAGGTAAATTTTGAATGTCGTGCCGTGGCCCGGCTCGCTGTAGACCCAGACGTAGCCGCCGCTCTGCTTCACCACGCCGTACACGGTCGCCAGTCCGAGTCCCGTGCCCTTGCCTTTCTCCTTGGTCGTAAAGAACGGCTCGAAGATATGCGCCTGCGTCTTGGTATCCATTCCACAACCGTTGTCGGTGACCGCGAGCATCACGTATTTCCCGGGAGCGACCACCGCGGGAGAATGGGACACCGATACGTCGAATTCCACGTTCGCAGTTTCGATCATCAGGCGCCCGCCCTTGGGCATGGCATCGCGCGCGTTCACCGCCAGATTCATCACCACCTGTTCGATTTGGCTGCGGTCCGCCTTCACCAGCCACAGGTCGGGCTTGGATGACGTTTCAAGCTCGATGTCTTCGCCGATCAGCCGCTGCAGCATCTTTGACATGTCCGCCACAACGCTGTGCACGTTCAAAACCTTGGGCGCCAGGATTTGCTTGCGGCTGAAGGCGAGGAGCTGCTGTGTCAGCCCTGCCGCTCGCTGAGCGGCGGTCTGAATCTGTTCGGCATTGCGGTGCAGCGCTTCGCCCACCGGCAGCCGGTCGGCCAGAAGATCGGCGTAGCCTTGAATCACCATCAGCAGGTTGTTGAAGTCATGGGCAATTCCACCGGCCAGGCGTCCCACAGCCTCCATTTTCTGCGCCTGCCGGAACTGCTCCTCGAGCTGCTTGCGGTCCGTCACGTCCAAGGCCATGCAGATCGCTCCCTGGACGCCGCCCGATGAATCGCGCAACGGTTCGACGTGGCAGGCGTAGGACCCCTTCTTCCATTCCACCGGAAACGATACCGGATCGCCCGCAATCGCCCTCATATGCGCGGCGATCGGCATAAACGACTGGTCGCGGGTCTCGAAATATTCGGCCAGGGTCATGCCCACCACTTGATTCGGTTTCAGGCCGAGCCGCGTGAGCCCCGCTCCCACCGCCGACGTAAACCGGAGGTTCTTGTCTACCGTCCACAGCACGGCCGGCAGCTGCTCGATCAGCACCCGCAGCCGCGCTTCGCTTTCTCGGGCGCGCTCTTCCGATCTTTTCCGCTCGATGGCCAGCGCAATCTGTCCGCCCACCGACGACAAGAATTCAAGATCGCGCTGCGTATAGACGTTGTCGCGCTCGTAATTCTGTACCACCAGCACCCCGATCGTTTCCGCCGGCGTCCGCAGCGGAACGCCCAGCCACGATGGACAGGGCGTTCCCACCAGCTCGACTTCGCCCTTGCTGGCCAACTGATCGAACCGCGTCTGCGAGATCAGCGCAGCCTCTTCCGTGCGAAAGACGTAGGAAGTGCAGCTGCGGTCCATATCCTGCATTTCGTCGGGCGCGGGAGCCGCGTCGTAGCGGTCCACGAAAAACGGGAAGTAGAATTTACCGGTTGCCGCGTCGCGCAACGCCACGAAACAGTTGCTCGCGTCCAGTACTTTGCCGAGCGAGGCATGAATCAGCCGCAGCAGCGCATCCAGATTTTCGGTCACGCTTACGGCATGAATGATTTCGGTAGTGACTTGGCGGATCAGCTCGGACCGCTTCCGCTCCGTCACATCTTCGGCCGTGCCGTCGTGACTGATGATTTTCCCGCTGGCGTCCCGCACGGCGCGAACGTTCATCGACACCCAGATCATGGTGCCGTCCCTGCGCAGCATCGGGCATTCGTACCCTTCCAGCGTGTCCTGCTGCTCCAAGCGGCGCTGCAGTTCTTTGCGCGCTTCCGGGTCGGCGTACAGCTGCCTTCCAATGTCGGAAATCTCGCGAATCATCTCCCCGGGCGACGAATACCCGGAAATTCGGGCCATTGCCGGATTGACGGTCACGAACCGTCCCTCCGGGGTCGATTCGAAAAATCCCTCCACGGCGCTTTCGAAGATTCGCTGGTATTTTTCCTCCGCCCGGTGTTGTGCTTCTTCGGCGCGTCCGCGTTCGGTGATGTCCTCGTAGATTCCAAACGTGCCTGTCTGTTTTCCCTCCACCACAAGGGGAACGGCCAGAATTCGCACGTCCACCAGCGACCCATTGCTTCGCCGGCGCTTGCCGGTCAGCCGTAAGACCTCGCCCGCCATCACCCGGTGCATCAGTCCCGTCATTTCGTTTTGACCGCCCTGAGGCGCGATGAGTGACTCCAGTTCCTTTCCCGCGATCTCGCTGAGTATGTATCCGAACAGAGCCTCAAAAGCGGGATTGCACATCTGCACCCGGCGATCTAAATCAAGGGCCACGATTGCCAAAGGATTGTTTTCGGTCAGCGCGTTCATGAAAGCGGTATGTTCGGCCAACTTCTGTTCAGCTACCATCTGCTCGCTGACGTCCTGCGCGACCACCAGCACCGCATCCTGAAACGCAAACGTGATTTTCTGGCTGGTTACTTTGACCGAAAAAATCTCGCCATTCTTGCGCCGGTGCCGCACCAACCCAACTCCGGGCGGTGCCGGGCCCTTCTGGCGCAGCGAATTTAGGAATCCAGCCACATCCTCGGTCGGGCGAATCTGGGTAATTTTCATCCCCAAGAATTCTTCCCGCGTGTAACCGTACTGCCGCAAAGCCGCCGCATTCACCTCGAGGAATTTCAGACTGTCCTGGTGGCAGATGTACATCGCTAGCGGATTGGTGGAGAACAGAACTTCAAACTGCCGGTCGGCGGCCTGCGCGCCTTCACCGGCGAAGGGATTGGCCGGAGCGGCCGCGGCCCAGCTGCCGTCGGCGCGTTTCAGCGCATGCGCAGGCGTGTTCTGCTTTGGGCGAAGCTTCACGTTCTTGCTCGACATAGGTGTAGACAGCAGCAGGGCCGGAGTTGACCCAAAACTCCTAAGACATCCCCTGTCCAGTTATAGAGTTAGGTACCAGCCCGAACAATGGTACGTTGGTACCAGAAGACTGTTTTGGTGCGTCATTGTTCAACGGTAACCGCTCGTCGGTATTTCCGCTGAATGCCCCAAAAAGATGGAAACCATTCAAACGACTTCAGTAAAATGGTGGGTACTTTGCGCACGGCAAGCCTCGGATAGCACATGGCGGGACCCGACAAACCGGACCCTAAGATTGACGCCACCCGCAGCCTCGCCGACCAGTTCGAGGACCTGATTCTGGCCCGCGAATCGGACCCCTTTCGCCTGCTCGGCCCACACTGGATCGAACGCGATGGCGCGAAGGCCCTCGTCATCCGCAGCATGCGCCCCGACGCCAGCGCGTTGACCATCCTTTGGGGTCCGGGCAAGACGGAATTCCCCGCCGACCGCATCGACCCGGCCGGCCTTTTCGAAGCTGTCATCCCGGCCAGCGCCATCGACCTGTCGGGCAACGAGCCGATCGCTCCGCAAGCCTATAGCCAGCGCTTCCGTTTCCCCGACGGCATCGACTTCGAAACCTACGACGCCTACGCCTTTCCGCCGATCCTCACCGAATACGATCTGTACCTGTTCGGTGAGGGCACGCACTACCTGAAATACGAAAAGCTCGGCGCGCACGTTTGCCAAGTCGCCGGCGTCGGCGGCGTCGAATTCGCCGTCTGGGCGCCGAACGCAAAACGCGTCAGCGTGGTCGGCGACTTCAATGCATGGGACGGCCGCACATTCCCGATGCGCAACCGTGGCGCGACCGGCATCTGGGAAATTTTTCTGCCGGGCCTCGCCGAAGGCGCGCTCTACAAATTCGAAATTTTCTCGCGCGTAGCCGACTATCTCGGCCTGAAATCCGATCCCTACGCGTTCGCCTCCGAACTGCGGCCGAACACCGCGTCGGTGGTCTACGATATCGGCCGCTACGAATGGAACGACGCCGCCTGGCTCGCCGACCGCGCCTCGCGCGACTGGCTCCATTCGCCCATGTCGATTTACGAAGTTCACGCCGGCTCCTGGCGCCGCAAATCAGGCGAAGACGACCGTTGGCTCACCTACCGTGAGCTCGCCGACGAACTCGTCCCCTACGTCAAGAAGATGGGCTACACCCACATCGAGCTGATGCCCATCATGGAGCACCCCTTCGATGCCTCCTGGGGCTATCAGACCGTCGGCTATTACGCGGTCACCAGCCGCTTCGGCACGCCCGCCGACTTCATGCACTTCGTCGACCGCTGTCACCAGGAAAATCTCGGCGTGATCCTTGATTGGACTCCCGCGCATTTCCCGCGCGACGCGCACGGCCTCGCGTTTTTCGACGGCACGCATCTCTATGAGCACGCCGACCCGCGCATGGGCGAGCACCCCGACTGGGGGACGCTGGTCTTCAACTACGGCCGCAACGAAGTGCAGAATTTCCTGCTCTCCAACGCCCTTTTCTGGATAGGCGAG
>Ga0210394_10008956_pt1 | contig 10185 bp, 8 predicted proteins | sample IncBWC12MmetaG_FD_160121 | JGI IMG/M metagenome (GOLD analysis project Ga0210394, IMG submission 160121) | Forest soil microbial communities from Barre Woods Harvard Forest LTER site, Petersham, Massachusetts, United States - Inc-BW-C-12-M | ecosystem: Environmental > Terrestrial > Soil >...
GGGTTCCGGCTAGACTAGTTGCTCGCCGCGCGTATTGTCAGCCCTCATCACCACCCATGCCAAAATGCCGGCGCCGGGGAGCCCAAACGAGAGAAAAATAAGCACCGCCAATTGCCCCATGCGCGAAGTTTCGCTCGTTCCTTCGCCGGGGCTGGCGGCACTCTCGGTCCCGGCGTTCACAGCGGCATCCGCTTCGGGACTGACCATCCGGGCGCTTTGGTCTTTCGCATCTGCCTTGCTCACTTCCGCCGGCTGGACTTCGGATACCGGGACGGGCCACACGACGCGAACGGGCGGGCGCGGCCCGGCCGCCTGATCGCCGACTTGAAGCTCGTTGGAGTTTCGAACCTTTATCAGTTCGATTGATGGTGAAGAAGCATCGTCCTGTGCGGTTCGCGCGAAGGTTTCGCCCGTTGGCGCACCCACGCTGGCCCTCGGTCGCGGTCCAACAGTTGAAGCGCCCCTCCCGACATCCGGCGAGGGTGACGCGCTGTCGTCCCGCCTGGTGGACCTTTCGATCCCTGGTGACCCAGCACCCAGCATTGATGTCGACGGCCGGCGGATCAACTGCCCATCGGAAGCAGTCACGTGCGGAGCAGTCACGTGCGAAGCGGGCATGTGCGAAGCAGTCGTGGGCCTGTCTCGTGCACTTGTTTTTTGCTCAGGTTGTCCGAGCATCCGCAAGTACCAGCATTTGACCGCACTCTGCAGATCAACACGATAGAGCCAATGGCTTCCGGCCGGTGCGGGCGAGGTTGGGGAAGCCAGACAACTGTCCGTGGAAGCGCTGTTGGCCGGCGTCCCGTGTGCGCCGGACACGAGAAATACGGCAAAGAGTCCAACCAATCCGATCCGTCGTCGGAAACGCGCAAACATGGCTGCGACTAGGTAGCACTACGCGAAAGTGACTGGGCTGCGAAGCCGCCGATCATACACGCAGATACGGCAAGCCGCACGGTTCATTTATCCGCCTCCGAGGGCGGGTATCCCTCCCAAAGCCGATTTGACTGCGTCTTTGATGCAACACACGGATTGCGCGATTCCGCTCGAGCGTTTCCCGGCTTTTCGGCGTCAACGCCTCAATGGGCGTGCGGCTTTCCAGCGTGACGGCGGCCTGTCGCAATATTCACTAGGCTGCAGGTTTGGCAGGCTTCCATCTGTAGACTTCACTGAGCGTCGCGCCCATCAGCGTCGTCTTGTCGTCTGCGGACAATCGGTCGGTGAAACGGAACGCATCGACGCCCTCCCTGTAGGTCAGGAACGCAACCGCGCGGGTCCAGTCGGTGCCCCACATGCAGCGGTCGAGCCCGAACGCATCAAAGATGCTGGCGAGGGGGTCCCAAATGTCGTTGTAGGGAAAGCGTTCATGGGAGAGCGTGCAGGCACCGCTGATCTTGATCCTGACGTTGTCGTAGGCGGCGAGTTCGAGGACCTTCGGCAGCTCGGCCCAGGGTTGCGCAGGCACCGGCGGCTCGAAAGGCTGCGGCAGCCCGAGATGATCGATCACGATCGTGGTGTTGGTGTTGCGCTCGATCAGACCCTTGGCCTGACCGAGCCGCCCCCAGCACAGCAGGTTGACCGGCAGGGAGTGTCGCGATGCCGCCGCGAGAATGCGGTTCATGCCGGGATCGGCAGGATCTTCACTTGCTTCATAGGTCAGCAGGATCCGGATCGCGACGGCGCCTTTCGCCTTCGCCCAATCGGCAATGTTCTCCTCCACCGCGGGGTCGTTGGGATCGACCGGCTTGATCAGCCCAAACCGGCCGGGATGCGCAGCACCGACCTCAAGGGCGTAGCTGGCATCGTAGCGGTAGAAGGAATAGGGCGAGACCAGGAGCGCGCCGTCGACCCCGGCGGCATCCATCGCGGCCACCGTCTCCTCGCCGGTCGCCGATGCCGGCCCGTGCAGATGGCCAATCCAGGGGCGGCCTGGATGATTGCGTTCGTAGGCATGTACTTGGGCGTCGACTATCTGCATGTTGGCTCAGCTCCACCTGCTGTCAGCAACCTTTCCGGTCGACCATCACAGGAGGAATCTTACCATGTTCCGCTCGACCCGAACGCTCCGCCGATTCACCGTCGGCGCGTTGAGTGCGGCCGCTCTCGCCGGCGCATTAGGCGTTGGCGGTGTTGTGGCGCAACAGCAAACGGCTGCCACCAAGGTCACTGCGCTCATGAAGCAGGCGATCTCGGAATATCCCGGGCATGAGGTGACAATGCTGACGCTCGACATCCCGCCCGGTGGCGGGTCGCCACCCCACCGCCATCCCGGGCATCACATATTTGGCTATGTGCTCGAAGGCGCCTACGCGATCAAGCTCGATGACGGTCCCGAGAGAACGCTGACCAAGGGGGAAACTTTCTACGAAGTGCCGGGCCAGCTTCACGCGGTCTCGCGCAACGCCAGCGAAACCACACCGGCCAAGGTTCTTGTCGTCATTCTCGCGGAATCCGGCAAGCCGATAACGGTACCGGAACATCCGTAGCTCGATTGCGTGCCGCCCCAAACGTCGCTGGCAAAGTTTCGAAAGAGGCGCCGCGTCTTTTCCGTGCGCAAAACGGCCATGTTCTTCGCCGGCAAAAGCCTCGCCGCCGCACTGCGGGCGCATCGCCAAAGAAGGGCCCCGGCATTCAGCCAGGGCCAAGCTCAGTCGGCTCATCTTCCTGACCACGGTTGAGGGATGTGAGGGCGTCCCGGAAAATGAGCATCGACAGCCTGCACCAGTTTCGTGGCGTGCCTTCGTCAACATTACGGCGAGGTCGTCCGCGGCATAGTTTGCCGTCCCGCTGGCACATGAACGGAGTGGCCGCCCCGCGGGTTTCGTCGCACCCCAGCGGCGCGAACGGCGAGGCAAACAATAACTGCCCAATGCGTGCGCGGTGTTTCGTTCGGGATCGTGCGCACACCACCCGACGTCCCGAGCCGCGCCCGCCGTGGCCGGACGAGAGGAACGTTCGATCCTTGCGCTTGGCGCTGGCACTCGGAACCGGAGGTGGCTACTCTTGCGTTTCGATAGGCCCCGCACGAGGGCAGCCGTCAGCAAAAGCAAATTGTTCTGGGAGGACGAGATGAACGCTTCGCAACGTTCCGCAGTGATCGGACGTCGGACTATTTTGAAGGCAGGCGCGGCCGCTGCGGCGCTGCAAGTCACGTCGCCGTTCATCATTCGGGCCCTGGGCGACACTCCCGTGCGGATCGGCATGGTCGACCCCGTGACCGGAGTCTATGCAGCCGTCGCGCAGGGCGAGCTTGAGGGGGCGAAACTCGCCACCGACCAGCTCAACAAGAAGGGCGGCATCCTCGGCCGGCCGGTCGCGTTACTGATCGAAGACTCGGCGAACGACGTCGGCGTCGGGGTGCAGAAGACGCGCAAGCTGATCGAGCGCGATCAGGTCAGCTTTATCATCGGCGACGTAAATTCCGGCATCGCGCTCGCCATGACCCAGGTGACCAGCGAGAAGAAAGTGCTACACATCGTTTCCGGCGGCCACACCGATCCGATCACCGGCTCGAGTTGTTCGTGGAACGTCTTTCGCGTCTGCAACACCACGGCAATGGATGCCAATGCCATCGCCAGTACGATCATCAGCAAATTGGGCAAGAAGTGGTACTTCCTGACGCCGGACTATGCCTACGGGCACTCGGTGCAGGCAAGTTTTGAGAAAGTACTCAAGGCGCAGGGGGGCTCGTCGGCCGGCTCGCTGATACCAATCGGGACTGCCGACTATTCGGCCTATCTGATCCAGGCCAAGGCCTACGCCCCCCAGGTGGTCATCAATGTCATGGGCGGCGGCGACCAGGTCAACAGCCTCAAGCAGTTCGTTCAATTCGGACTGGATAAGCAGATGGCCGTCGCCGGCACGCTCTGCGAGCTGGAAAGCCTGCGCGCCATGCCGGATGAAGCGCGCGTCGGCTGGTGGACCATGGAATGGTGGTGGGACCAGCCGGACACACCGCACGTCAAAGAATTCAACGACGATATCAAACAGCGGACCGGTCGAGCGGCCACGGCGCGCAATTGGTTCGGCTATGCATCGGTGCACACCGCCGCATTGATAGCGAACCAGGAGAAGACGCTGGACCCGGTCCAGCTTGCGCATGCGCTTTCCGGATTCAAGCTGCCGCCCGAGATCGCGCTGCAGCCCGGTGCGCCGCAATATCGCGCGGAAGACCACGAGTTGATGAGCACAGTCTTCGTCGGCGAGGCGCATCCACCCAAGGGTGATCCGGATAAATTGTTTACCGTTCGAGAACTGGTGCCGGGCGAGAAGGTCGCCGGGTCTCCGGAGGATACCGGCTGCAAGCTGAAATGGCCGGCCTGACTTCGGCCTCGTCACCGGATGAAACCGGCGCGGCCGGCAGGCTGCTCCGGGTGATCGTGCGTTGCGCTTCCGCCTGCTTCTCGGGCGGAGGCATTGCGCACTGCTCGATGCAGGTGCATCATTGCGTTGTCGCAACGCAGGAGCGGTTTTCATGCACGACATCGTTATTCGCGGCGGCACCATCGTCGACGGCACCGGCAAAGCGGCATTCACGGGTGATGTGGCCATCGAAGGCGACTGCATCGCCGCGGTTGGCGGCAAGCTCGGCCCCGCCCGGCGGGAGATCGACGCGGCGAGGCTTCTGGTCACGCCCGGCTGGGTCGACGTGCACACGCACTATGACGGCCAGGCGATGTGGGATCCGCTGCTCGCGCCGTCGTGCTGGCATGGCGTCACCACGGTCATGTTCGGCAATTGCGGCGTCGGCTTCGCCCCGGTGAAGAAACATCATCGCGGCGCGCTGATGGACTTGATGGAAGGCGTCGAGGAGATTCCCAATCCGGTCCTCTCCGCAGGCCTGACCTGGGATTGGGAGACCTTTCCCGAATTCATGGATGCCCTGGAGCGTCGACCGCACGCCATCGACATTGCGGCGCAGGCGGCGCACCTGCCGCTGCGCGTCTACGTCATGGGCGACCGCGCGGTGCGGCGCGAACCGGCGACGGCGGACGACATCGCAGAGATGCGCCGCCTGACGATCGAGGCGCTCGAGGCCGGCGCTTTCGGCTTCACCACGTCGCGGACCGATTCGCATAAGACGCCGGACGGCGAGCTGGTACCGTCGCGCAACGCAGATGCCGAGGAGCTTGTCGGCATCGGCTCGGCGCTGGGCGCAGTCGGTGCCGGCGCCTTCGGCATGAACAGCGATTTCGACGATGAGGCCTACGAGCTCGCGTGGCTCAGGAGAATTGCGCGCGAGACCGGGCGTCCGGTGTGGTTCCTGCTGACCGACCGCTACGATGACCCGGAGCGCTGGCGGCGGTTGGTCCAAGCCGTGCATGAAGCGCGCGCCGACGGCCTCTCGATGACCGCGCAGATCGCCGGTCGGCCGATCGGCGTCATGATGGGCATCGGGACCGCGCTCAATCCGTTCACAGTGCGGCCGAGCTACAAACAGCTCGAAAGCTTGGCCATTGTCGAGCAGCGAAGGCGGCTGCGCGACCCCGAGGTTCGCCGCCAGATCCTTGCCGAGCAGCCGTCCGCGGCCGAAGTCGCCAAGCTTGCCCAGTTCCGCCAGTCCGTTGTCAGCCGCTGGGACAAGTTCTTCGTCATGGACGATCCGCCCGACTACGAGCCGGCGCCCGAGAAAAGCATCGCCGCGATCGCCGCGCGCAGCGGGCGTCCGCCCGACGAGGTCGCCTATGACCACATCACCGAGGCCGACGACAGGTACCTCTACTTTCCGGTGGTGAACTACGTCACCGGCGACCATGCGCCGATCCACGAGATGATGAACGATCCGGCGTGCTTGCTGGGGCTGAGCGACGGTGGCGCGCACTGCACCTCGATCGTCGATTCCGGACTGCCGAGCTTCATGCTGGCCCATTGGGGTCGCGACCGGCAGCGCGGGCCGCGTCTGCCGCTCGAGTTTCTGGTCAAGCGCCAGACCAGCGAGACCGCGGATTTCTTCGGGTTGACCGATCGCGGCCGTCTCGCGCCGGGGCTACGCGCCGACGTGAACCTGATCGACTTCGACCGGTTGCGGCTCGCCAAGCCGGAACTCATTCACGACATGCCCGCCGACGGTCGCCGCTTCGTCCAGCGCGTCGAAGGCTATGTGGCGACGCTGGTCGCCGGGCAACCGATCTTCGAGCGCGGTGAGCACACCGGTGCGATGCCCGGTCGCCTGGTCCGCGCCGGGCGCAATGGCCTGGGCTAGCGGCGCGACACAAGGCCGCCACGTTGGTCGGTAGGTCGATCAGCGCCTCTCAGGTTTCTTCGTCCGGACGGTCGGCCAGCACGACCGAGGTCTCGATCTGTCGATCCGGAATGCTCCAATAGGTCTTCAACAGCGCGTCTTTGCGGGCCGGCGAGACCACCGTGAACCCGTGCTGCGTGTAGAAACGGATTGCCTACTCGGCCGCAGCCCAAGTGCCGACCAGCATGCGCTGTGTACTCCTGCGCCGGACATGCGACAGCAGCGCACCGCCGACACCGCCGCGTTGGCTCTCCGGCAAGACGTAAGCGTGACGAATGAGGTCGACGTCGCGGACCGACTGGAGGCCCATCACGCCGACGAGCGCGCCGTCTTGCTCACAACCCCAAAAGGCAACGCCCGCGGCCATCTCGTTGTCGAGCTCATCGGCGGCCATGTAGGGCTCATGCCATCGATCGGCGGGGATCACGCCGCGATAGGCCGAAGCTGCTGCGTTGATGATCGCGAGTATGGCCTCCCGATCGCTGTCGCGGCAGAGGCGAATGTTGCTCATGAGGCAAACCCTTGTTTGCGGCACTGTACCGTACCCGGAAAACGGCGGCGCTGGCCTTGTTGTTCGTCGGCCGTAGCGTAGTCTTCGGGAAAACGCAGATGAAGCGTGCGGCGGGCTTATGACCCCGACGAGGGGAGTGCTTTGGCGGGACAGACGATGTCGGACAGCGTGACAAAGTCCGCAATCGCTGCGGCTCCCGAGCGGCGCACGCGGGAGGGCGTCATCATAGCGCTTGCTGCGGCTGCTGCCTTTGCGCTTGCCAATACCTCGGCGAGCGTGGCGTATCACGGCGGCAGCAACGCGCTGACTGTCGCCGCGACGCGCTTCATCGTGCCTGCCGCCGCCCTCGTCGTCTGGATGCGCATAAGCGGCATTCCGCTGAGGCTGGCGAAGCGCGATGCACTTGCCGCGGCGTCGCTCGGGGTCGTTACCGCACTCTACAATTGGGCAATACTTCGGGCGTTCAGCTCAATTCCGTTCGCTCTGGCAGTATTGATCCTCTATTTGTTTCCCCTGATGGCCGCCGCGATAGTTGCCGGACTTGGCTGGGAGAAGTTCGCTTGGCGAACCATTGCAGCGGTCGTGGTTGCCTTTGCCGGGCTCGCGTTGGCACTCAATGTGCGCGACAGCAATCTCAACTTCGAAGGCGTCGCATTGGCCTTTTTTGCCGCCTTCGGGTTGGCCGTCGTCGTCGCCGTTTCCGGCCGCATCTTTCGCAAGGTCGATGCGCGGCCGGTAACCCTCTACATGGCGGCGACCGCGTGCGTGTTGCTGTTGATGCTGTGTGCCGCAAGCGGGGCGTTCACATTGCCAAACACGGCTTCGGGATGGGTGGGCTTCAGCGTCGCCGCCGTGCTCTATGGCTTCGCGATGATTGGCTTTTTCATTGCCGTCTCCATTATCGGCCCGGTGCAGGCATCGCTCCTTTCCTATGCTGATGCGGTTATCTCTGCCGGTCTCGGCGTCATCGTGCTGGGTCAAGCGCTGACGCCGGTACAGATTCTCGGAATCGCAATAGTCATTCTTGCACTGATCGGCGCGCAGCGCCGGCCGAAATCGCGATGACCAGATCGCGATCGCGAGCTGACATAGAGCCAAGACTCGCTGTGCAGCAGCCACGCACGTCGTTCGCAAACATGATATTGTCGGGCTTTTGCGACCGTTCGCGGATATGAACGGCAAGGGGGGAAGAGAATGTCGCCCACGCAGGTCACACCGAAGCCTTTTCAGATTGCCGCCGCTGTGATCGGCAATGCGCTCGAATGGTACGACTTCATCGTTTTTGGCTTCTTCACGGTGATCATCTCCCGGCTCTTCTTTCCGGCCGACAGCCAGTATGCCTCGCTGCTGCTCACCACTGCGACCTTCGGTGTCGGTTTTTTCATGCGCCCGGTCGGCGGCGTTGTGCTCGGCATCTATGCCGACCGGCGCGGACGCAAAGCGGCGCTGCTGATGGTGATCGCCCTGATGACGGTGGCCATCGCCCTGATTGGGTTTGCCCCGACCTATGCCGCCATCGGTGTCGCAGCGCCGCTGCTCATCGTGCTGGCGCGCCTGTTGCAGGGCTTTTCGGCCGGAGGCGAGTTCGCGAGCGCGACCTCTTTCCTGGTCGAAAGCGCTCCAGCGCACCGGCGCGGTTTTTACGGATCCTGGCAAATGGTCGGCCAGGGGCTCTCGGTGCTCATTGCTTCGCTTCTCGGCGCCTTCCTGACGCGAACGCTTGCGCCCGAGACACTCGAAAGCTGGGGCTGGCGCGTGCCCTTTCTGTTCGGCCTCATCATCGGGCCGGTCGGGCTCTACATCCGTCGGCACCTCGCCGAAACAGAAGCCTTCCTTGAAACCCGCCGGGCGCCAGCCGGACAGCAAGCGCTCGGCGCCATGCTCGCATCACATATCAGGAGCATTCTGGCCTGCATGGGTATCGTCATAGCGGGGACCATCTCGTTCTACGTGATCCTGCTCTACATGCCCACATTCGCCCGGGTTCAGTTGCACTTGACGCTTGACCAAGCTTTCGTCGCCCAGGCGATCAGCCTCGCCTGGATGATTGTGTTGATACCGATATTCGGCGCGCTTTCTGATTACGTCGGCCGCAAGCCTATTACGATCGCCGCTCTCGCGGTCTATCTTGCGGTGACCTATCCGCTGTTCTCCTGGCTCAATGAAAATCCGTCCTTTCTCAACCTCGTGATCGTGCAGGTCGCGCTGTGCAGCGTGCTCGCTGTTTTCTTCGGCCCGTTGTCGACGGCATTCGCCGAGCAGTTCCCGGCGCATGTGCGTTCGACGGCACTCGCGATCGCCTACAATGTCAGCGTCATGGTGTTCGGCGGCTTCGCGCCGTTTTTTGTCACGTGGCTGATCGGCGCCACCGGCTCGCCGGTCGCGCCGGCTTTTTACGTCTTGTTTGGCGCGGCAGTCGGTCTGCTGGCGGCGTTCTTCCTCAAGGATCGTGCGCGCGAAGCGCGCCTTGCCGTGACGGATGTCGCCGAGGCGAACGTCGCCTAGCACGGCCGGCAGGGGGGAGAACTACTCACGGTAAATGAACCCGCGTCGGGCGAGGTATTTCTCGATTTCGATCACAAAGAAAACGACGGAAGACAGCGCCATGCAGACCGCCAGTTCGGGCATGGTCAGGGGGGCGGTCCGGAAAATCGGGTTGAGAACGGGCACGTAGATGGTTGCCATCTGCAAGCCGAAGGTCAGCAGTACCGCGCCACAGAGCGGCAGGTTGGTGAACAACCCTTGCCGGAACAGGGACTCGCGTTCCGACCGGATCGCCAGCACGTTACCCATCTGCGACAGCGTGAGCACGGTGAAAACCATTGTCTGCCAATGCGGCAGCGCGAGGTGAATGGAATAGGCCTGCGTCGCCAGGCAAACGCCGGCCATGATCAAACCGATTGCGAGGATGTGCTGCCACATGCCGCGTGCGAATATGCTTTCGCCGGGCGGGCGCGGGGGTCGCCGCATCGCCCCCTTCTCGGGCGGTTCCGCGGCCAGCGCCAATCCGGGCAGCCCGTCGGTGATCAGATTGATCCAGAGGATATGGACCGGCAGCAAGGGAATGGGCAATCCGAAGAACGGCGCCAGAAAGAGCGTCAAAATCTCGGCGGCGTTGCTGGTGAGGACATAGCTGATGAACTTGCGGATGTTCTCGAAGATGCGCCGTCCTTCGGCAATGGCCGCGACGATGGTGGCAAAGTTGTCGTCGAGGAGGACCAGGCTTGCCGCTTCGCGGGCCACGTCGGTGCCGCTTTTGCCCATGGCGACACCGATGTCGGCCTGGGCAAGTGCCGGCGCATCGTTTACGCCGTCTCCGGTCATCGCAACGAATTGCCCGCGGGCCTGAAGGGCGGAGACGATCCTGATCTTCTGCGCCGGGTCGACGCGGGCAAAGACCGACGTGCCTTCGATACGCTCCGCCAGCGCCGCG
>Ga0210394_10008957_pt1 | contig 10185 bp, 8 predicted proteins | sample IncBWC12MmetaG_FD_160121 | JGI IMG/M metagenome (GOLD analysis project Ga0210394, IMG submission 160121) | Forest soil microbial communities from Barre Woods Harvard Forest LTER site, Petersham, Massachusetts, United States - Inc-BW-C-12-M | ecosystem: Environmental > Terrestrial > Soil >...
CCATCCGTTCCAACAACAATCTGCAGAATCACGGCTCCCTCAAGCGCCGTCTTCCGTGCTTCTTCGGAATACTCCGGCTCGACCTTTCGAAGAATACTAGGTGGACTGACGCCGTTGCCAATTTTTTGGGCACCCGCAGGGGGCACTTCCTGTGCGCCAGCGAGCATGACCGCTGCGCTCAATAATATGTAGAGCTTCATGCGCTGGGAAGAGTATACACTAGCCCCATGCGATCCCTGCTTTGGCTGCTACCTTCGCTTCTTGCCGCGCAGACCTACGACATTGTCCTCGAACGCGGCCGCGTGATGGATCCCGAATCCGGCTTGGACGCCGTGCGCAATGTAGCGATTACGGGCAATAAGATTGCCGCCATTTCCGAGAGCCCGCTGCGCGGCAAAGTGGAAATCGACGCCGCCGGCCTGGTGATCGCGCCGGGCTTCATCGATCTGCACCAGCACGGGCAAACTCCCGAGGCGTACGGTTACAAAGCTATGGACGGAGTGACCACCGCGCTCGAGCTCGAAGTGGGTGTTTCGCCGGTCAGCGAATGGTATGCGGCGCGCGAGCGTAAATCGGTCATCAATTTTGGAGCCAGTTCCGGGCACATTGCGGCGCGGATGGCAGTCATGAAAGACACCGGTGATTTTCTCCCGCGCGACGCCGCCATGAACCGGTTGGCAACTCCCCAGGAGCAGAAAGCCATCGAGTCCGCCGTCGAAAAAGGCCTAGATGAAGGCGCGCTCGGGCTGGGCATGGGAATCACGTACACGCCGACCGCCACGCCCGACGAGATCTTGAATCTGTTCTACCTCGTTGCGAAGTTCAAACGGCCGGTGTTCGTTCATATGCGTGCCGGCAATGTGATTGCGTCGTTGCAGGAGGTTATCGCTGATGCCGCGGCATCCGGTGCGCCGCTGCACGTGGTACACATCAACAGCATGGCTACATCCAAGACGGCTGAGGCGCTGCGCATGATCGAAGGCGTCCGCTCGCGCGGTTTGGATGTCACCACCGAAGCGTATCCGTACGTAGCCTCCGCCACTCGGATCGAATCCGCGGCATTCTCCGATTGGGAAAGCCAGCCATCCAGTTATTTCGCGACGCTGCTGTGGCCGCCGACTGGCGAGCGGCTGACTCGCGAGTCCTTCATCCGTTATCGCCAGCAGGGTGGCACGGTGGTACGGTTCGGCAACACGGAAGACATGGTGCGCCTCACCGTGGCGAGTCCCTTTGTGATGGTCGCGAGCGACGGATCCTTGGATCATCCCCGGGGCCAGGGCACGTACGCCCGCATTCTGGGTCACTACGTTCGGGAGGAGAAAGCGCTCACCCTGATGGACGCCATCCGCAAATCCTCGCTGATGCCTGCCCAGCGGCTGGAGGCCATGTCGCCGCAGATGCGCCTAAAGGGCCGTATCAAACCTGGCGCCGACGCCGACCTCGCGGTCTTCGACCCCGCTACCGTGATCGACAAGTCGACCTTTCAAAATCCCCGCCAATACTCGGCAGGCTTTCGCTATGTGCTGGTGGGCGGCGCTCTTGTGGTGCGCGACGGCAAATTGCAGACCGGCGTATACCCCGGGCAGGGAATTCACGCCCGCTAGGTGAAACGCCTATCCTGGGAGAGCGTCCAAGGAGGGACGGCTACCAGTGCCCTGCTTATTCCTGATTGTCATCCTGGCGTTCCCGCGCGTGGCCATCGCGCTTCTGTACTTGTTCACGCACTACTTGGACCGGGCCTTCCAAAGCATTCTTCTGCTCATTCTGGGCTTCCTATTCCTGCCGTTCACGACGCTGGTGTACGCGTGGATGGTCAACAGCCACTTACCCGTGGCAGGGATCAACCTGCTATGGCTTTTGCTCGCCGTTATTGCGGATTTGGGATCGGCCGGACATGGCTACAGCCGCCGCCGGGCGTAGACCGTACTGGGCCTAGGACGTCCTGCCTGGCGTGCTATACTGACGGAGTCGGAGATGACTTTGCTATCTGCTAAGTGATTGATTCTAAAATACTAACCGCCTAGAAATTACCTAACTCTTTCGTTATCAGAGATTTCCAAAAACCAAGCGCCTTCCGCTTGGAGCCAAGCACCAGGGAGGATTTCATGAGGGATGTTCTTTTAGTCGCCGGGTTGTTGGCCGCGCCGTACACGATTAGTGTTCAGCAGTACCGGGCGCAGCCGCCAGTAGACCAGAACGACCCCCGGTTGTCACGCCTGACCAAGTTTTTTGCCGACCGCGATTGCCCGCTGCAAGATTCAGCCAAGGATTTCCTGGTGGCGGCCGACCAGAACCAGCTGGATTGGAGGTTGTTGCCGAGCATTTCCATCATCGAATCGAGCGGTGGCAAGGATTACAAGAACAACAACGTTTTCGGCTGGGATTCGTGCAGGGAGCGGTTTCCGTCGGTACGCGCTGGGATTCATTACGTGGCGGCTCAGCTTGGAAAATCAACCAGATACAAGGGCAAAGGCGTCGACCGGCAGCTACACATCTATAATCCCCTCCCGGAATACCCGCAGCGCGTCAAGGCTGTGATGCGGTCTATCGGGTCTCCTACGAGGCCGGCGAACCTGGCTGTGAATTGACACACTACCAGCCCTGGATGCAGCTGGAATCACGTTCTGGAGCTAAGGCCTTGGTTTAGAGTGTTTAGCTGCCCTGCATGATGTGAACGCCCCAGTAAAGGCCACCGAAGACGATCAGTGCGATTGCGATACCCAAAGCCCAGCGGAAAGCCCGCTCGGCGTTGGACGACGATTTATGTTCGTCCAATTTAATTTGCTCGTCGAGGCTTTCGAACATAGATAACCTCCCTTATGAGTCCGGTATGTATACGAGCCAGCCTCAGTATATTCCTCATCGACACGAAATGACAGGGCGTTAGTTCCTTTGTTTTGAACGGCGGTTCAGATGGTCATGCGTTCGAGCTTGCGGTAAAGCGTCTTGCGCTCGATTCCCAGGATTTTGGCCGCACGGCTCTTATTGCCGCCGGTAGCTGCCAAAACGCGCCGGATTTGGTCCGCTTCGGTATCGGCCAGGCTTTCGCTGGCGGTATCGCGAGGCTCGGTCAGTTCGATGGCATCGCGCACGGCGGCATCATCGATGCGGCCTTGCGGAGTCACGATGACCAGCCGCTCGATCATGTGCTGCAATTGGCGGACGTTGCCCGGCCAACTGTAGTTTTCGAGCGCACGCAGCGCGGACTCGGTGATTTTCGCCTGTTGGCCGTAGCGCTCGTTGTATTTCTTCAGAAAATAGTGCGCCAGCAGAGGAACATCGCCGCGGCGTTCCACCAAAGGCGGCAAAATAATTCGAACCACATTCAGGCGATACCACAAGTCCTCGCGGAATTTGCCCTGGTCCACCATCTTTTGCAGATCGCGATTGGTGGCCGCAACCACTCGCACGTCCACCTTTCGCCCACGCGGCGAGCCTAAAGGCCGGATCTCCTTTTCCTGGAGAAATCGCAGCAGGTTCAATTGAAACCCGAGTTCCAGATCTCCGATTTCGTCCAAAAATACCGTGCCGTTATTGGCGGCCTCAAAGACGCCCATCCGATCGCGATCGGCGCCCGTGTAGGCGCCCTTCAGCGCACCGAACAGCTCGCTTTCCAGCAGCGATGGCGCGATGGATCCGCAGTCCACTGGTACAAAAGGCTGATGCGCGCGAGCGCTGTTGTTGTGCACCATGCGCGCGATCATTTCCTTGCCGGTGCCGGTTTCGCCTTCCAGCAGCACCGTGGCGTTGGTGGGCGCGACGAGGGAGACGGTCTTGTAGATGTCGACCATCTTTGGCGAGCTGCCGATCATCTCGCTTTCCGGCAGATCGTCGATTTCCGAATCCTGGTCATCCGGCGGCTGGTTGACGCTGGCCTCGGCGCGCTTGACGGTGTCCAGCATGCGGTCCAGCTCGAAGGGCTTGGCAATGTAGTCGAACGCACCGCCTTGGGTAGCCTTCATCACCGTTTCGATGGTTCCGCGGGCGGTCATCAGGATTACCGCGCATTTGGGGTTATTTTTTCGCGCACTTTCGAGAACGTCCAAACCGGTGCGCTCATCGATGTAAATATCCGAGATGACGATCGGATAGGAGTCGGCGCAGAGACGCTCCAATGCTTCCCGAGTGGATGAGACTGCATCCACGGCATAGCCTTCCAATTCGAGAAAAGTCCGGATCGTATTTCGGACGGAATTATCGTCTTCAACCACCAGAAGTCGCTGCACGCTTACGGCACCTATATCTTTAGACTGACACAGCCGGAGGCCGCGACGCTCGGGTGCCCGCCGCAAACACCACCGTGAAGCAGGAACCTTGGCCCGGTTGACTGGCTACTTCCATCTTGCCGCCATGATGATGAACGATCTGCTCGACGATGGATAGCCCGATCCCGGTGCCGGCTTCGCCCGAGGCTTCGGCGCGCTGAGTTCGATAGAACTTTTGGAAGATCTGGCGGAGCTCCTTGGCGTCCATTCCGATCCCCTGATCTTGAACCGATAGACGCAGTTGAGCGCCGTCTTTTCCAACAGCCACCAAACGGCAGGCGACCGTGATTTCGGTGTTGGGCGGTGAGTATTTCACCGCATTGGTGAGCAGGTTGTAGACGGCATATTCCATCAGCTCGCGATCGCCTTCGAGACTTCCGTCCAGCGCCAGGGTCTGGATACGGATGTTCTTGCGCTCCGCGATCGGGAGGACGCGTCCGAGACACGCGCCGACAATCTCGCTGACCTGGAATGGTTCGTTCTTTAGCTCTATCTGGCCGTCACTCAAACGTTCTACATCTAAGAACGTTTGGATCATGCGCGCCAGCCGCTTGGATTCCTGGTTGATCATGTCGGTCATCTGCTTGCGTTTTTCTTCGCTTAAGTTGTAGCGTCCCATGAGCTCGCTGGAGCCCTGGATGGCGGTGAGCGGTGTGCGCATCTCGTGCGTCACGAAATGGATGGCCTGCTGATAACGATGGCGTTCGGTTTCCGAGTCCCGCAACGCTCGACGTACGACAAAGTGCTGATAGCTGGCGGCCGCCATCACGGTGAGCCAAGCCGAGGCCAGCGGCGCGAAGAATGGGAACACAATGCCCTGGCGGAAGAGCAGGAAGGGCGTGGCGTGAGCGGCCACGAGCATGACGCCTGCTGCCGCGTAAGCCATCCAACCGAAAAGTAAGGAGAAGATGAGGCCGGCCAGGACGCCCGCCGCGATGCAAAACCCCAGGACCGCAAAATTCGAGGCGTCCGTCAAGAATTGGCCGCGTTCCAAGGTCTCAAAGAGCTGCGCGTGCACTTCGACGCCGGGGATGCGGCCCCGGCCGTTGGGCGTGGCCACGCGGTCGTAGGTGGCCGAAATGGAAGTGACGCCGATGAACACGACTTGCCCGTTGAACCGGGCCGCCAATTCCGGTTTTTCCACCAATTCCTTCAGCGAAACGCTGGGAATCGGCTCCGGTGTGTACAGGACTCGCAGCGGCCGTCCGACGCTGCCGGCTCGCGGGGCTGGAATCACTTCGTCTCCAACCTGCAGATCAGTGGGGGATTCCAGGATTCTCGCGCCTCGTGCGATCCGAAATGCTTCTAGCGCCAGCGACCAGTGCCGCTCGGCCGCTGTCCGTTCCTCCAAAGGAATCTCGCGCGTGACGCCGTCGGTGGACAACTCATCGGCGCCGTCGTGGCCCACAGCTGCCGAATGCTGCCGGAAGATGGGAAGCGGATCTTCCCACCTGCCGTTATCGAGGTGCCCGGCCAGAACGAGATTGTTGACGCCCTGCATGGCGCGATCCAGGCGCTGGTCTTCCGCCGGATCTTTCCAGGCGTCTGAGAGGACAACGTCGAGCGCTACCGCTTTCGGATTTGCGCGCTTGACGAGCTCAAACGCTCTCGCCCACATGGTCCGATAGGCGCCCACGCCGCCCATCGAGTTGAAGGTATCGTCGTCAATTGCCAGGATTATTGAATGGAACGGGCCGCTGGCCGGTGGATGCAAGCGAAACATCCAGTCGTAAGCGTAGTCGTCAATCTGGGCGGCGAGCGCTGTCCATCCCAACAGAATCGCCAGCGCTAGTGTCGCGGCGAGGATCGCGACATAGCCGAGGGTGAGTCTATTTTGAGACGACGACCGCGTTTTCACTTTCGTCCGGCCTGGGATCAAATGCCAATTCTCCCAAAAATAGGGGATAGCCAGCGTAGATCGGTCTCAAAGGGCGGATACTACAGTTATGGATCTCGCCAAACATTGCATCGTCCGCCCGGGCAGCGACGTGCGCCTGAAGAAGTTCGATCCCGACGACACGTTCGGGACGAAACGCAACGAAAAGTCGCTCGAGAAGACGCTCAACCGGCTGCGTGAACTGCAACTTCTGCTGTACGCCGATAAGCGCTACTCGCTGCTGATCGTATTGCAGGGGCTGGACGCGGCCGGTAAAGACGGGACTATATTGCACGTCATGTCCGGCGTGAATCCGCAGGGATGCAATGTCACGTCGTTCAAAGCCCCGTCCAACGAAGAGCTGGCCCGCGACTATTTGTGGCGTATCCACAAAGCCGTTCCGCCCCGAGGCACCATCGGCATCTTCAACCGCTCGCACTACGAGGATGTCCTGATTGTGCGGGTTCATAACCTGGTCTCCAAATCGGTGTGGCGGAAGCGTTACGGGCAGATCAACGATTTCGAGCGGATGCTGACCGAAAACGGTGTAACCATTCTGAAATTCTTCCTGCACATCAGCAAGGAAGAACAGAAGAAGAGGTTTGAGGCGCGCATTCAGGATCCGTCGCGAAATTGGAAGCTTTCGCTGCCCGATTTCGAGGAACGCCAGCATTGGGACGACTACACGGCGGCCTATGAGGATGCCCTAAGCAAGTGCAGCACCCCAGAGGCGCCCTGGCATGTGATTCCAGCCAACAAGAAATGGTTCCGGAACTACCTGGTGGCCGAATTGGTGGCGAATGCGTTAGACAATATGCGGTTAAAGTATCCGGCGCCGTCGGTCGATATCTCCAAAGTAGTATTAGAGTGATTGAAGACGCCACAACCTACCGCTCCAAGGCACAGGTCTTGCTTGACCTGTCCAAAGCGCTGCAATTCACGCCCGAGTGCCTGGAGGCCAATCGCAAAGGACGGCTTTCCAAAGACCAGGCCATGAAACTCTCCCCCCTTTGCGCTCAGCCCGCGTTTCTGACGTTGATTTTTGCGGTGGCGCCCTTCCTGGCATGGACCCAGATCACGTCCTCCCAGCAACAGATCTCCTTCACGGCTGCGTTCCCAGCGCTGATTAGAGAGCTGATGCATGTGAAGGATCTGTTTGAGGCACATGGAAAGCTGGGTGGAGGGCTTATGCTCGGGTCCATCCTGATTTCTCTTGGGATAGCGGTGGTGATGGCAACACGTGTTCCATTGATGCTTTATTTCGATCTCTTGGACCGCCAGGTGATCACGAAAGAGGGCCGGGTGGTGGCGCGGGAAGAAACGACCAATCGGGCCAATGGGCGTGATCCCATCGAGAAATACTTTTTCTCGTTGCGGTACCTCACCATGCCGGTCAACCTGGCGGCTTACCGGGCACTCGAAGCCGGATCCATTTATCTGGTTTATCTGCTGCCTCGCAGTGAGCGGCTGGTTGCTATCGAACCCAAAATGGAAGACACGCCAGAGAAGGTAGCGCAGGACGCCTCGGCGTTTGCACGCGGTGAAAGTTCGGCTACTAGAATTTGATCACGACGCGGATTTGAAATCATCCCAGCCGCCAGTACACAATCCCTAGCCTCCGCCCCCCACCGCACTGCTAAAATAGAAGCTCCTCCCGCGACAAATGCTCAAACGCATCACCGTGCACGGCGCCCGCCAGCATAATCTCAAAAACATCGACGTCGAGATCCCCCGCAACACTTTCACCGTCATCACCGGGCTCAGCGGCTCCGGTAAATCCTCGCTGGCTTTTGACACCATTTACGCCGAAGGTCAACGTCGCTACGTGGAAACGCTATCGCCCTACGCGCGACAGTTTCTGGATCAAATGGAGCGGCCGGAAGTTGATTCGATCGATGGGCTTAGCCCCGCCATCTCGATCGAACAGAAAACCACCAATCGCAGCCCGCGCTCCACCGTCGGGACCATCACGGAGATTTACGACTACTTGCGCGTGCTCTATTCCTCAATTGGCGTCCCGCATTGCCCCACCTGCGGCATCGAAATCTCGCGCCAGAGCACGGAGCAAATCCTCCAACAAATTCTGGCGCTGCCGGAAGGCGAGCGCATCATGATCCTCGCGCCCATCGTGCGGGGCCGCAAAGGCGAATACAGGAAGGATCTCGAAAAACTCTCGCGCCAGGGCTTTGTGCGCGCTCGCGTGGATGGCGTTCTGCGCTCTCTCGATGAAGAGATCCCTCTCGACAAACGCAGGAACCACACCATCGAAATCGTGGTCGATCGCCTCCCGCTCAAACCGGGATCCGAAAAGCGCATCGAAGCTTCCATTGAAACCGCCGCGAAGCTCGCCAACGGCTTGGTTACCGTGTCGGTGGTCAACGGCGACGAGAAGCTCTATTCGCAAAAGCTGGCTTGTCCCAATTGCGGCGCCAGTATCCCGCAGCTGGAACCGCGCTCATTCTCCTTCAACAGCCCCTTTGGCGCGTGCGAAACATGCCATGGACTGGGCAGCACCTGGAGCTTCGACCCGGCGAAAGTCATCGTCGATTCCTCCAAGCCCTTGCTCGATGGCGGACTCGGCCCCGGCGCCAGCGCCTCCTACATGCAGCAGCAGCTCAGTGATGGCGCGGCCCGCTTGCGCATCAAAATCAACAAGCCGTTCGAGGAGCTGCCCAAGAAGTCGCAAGCGCTGCTGCTAGAAGGCGGCAACGGATTCGACGGCATCATCAAAATCCTCGCCGATACTTACGAGGAGGCCGGACCCGGCTATCGCGAATGGCTGATGGACTACATGTCGCCGGCGCTTTGTCCCGAGTGCCGCGGCCGCCGCCTCCGCCCCAGCAGCCTCGCGGTGCGCGTGAAGGGCGCGGGCCTCGCTGAGCTGACCGAAAGTTCCATCGATCGCGCGCTCGCGACCGTCAAATCCTGGAAGCTCAATGAACGCGAGCAGCAGATTGCCGCACGTGTTATCGAGGAGATCCACAACCGGTTGGAGTTCCTCACCGCGGTGGGTCTCAACTACTTGAGCCTGGCGCGATCCGCGGCCACGCTCTCGGGCGGCGAAGCGCAGCGCATCCGTCTGGCCACGCAAATCGGCTCGAAACTTCGGGGCGTGCTCTATGTGCTGGATGAGCCTTCCATCGGACTGCACCCGCGCGATAACGACCGTCTCTTGAATACGCTGACTCGTTTGCGCGATCTTGGCAACACCGTGCTGGTGGTCGAACACGATGCCGAGACCATCGAGCGCGCCGACTATGTGATCGATCTCGGACCCGGAGCTGGGCGACTGGGTGGGCAGTTAGTGGCTGCGGGCACGCCGCGCGAGATTCAAAGAAATCCCGCTTCGCTGACTGGCCAGTATCTCTCGGGCGCCGTGCGGATCGAACCGCCCTCCGGACGCCGTCACGGTAACGGAAAAAAACTCACGGTGCACGGCGCGCGCGAACACAATCTCAAGGATCTCACTGTCGAGTTTCCGCTCGGCTGCTTCATCGTCATCACAGGCGTATCCGGCAGCGGCAAATCCACGCTCATCAACGACATTCTTTATCGCTCCCTGGCCAAGGAACTTTACGGATCCCACGACGCGCCCGGCGAGCATTCTTCCATTGAGGGCCTGGAACACATCGATAAGGTCGTCAAGATCGATCAATCGCCCATCGGCCGCACTCCCCGTTCCAACCCCGCGACGTACACCGGCCTGTTCACACCGATCCGCGAGCTCTACGCGATGCTTCCAGAATCGCGCGAACGCGGCTACAAGGCCGGCCGCTTCAGCTTCAACGTCAAGGGCGGACGCTGCGAAGCCTGCCAGGGCGATGGACTCAAGCGCATCGAAATGAACTTCCTGCCCGACGTCTACGTCACTTGCGATGTGTGCCGCGGCCGCCGCTACAACAGTGAAACGCTGCAAGTGAAATACAAGGGCCTATCCATCGCTGACCTGCTGGAATCCACCGTCGAAGACGCGGTTCCGATTCTCGAAAATATTCCGCAGATCAATGCCAAACTGCGCACGCTTCACGATGTCGGACTCGGCTA
>Ga0210394_10008958_pt1 | contig 10184 bp, 10 predicted proteins | sample IncBWC12MmetaG_FD_160121 | JGI IMG/M metagenome (GOLD analysis project Ga0210394, IMG submission 160121) | Forest soil microbial communities from Barre Woods Harvard Forest LTER site, Petersham, Massachusetts, United States - Inc-BW-C-12-M | ecosystem: Environmental > Terrestrial > Soil >...
CAGCGACGACCAGACATTCCGCCTGCAGCAGGCGTTTGCGGTAAAAAACGGCGTGAGCGCGGATGATTTCGCCAAGGCCTACAACTCGTTTTCGGTGAATTCGAGCATGGCGCGCGCGCTCGAGATCACGCAGCGCTACCACGTGGACCACGTACCGTTTGTCGTCATCAACGGCAAGTACACCACGGGCGTGGTCGAGGCCGGCGGCGAGGAGCAGCTGATGGCGCTCATGAGCGATCTGGCCGCGGCCGAACACCGCCCGTAGTTCACCCCCGCGCTTAAGGTCCGCGAGCGACCCGTGAGGCGCCCCGTTACCGAGGTCCGCTTGTGGGATCGCACCATCGGACACGCGTGGCGCGATCCGGGGGCCGTCTGCGTCGCGTTCCAGTACGACGCGGATTTCATCACCAGCGGCATCGAGGTCGCGCCGCTCACCATGCCCCTCGGCAGGCGCGTCTATACCTTTCCGGAACTTGCCGGCCCTTGTTTTAAGGGACTTCCAGGACTCATTGCCGACTCGCTGCCGGACCGGTTCGGCACCACGGTGACCGATGCGTGGCTGCAGGCGCGCGCCGTTGCGCCTGCAGGTTTTGACGCGCTCGAGCGGCTGCGCTTCACCGGCACGCGCGCCATGGGCGCGCTCGAATTCGCGCCCGTGCGCGGACCCGACGGGCGGCGGGCGGCGCGGCTCGACCTCAGCCGCGTCGCGGCGCTCTCGCAGCAGTTGTTTGCGCCCGGCGGCGCGCTCGGCGCCGTGGACAAAAAAGCGCTGCGGGCGCTCACGCGCGCGGGCACCAGCGCCGGCGGTTCGCGACCCAAGGCCATCGTCGCCTCGCAGGAAGCTGCCGCCGTGGTGCACAGCGGCGAGGTGCCGGCGCCGGCGGGATCCGGCTACTGGCTGCTGAAATTCGATGGCCCCGAATGCGAATGCCGGACACCCAAAGAGCTTGAGGGCCGCGGCAACATCGAGTACGGCTACTCGCTGATGGCAAAGGACGCGGGCCTCGACATGAGCGACTGCCGCTTGCTGCAGGACGGCCCGCGCCGCCACTTCATGACGCGCCGCTTCGACCGGCGCGCGGACGGGGACAAGCTTCACATGCTGTCGCTGGCGGCGCTGACGCACACCGACTTCGACGCGTCCGGTTCCTACGAGCAGTTGTTCGCGGTTCTGAAGCGCCTGGGGCTCGCGCCGCCGGCGCTCGAACAGCAGTTTGCGCGCATGGCTTTCAATGTGTTCGCGCGCAACCAGGACGATCACGCCAAGAACGTTGCGTTCCTCATGGATCGCCAGGGAAGCTGGTCGCTGGCGCCGGCGTTTGACCTGACATTCAGCTGCAACCCCGCGGGCGCGTGGACCGCGCACCACCAGATGAGCGTCAACGGCAAACGCGACGCGATCACTGCGGATGACCTGCGCGCGTGCGGCCGCGTTGCTGGCCTTACGCCCGCCCGCGCCGATGCGCTCATGGCAAAGGTGCGCGCCGCAGTTGGGCGCTGGCCGTATTTCGCGGGCCTGGCGGGGGTACCCGCTGCCTGGCGAGACATCGTGCAGGGGTATCTGCGGACGGCTTAACCCCGTTTCGCTCCCTGCGTCGCTTCAGTTCCTGAGTCCGTCAAATAACTGGAGCCGACATGAAGTACCTGGTGCAGTTCGCGGCACTTGCCGCCCTGGCGACGAGTTTCGATGCGCAGGCCGTGGGCGCCGTCGCCAACGTCACGATCATCGACCGGGACAGCGGCGCCACGCTGACTACGCACTATTACCACGGCGAATACTGGGTAGCAGGCGTGCCCGGCGGAAGGTACGCGATCGAGATCCGTAATTGCATCGGTGCACGTTTGCTGGCCGTGACCTCGGTCGACGGTGTCAACGTGCTCTCGGGCGCTACGGCGGGTTGGAATCAGGGTGGCTACGTGTTTGACCCGGGCGAGCGTTACCAACTGACCGGGTGGCGCAAGTCCGACTCTGAAGTGGCCGCCTTTACGTTCACCGATTCACCGAATTCCTACGCTGAACGCACCGGCCGGCCGGCAAACGTCGGCGTCATCGGTGTGGCGGTCTTCCGGGAGCGCCCGCTGCCCACGGTTTACGCGCCACCGCGAATCGCCGGATCGGCGCGCGAACAGCCGGCCGCCCCGGTGGCTGAATCCAGCCGGGCCCTGTCGGCGGGGCAATCGACGGCTATTGCGGGCATGGCGGCGGCTGATTCAGCGACCGCGCCGACAGAGGCTGCACTGGCGTCGCGGGCGCCCATGCCGGCCCCTAAACTCGGTACCGGTCACGGCGAGCGCGAGTACTCCCGTGTCGAGTACACGCAGTTCCGCAGGATGCAGTCCGAACCAGACGAGGTCATCCGCATTCGTTACGATAGCCTGGACAACCTGATGGCGATGGGCATCGTCGGACGACCCCGCCCCACGCCAGCGGTACCCAACCCGTTTCCCGGCTCGCGGGAGCGCAATTACGTGCCTGATCCGCCCGGATGAAGTGCCGCATAGCTGCCACGATGCAATGAATGACGGACGGGGGCGAGAGTGACGAGGCCTTGCTCGGGCGCTATGCACGCGGCGACGCGGCGGCGTTCGAGCTGCTTTATCGGCGACACGAAATGCGCATCTGGCACTACCTCGAACGCAACGTCGGCAACCGGGCGACGGCGGACGAATTGATGCAGGAGGTGTGGTTCGCGGTTGCGCGCGATGCGGCGCGCTACGAGCCCACGGCGCGCTTCACGACCTGGCTCTTTACGATCGCACGCAACCGGATGATCGACTCAAATCGAATCAGCCGGCGGCAGGTCAGCCTCGAAGCTATCGGCTACGAAGCCGAGTCGGTCGTGACGCAGCTCACCACTGAGCCGGCCGTCGGTCCGCTCGCCGCGGCCGTGGGGCGGGACCAGGCAGCGGCGCTGAGGCGGGCTATGGGGCAGCTCCCGCGCGAACAACGCGATGCGTTCCTGCTCCAGATCGAAGGTGAACTAAGCATCGAGGAGGTCGCGACCATCACCCGCAGCAGCTTCGAGACGACCAAGAGCCGTCTGCGGTACGCGCGCAGCAGGCTGCGCGAGCTACTCGGCGAATACGCATGAACAAGCTGCCGCCGTCCGCGGAGCCACCCGACGATGTCGATGATCAATATCGGCGGGCGTCGGCTCTGGATCCCAGCCGCCCGGATGAGGCCGTGCGTCGTACGATCCTCGCTCATGCTGCCCGGCTGGCGGCGCAGCGCGCCGCTGCCGGTGGCACGCTCAAGACGCGTCCAACGGCGCAAGAGCGCTGGTGGCGACCCGCGATGTTGGGGACGCTCGCGGCAGCAGGTCTTGCGGCTCTCATGATTGCACCGCGGTTTCTGTCTCCAACCGCGTCACCGACCGAGGCGTCACCGACCGAGACGTCTCCGACCGCGGGGGCTGTTGTCACCCAGGCCGTTGAGCCGGCGGCGCCCGCGAGGCCCCCGGTGCCCGCGCAAAGCGCGGGCCTTCCCTCACGCGTCGCGCGAGCGCGGCCGAAAGTGAATGAGGCGGTGGCACCGCTTGCGGCGCAATCCGGACCGCCCGCACCGACTCGCGCCTGGGAGACAGCGGGCACTGACGCTGCGGTTGCAGGCGGCGCTCCTGCACGAGAGGCGCAGCTGCCCGGCAGCCCCTCCGCGAGCACCTCGATCGCTGCGGCGGCGCGCATCGGCACTAACCCCGCAGCCGCATTGCGACGCGCCGCCGAGGTCGGCGACCTGGCGGCACTGAAGACCCTGGCTGAAAAGCAGACGGACGTTGATTCACGCGACACCGCGGGCCGCACGGCCCTGATGCTGGCGACCCTGCACGGTCAGGCGGATGCGGTGATTACGCTGTTGGACCACGGCGCCGACCCGAACGCCGCCGATGCAAACGGCACCACGCCTCTGCAGGCCGCCACGGCGGGCGATGATCCGACAATCGTCGCAGTGCTGCGCCGCTACGGCGCCCGCTGACAGGTTGGCGCGCCCGACTGGATTCGAACCAGTGACCCCTGCCTTCGGAGGGCAGTACTCTATCCAGCTGAGCTACGGGCGCGTTGGGGCGGGCGATGATACGCGCGGCCTGAAATGCCGTCCAACCACACCACGCCCCGCGCGCTCTACGAAGCGGCAGGCGGAGCGGCTATACTTCGCGACCGAATCGGCGCGGCGACGGATCACAACGTGAGCAAGCAGGACACGCACTTTTTCAACGTTTTCAGCATGGTGATCGGCCTGCTGATTGCGATCGCGGTGGGGATCTTCGCGCTGGCGCGCATCGTTGCGAGCCACACCCAGGACCTGCAGGTGATGAGCGAACCGGATTACGCCAAAAGCGTCGACGCGCGCATGCAGCCCCTGACGCGCGAAGCCGTGGCCGGCAAGGACAACTCGGCAATGGCCATCAAGGTCGAGGGGCCCGCTGCCGCCGGCTCCGCCGCCGTCGCCGCCATGCCCAAGAACGGCACCGAGATGTTCGAGCAGACCTGCAGCGTCTGCCATGGACAGGGGATTGCCGGCGCCCCCAAGGCCGGGGACAAGGTGGCGTGGGCACCGCGCATTGCTGAAGGCAAGGCCACGCTGTACGAGCACGCCCTCAAGGGCTACCAGGGAAAAACCGGCGTGATGCCGCCCAAGGGCGGTCGCACGGACGTCCCCGATGCCCTGATCAAAGAGGCCGTCGATCACATGGTGCAGATGGCGCAGTAGCGCGGTCCAGACACCGCAGCATCACCGCCTCGCCCACCTGCTGCGCGCCAACTCCTGGCGTGCGCTCAAGATCAGCAATCGTGCGTGCGACCTTCAGCACCCGCGCGCGGGCACGCGCGGAAAGTGCGAAGCGTTCCACCGCCGACTCGAGCAGCCGCCGTCCGGCCGCATCGGGTGCGCACCATCGCAGCACCTCAGCATCCGTAAGGCGCGCATTGCACCCGCCCTGGCGGGCACGCTGCAGCGCGCGCGCCGCGGCCACCGCGGCGGCTGCGGTATCACTCGAAGGCACGCTCGCGCGCCGCGCGTCAAACTCAGCCGGCGCCACGCGCGGCATGTTCACGTGCAGATCCAGCCGATCCAGGAGCGGGGCGGAAATGCGGCCGCGGTAGCGTTGTACCTGCGCGCTGGTGCAGCGGCAATCGCCGGCGGGCTCGCCCATACGACCGCACGGACACGGATTCATGGCGGCGATGAGCTGAAAGGCCGCCGGATACTCTACCTGCAGGGCCGCACGCGCCACCGACACCACCCCGGTCTCGAGTGGCTCGCGCAGCGCCTCGAGTACCTCACGCGCGAATTCCGGCAGCTCATCCAGGAACAACACGCCGTGGTGCGCAAGACTCACTTCCCCAGGGCGCGCGCGCGCGCTGCCGCCGACCAGCGCCGCCGCCGAGGCGGTATGGTGCGGAGCGCGGAACGGCCGCTCTCCCAGGCGTGCCGGGTCAAAACCCGCGGCGCTGACGGCGGCGATGGCCGCGACCTCGAGCGCTTCCTCGGGCGCGAGAGCGGGCAACAGATCCGGTAGTCGTTGCGCGAGCATGCTCTTGCCCGAACCTGGCGGCCCGATCATCACGAGGCTGTGGCCACCGGCGGCGGCGATGACGAGTGCGCGTTTCGCGAGCGTCTGGCCGCGCACGTCCGCAAGGTCGAGCCGGGTGTTGGCGCGCGAGCGGCCCCAGGCGTTGACGACGCTTCGTCCCTCCCGGCACAGCGGCAGCGGCGCGGTGCCGCGCAGGTGCGCACACACCTCGAGCAGGTGCCCGGCGCTGCGCGCCCGCGCGGGGGCGGCGGCGCTGGCTTCAGCGGCGTTGGCCCGCGGCACGATGAGTTCATGGCCGTGGCGCTGCGCATGGGCCGCCGCGGGCAGCAGACCCGCTACCGGGTTCAGCTCCCCGGTCAGACCCAGTTCACCGTAGAACTCACAGCCGCTCCACGCCGCGGGGGCTTCGGTCGCGGGGGTGCGCACCTGTCCGGAAGCCAGCAGGATGCCCAGCGCGATCGGCAGATCGAAGCGGCCGCCCTCCTTCGGCAGATCCGCGGGCGACAGGCTGACGGTGATGCGCCCCGCGGGGAACTCGAACCCGGAGTGGATGAGCGCGGCCCGCACGCGCTCCTTGCTCTCCCGCACCACCGTGGCGGCGAGCCCCACGATGCAAAACATCGGCAGGCCACAGGCGAGGCTGACCTCGACGTGGACCAGCGGTGCCGTCAGCCCAAGCTGCGCCCGGCAGGCCACGCGCGCGACGGCCACCGATGACGCCTCAGGTGTTCGGCGAGTGGGGGATCAGCCCGTGCCCGGCGGCTGGCTCGCGGAAGTTGGCGCCGCGCCGCCTTCGAGCGCGGCGAGCCGCGCCTCGAGCGCTTCGAGCCGCGAGCGGGTGCGTTCGAGAACCTTTGACTGGGCGTCAAACTCGTCCCGATTCACCAGATCGAGCTTGCTCAGGCCCTCACGCAGCACCGCGCGGAAGTTGCTCTCCAGGTCCTTCTGCACGGTGCGCAACGCCGGGGGCACGCTCTCGAACAGGCGCCGCGCAATCTCATCAATCCGAAATGAATCCACGTTTTCACCTCATGCTCTGCCCCGAATTGAGGCAGAGCCCCGATTCACGGCTCCAGAATAGTGCAGCCAAAGCGCCATCGCGGGGCGCGGGCCGCCAGAATCAGCGGCCCAACTCCCGTGGCACGGAAATTGGAACCCATCTCGCGCTTGCTAGCTTACGCGCCGTCCCGAAGCGTGTGCAGTGGGCGTTTGCAACGTGAAGACGCAGAAAAGGCTCACCATGCCCGCCGCCTCGAAGACTGCCCGCACCCTCACCCGCCTGGCTGTGCTGTTACTCGCGCCCGCGCTCTGCCATGCCGCAGACGCCCCGCTGCCGAACAAGGGCGACACGGCCTGGATGCTGACCTGCACCGCCTTCGTGCTGCTGATGTCGGTGCCGGCGCTGGCGCTGTTCTACGGCGGACTGGTGCGCACCAAGAACATGCTGTCGGTGCTCATGCAGGTGTTCGTGACGTTCTCGCTGATTACCGTGCTGTGGTGCATCTATGGCTACTCGCTCGCCTTCACTGAAGGCAACGCCATCATCGGTGGCCTCAGCCGCGTGTTTCTCCACGGCACCTTCGATCCGAAGACCGGCGCCTACTCGATGGCGGCGACCTTCAGCAAGAACACCCCGTTGTACGAGCTGGTGTATATCGCCTTCCAGGCAACCTTCGCCGCGATCACCTGCTGCCTCATCCTGGGTGCCCTGGTGGAGCGCATCAGGTTTTCGGCGGTGCTCTTGTTCCTCGTCATCTGGTTCACGTGCAGCTACTGCCCGATCGCCCACATGGTGTGGTACTGGGCCGGACCCGACGCCTACACCTCGGCGGCCAGGACGGGTGCGGTCAACGCGACCGCGGGTCTGATCTGGCAATGGGGCGCGCTGGATTTTGCCGGCGGCACGGTCGTGCACATCAACGCCGGGGTCGCCGGGCTCGTGGGCGCCTTCGTACTCGGCAAGCGCATCGGTTTTGGCCGTGAACCCATGGCGCCGCACAGCCTCACCATGACCATGATCGGCGCTTCGCTGCTGTGGTTCGGCTGGTTCGGGTTCAACGCCGGCTCGGCGCTTGAAGCCAACGGCTCGGCCGCACTCGCCTTCATGAATACCTACCTCGCCACCGCCTGCGCGGTGCTGTCGTGGATGGGCGGGGAGTGGCTCATCAAGGGCAAGCCGTCGATGCTCGGCGCGGCCTCCGGGGCGGTGGCCGGACTGGTCGCGATCACCCCGGCCGCCGGCAACGTCGGTATCCCGGGCGCGTTCGTGATCGGCAGCGGCGTGGGACTGGTGTGCCTGTGGGGCGTCACCGGCCTCAAGAAACTCATCAAGGCCGACGACTCGCTGGATGTCTTCGGCGTGCACGCCGTCGGCGGCATATTCGGCGCCCTCATGACCGGCATATTCAACGCGCCGTTTCTGGGCGGCCCGGGTTCGACCGTGGACTGGGTCACCGGCGCCAGCGGCTATCCCGGCGTGTGGACCCAGTTCCTCATTCAGTTGAAGGCCGTAAGTCTGGTATTCGTATGGACGGCGGTGGTGGCGTTGGTCGCGTTCTACGCCGTGGACTGGCTGGTGGGGCTGCGCGTGCCGGAGGAAGAGGAGCGTGAAGGGCTCGACATTACCTCGCACGGCGAGCGGGCCTACGACCTGTAGGCGGTGCCGGCTGGCCCCAGGCTGTGACGGACTTCAAATGCCGAGCGGCGCGGAAGTCGCCATAATGTGCCGGCGCGGGAGGTTCCTATGCTGCGACTCGTATTCATTGTTGCCCTGTTTGTCGCCGGCGCGGTCGTCACCGCCCAGGCCGACGTATACCGCTGGGTCGATGAACACGGCCAACCGCACTACAGCGACCAGTGGGTTCCGGGATCCGAAGTGATCAAGACGGGCAAGGGCCATCCCCCCGGATACGAGAACACGGCGCGCAGCGCTGATCAGAAAAACCTCGGCGCCGCGAACGACCGCACCGACTCGCAGCTCACCGATCAGGCCAATGCCCAGGCCGTCAAGCAGGACGTGGCGAAGACCCGCGAACAACAGTGCAAGGCGGCCAAGGCGCGTTACGTGACCTCGGTGCAGTCACGACGCATCTACAAGACCGGCGCCGACGGCAGTCGCGAGTACCTCCCGGATGCGGACGCCGACGCCTATCGCGCCCAGGCGCGAAAGGACGTACAGGACGCGTGCGGCAGCGTGCCGGATGTCAATTTCGACACGCCGGCGCCGCCACCGACCCCGGTCCCCCAGTCCGAGAATCCCTAGCCACCAGGGGCCAGCCGTCCCGCAACGCGGGCGTGAAGATTCCGCGCGCCTGGCCAACCCTCTATAGTGACGCTGCGCGGCCGCCGGGGGCCGCATGAGCAGGACGAAAAAGATGCGTGTAGGTTTCGTCGGGCTCGGTGCCATGGGAACGCACATGGCGCGCAACCTCCAGCGTGCGGGCCTGCTGGCGGCGGTCTGGAACCGCACCGCGTCCAAAGCACACGCGCTCGCCGCGGAGCTGGGGGTCAGCGACGCCGCGAGCCTCAGGGAACTCGCCGCCAACAGCGACGCGGTGGTGTCGTGTGTCTCCGCCGACGCCGACCTGCTCGAGGTGACGCGCAGCGTCGCCGCCGATCTGAAGCGCGGCGCGCTCATGATCGACTGTTCCACCGTCGGCGCCGAGACTGCGCGCCAGACGGCGGCGCTACTGGAACCTGCGGGCGTAGAGTTCCTCGACTGCCCGGTCAGCGGCGGGGTCGAGGGCGCGCGCGACGCCACGCTCGCCATCATGGCCGGCGGCTCGGAGGCAGCCTTCACCCGTGCCACCCCGATTCTGAGCGCGCTCGGCCGCACCATCACGCACTTTGGCCCGACCGGCAGCGGCCAGGCCGCCAAAGCCACCAACCAGATCATGTGCGCCGGCATCGTCGAGTCGATCGCGGAGGCCATGGCCTTCGCCCGCGCCCAGGGCCTGCCGCTGGATAAGCTCATCGACACCCTCGGCAAGGGTGCCGGATCGTCGTGGTACTTCGTGCACCGCGCCCCCAACATGGCGCGCGGGGACTTCCCGGCCGGCTTTCGCGTGCGCCTGCACGCCAAGGACCTGAAAATCTGCCATGACATGGCGGCGCGCTTCGGCGTGGCACTGCCGGTGGTGGAACGCATGCTGGCGGAGTACGCCGAGCTCATCGCACGCGGCTTCGGCGATGAGGACGTGTCGGCGGCGTTTCGCCTCAAGGCCGAGCTCTTCGAGCGCACCAACATCATGAGCGCTCCGCCGGGCACACCGCACCGCGAAGTATGAAGACCGACCCCGGCAGTGGGAGCGCCTTCTACCTGCCTGATTTCTGCGCGCAACGCACGGCGCTGGCGATCGTACTGATCGTTGAACTCACCGCCTTCGTCCTGACACTCGCGCGCCAGAGCGCGCTGGATTTCTGGACCGACCTGGCGCGCACCTCGATGTTGCTCTTGTGGACCGGACTTACGCTGGCGGCGCTCCTGTGCGCGCTACGCGACCGGCTGCTGCGGCTCACGGTGGCGGCAGGCTCGGCGGCGGTACTGGCGCTCGTCACCGCAGTGGTGGTCGCGGTGTCGGTATGCGCGGTGCTGGTCGGCCGCACGCAGCTGGTGATCGACTCCGGCGGCGCGGCGCTCTTTCCGGGCGACCT
>Ga0210394_10008959_pt1 | contig 10183 bp, 12 predicted proteins | sample IncBWC12MmetaG_FD_160121 | JGI IMG/M metagenome (GOLD analysis project Ga0210394, IMG submission 160121) | Forest soil microbial communities from Barre Woods Harvard Forest LTER site, Petersham, Massachusetts, United States - Inc-BW-C-12-M | ecosystem: Environmental > Terrestrial > Soil >...
TACCCGCCCGAAGGAATTCGAGGGCCAGCCGATCCCGGAAATCCTGCTGTCGGGGGACCACGCCAAGGTCGCGGCCTGGCGCCGGGCCGAGGCCGAAGCCCTGACCAGAGCTAAACGGCCTGATTTGTGGGCTATCAAAGTCGGCCAAAAACGCCCAAAAAGCGCGACAGACGGGTGACAACGCCGAGTCTTTGCCGTATACGAGCGCCAAATCCGCGCATCGAGCATTCTTGGCAAAGTGGTATCCGGTTTGCCGTGAGAGAATGCTCTAACTATTTGATTTGCGCGTATTCTTTTCGCAAAACCGGTGTCCACTTTTGCGGAATACGCGCTACAGGATAACGGAACACTCGCGCAGCCCACGCCGGGCGCGCCGCCGATGGAGATTTCGCGATGAACCTCATTCAACAGCTCGAAAAAGAGCAATTCGATAAACTGTCCGCCAGCAAAACGATTCCGGATTTCGGACCGGGCGACACCGTGATCGTCAACGTCAAGGTGGTCGAAGGCGATCGCTCGCGCGTGCAGGCCTATGAAGGCGTGTGCATCGGCCGTTCCGGCGGCGGACTCAACGAGAGCTTCACCGTTCGCAAGATTTCCTACGGCGAAGGTGTGGAACGCGTATTCCCGCTGATGTCGCCGATGATCGACTCCATCACGGTGGTGCGTCGCGGCAAGGTGCGCCGCGCCAAGCTGTATTATCTGCGCAATCTGCGCGGCAAGTCGGCCCGCATCGTCGAGAAGAAGACGGACCGCGCTACTGCCGTCGGCGAGTAGTTCTGCTCGCAGAGGATTTATCGAAAAAGCGCGGGCTTGCCCCGCGCTTTTTTGTTGCGGGGCACTATCTAAGTCATCTGCATCCAAGGAACCCGCGCACCACCGGTTGATTGTCGCGGCGGCTGGCGGTGTGCTAGAAAATCAAGATGGTTCGAGATCAAACCAGCTTCACGTATCAGTTCGCCGCACGGATCGTGATCGACGATCGCTGCCGCCTGCCCGGCCGCTTCTTCGGACGGTTCACCACCGCGGCAACCTCAGGACTTGCGCACGCGCTTTGATGCCGCGCCGGCGTTTTTTTGTTGCGCGTATTCGCGCTTTCCTTGGCTCCCGCAAATTTCTCTCATAGGGCTGACGCTCATGTCCAAACCGACCACGCTGTACGACAAAATCTGGAACGACCATCTGGTTCACGAAGCCGACGACGGCACCTGCCTGCTCTATATCGACCGCCATCTGGTCCATGAGGTGACCTCGCCGCAGGCATTCGAGGGGTTGCGCGCCACCGGGCGCAAGGTTCACGCGCCGGAGAAGACGCTGGCCGTAGTCGACCACAACATTCCGACCACCGATCGTTCCAAGCCCAACCCGGATCCCGAAAGCACCGAGCAGATCCGCGTGATGGCGGAAAACGCCAAGGACTTCGGCATCGAATATTTCAACGAATTCGACATACGCCAGGGCATCGTGCACGTGATCGGCCCCGAGCAAGGCTTTACCCTGCCCGGCACCACCATTGTCTGCGGCGACAGCCACACCTCCACCCACGGCGCATTCGGCGCGCTGGCGCACGGCATCGGCACCTCGGAAGTCGAGCATGTGCTGGCGACGCAGACCCTGATCCAGAAGAAAGCCAAGAACATGCGCGCCATCGTCGACGGGCAGTTGCCCGAAGGCGTCACGGGCAAGGACATCATTCTGGCGATCATCGGCGAGATCGGCACCGCCGGCGGCACCGGCTACGTGCTGGAATATGCCGGCGACGCGATCCGCGCGCTCTCGATGGAAGGCCGCATGACCGTCTGCAACATGTCGATTGAGGGCGGCGCCCGCGCCGGTCTGATCGCGCCGGATGAGAAGGCTTTTAAGTTCCTGAAGGGCCGCCCGAAATCGCCCAAGGGCGAGAACTGGGACGCCGCGATGCGCTATTGGGAAACCCTGCGCTCCGACGAGGGTGCGCATTTCGATCACGAGATCAGGCTCGATGCCGCCAAGCTGCCGCCGATCGTGACCTGGGGCACGTCGCCCGAAGACGTGGTGTCGATATCGGGCGTGGTGCCGGACCCCGACCTGATCGCCGACGAGGCAAAAAGGCTCTCGAAGCACCGCGCGCTGAATTACATGGGCCTGAAGGCCGGCACCAAAATCACCGACATCAAGCTCGACCGCGTTTTCATCGGCTCCTGCACCAACGGCCGGATCGAGGATATGCGCGCGGCAGCGAAGATCGCCGAGGGCAAGACCGTCAACGCCAATGTCAATGCGATGATCGTGCCGGGCTCCGGTATCGTGAAGGAACAGGCGGAAGCCGAAGGCCTCGACAAGATTTTCATCAAGGCCGGTTTCGAGTGGCGCGAGCCGGGCTGCTCGATGTGCCTGGCGATGAACCCCGACAAGCTCAAGCCGGAAGAGCGCTGCGCCTCGACCTCGAACCGCAATTTCGAGGGCCGCCAGGGCTTTAAAGGCCGCACCCATCTGGTGTCGCCGGCGATGGCGGCGGCGGCGGCAATCGCCGGGCACTTCGTGGATATCCGGGACTGGCGATAAGGGGAACGTCCCTTCCCTCAACCTCGACGCATTGGCGAAGGAAGTCGTTAAACAGTTGGGGGCAGACTTGCAGGCCTAGAGCATGATCCGGTTTTCCGTCGCGACAAACGCCAGGGGCGTTTGCGCGGAGATCATGCTCAAACAAGAAGGCGACGCGTTTCGCGAGGAGCGGGCCATGGCCGACAAGCCTGAATTCGTCGATATGATCAGCGCAGCGACGCGCCAGACGCGCCGCCGCTATACGCCGCCGCGCGTGGCCGAGCCCGCAGTCAAGGAGACGTCGCGTCTCAGTCACTGGCCGCCGGACCGCTGGGTGCAGTGGCGGATGGAGACGTTGACGCCGTGGAAGCTCAAATCCTGGAAGTTCAAGAACTGGGATTGAGCGCCGAGGCTTTTGCAAAATGACCTTCTGCAAGAAAACAGGCCCGCAAGCGGGCCTGTCTGGTCTCATCTGGTCAACCAACCCTTATCAACGGCAGTGCCAGCAGTGATGATGGTGGTGCCAATGATGATTCCAACGCACTTCGGTCGTTCCCTGCTTTGAACTTTCCTGGACCGCCGCGGCGGCACCGGGATTGGCCAGCGACAGCGCTTGGGCGCGCTCGGTTGGAGCAGCAAGAATGAGCAATGCGCCAACAGCGGCAAGCCCCAGAACTCTCGTCACCTTCATTTAAGTCTCCCATGAGTCATCGGATGTCACGCCATCGCCGCAAGCCCGATCGAATCGGACCCACGCCGTAACGCAGATGTAAGCTGAAGTGAGTGACGTGAATGTCAGATGAATACCTGCGCCACGGCAAGTAACGCGCATGATGCGATCCGGTTCCGCACCGCACAACAAGATTCACGGGACATCTTCCAAAACCGGCCCGGACTCGCATCCGTATCTTCTGCGAGCTTTTACAGGAGCGAACTTTTCAGGAAATTGTCATGCGCTTGTTTCGAAAATCGCATCGGCCTTCGCATTTCGCTGTTGCCCTCGCATCGGCCGCCGCCACGTTGCTCTGGGCTCACGCGGCGTTGGCGTCCCAGGGCCCGGGCGGCGGTCCTGGCACCGCCAGCGGTTTCACTCAGCTCGCCATGGCCATTATCGTCTACGGGACGTCGGCGCTGGTGGTCGGCGGTGGGCTGATCGGCGCGATGCGAAGGCGCTGAGAACGCGCTGATTCAGCCACGCCGCCAATGGCAGCTCATGCGGGGCACGATCACCGCGCCGCTCGGCCGGAATTCCTGCACATAGGTGGCGTTGCACTCGCGCACGGCATCTTCACCGGGGAAATACCAGGGATCGACCTCACCAGGCTCTTCCTGATAACGCGGATAGATGCGAACGCGCTTGGGCGGACGCCGGGCCGGAGGCTGCGCGCGGGGCTCGCCGGCTATTGGCTGTGAGGCCTGCGCGGTCCGAGTGGGCTGCGGGGTGGTCTGGGCTTCGGCTCCCGCCGCCAGCAGTGAAAGAATGCCCGCTAAAGCCACCGATAATGCCGCTGTTCTGATCCGCATCTTGACGCCCGCCCGAGCCTGTGACGGGCGGTACGGTCTCCGATTGCGGCCGCAACGTCAACTGCGGCCGGGCCTCCAATCCCGGCTGCGTGGTCGCGGAACCCGCCAGACTCCTTGCCTGCGCCCATGACTTTTTTCCGGTCCCACTTTTCCGGATCATGCTCTAAACAGGCGGGATGTGGACCTCTGCGAAAGCGCCCTCGCTGGCCGAGATCGAGGCGATGGCGGACGCGATTTTCCAGCGCCTGCCGAAAGGCTTTCGCGATCTGTGCGAAGGCGTGATCATCCGTGTCGATGATTTTCCGACTGAAGAAGTCCTCAACGAGATGCAGGCCGAAAGCGAATTCGACCTGCTCGGCCTGTTTCAGGGCGTCGGCCTGCCGTTTCGCAGCCAAGACGATATCGCGCGGCTGCCCAACATGATCTGGCTGTATCGCCGCCCGATCCTGGATTACTGGGCCGAACATGACGAAACGCTGGGACGGATCGTCCGCCATGTGCTGATCCACGAGATCGGCCATCATTTCGGCCTCTCCGATGACGACATGGCGGCGATCGAGGCGGGGGTCGATTAGAGCGTCCTTACCCCTTTAATACCGGCGGCATTCGCGATAAACCGTGCCAGGAAAACGCTTTTCGTCAATTCCAACCAAGAAGTGCGATCGATGGAAAAATTCACCACGCTGGAAGGCGTCGCGGCGCCGCTGAAGATCATCAATGTCGACACCGACATGATCATCCCCAAGCAGTATCTGAAGACCATCAAGCGCACCGGCCTTGGCAAGGGGCTGTTCTCGGAACAGCGCTACAAGGACGACGGTAGCGAGAACCCGGATTTCATCCTCAACAAGCCGGCCTACCGCAACGCCAAGGTCCTGGTTGCCGGCGACAATTTCGGCTGCGGCTCGAGCCGCGAGCACGCGCCATGGGCGCTGCTCGATTTCGGCATCCGCTGCGTGATCTCGACCTCGTTCGGCGATATTTTCTACAATAACTGTTTCAAGAACGGCGTTCTGCCGATCCGCGTCTCGCAGGAAGACCTCGACAAATTGTTCGACGATGCCGAACGCGGCGCCAACGCGACGCTGTCCATCGATCTTGAGGCGCAGGAGATCCGCGGGCCGGATGGCGGTACGGTGAAATTCGAGATCGACGCGTTCCGCAAGCATTGCATGCTCAACGGCCTCGACGACATCGGATTGACCATGGAGAAGAAGGCTTCGATCGATAGCTACGAAGCCAAGGCCAAGACCGAGCGCGCCTGGGCCTGAGCTTTTTTGTTTGACGCGTTTTCTTCATGCGAACCGGTTTCCACTTCGCTTGAAAACGCTTTCGCCCATAAATAAAGGTGACGCGCGCATGCGGCCTGACGTCGTCACCTTCTGGCACGGCCCGCTCGATGCGCTCCGGCAGCTGTGCCTGAGATCGCAGGTCGCGGCGGGTCATAAGGTCACCGTCTACAGTTTCGATCCGCTGGCGCAATTGCCCGACGGCGTCGGCAATGCCGAGGCCGAGGCGGTCCTGCCGCATGCATTCGCGGAACGGCTGCGCCCGACCGGCCCTGATGGCGTGTGGCGCGACTGGACCACTTTGCAGTTCAGCGATTTTTTCCGGATGCGGCTGATGGCGCGCCGTGCCGGCCTGTGGCTCGACGCCGATGTATTGCTGCTCAAGCCGGTCGAGATCGATCCGGCAAACCCTTATTTCGCCTGGGAGCGGCCGCGCCAGCTTGGCAATTCGGTGCTGTATCTGCCGTCCGACGATCCCATTGTCGCGGCATTCACAGCTCTGATGCAGCAGGATGAACTGACGCCGGACTGGCTGGCGCTGCGGCACCGGCTGACCTTCGCCCTTCGCAGGCTGCGCGGCTCGCACCGGCTCTCGGATATTCGTGTCGCGATCTTTGGCCCGGCGGCATTGACCGCGCTCGCCCGCCGTGCCGGCGAACTGCAGCATGCGCTGCCGAAAAAATCATTTTACGCGGTTCATGCCGAGCCGAAACTGTTCTTCGAGCCCTCGGATTTTTCCGCGCTGCTCGATGACCCCGAAATCGTTGGCTTTCACGTGTCGCCCAAAGGCCGCGGCAATCAGCGGCCTGCTCCGGGAAGCCTGCATGCGTGGGCCGTGGAGAGATACGGGACCTAACTTCCCATCGTGGCGATCGAGTCCGCGATCGCGATCGTGCGCCGCGCCATGTCGGCATGCAGCCGCTCCACCATCTGACCGTCGAGCCGGATCGCGCCGCGCGCGGCGTTTTCTGGCAATTCGAACGCCGCGATGATCTTGCGCGCTCGCGCGATCTCTTCCGCCGGCGGCGTGAAGATCGCATTGCAGGCCTCGATCTGGCCCGGATGGATCAGGGTCTTGCCATCGAAGCCGAGGTCGCGCGCTTGCGTACATTCCTGCCCAAAACCGTCGAAATCGCTGAAATCGCTGTAGGGTCCGTCGAGGATCTCGAGGCCGTGGGCGCGGGTGGCGAGAATGCAGTGGGTGATCATCGGGATCATCGCGGCCCGGCCCCGCTGCATCCGTATCCGCGTTTCGCGCGAGATGTCGTTCGGTCCGAACACGAATCCGGCAAGCCGCGTCCTGGGGTCGCGCGAGGCCGCCGCGAGTTCCTCGGCGTGCAGAACCGCGCGCGCGGTCTCGATCATCGCCCAGACCCGGATCGAGGGATCAGCATCAGCCAACCGATCGCCGACGGCCACAAGATCTTCCACGCTGGAAACCTTCGGAACCAGTATGCCGTCGGGCCGCGCCTTGCCGGCCATGCCGACATCATCGATCCACCACGGCGTATCGAGCGCGTTGACGCGGATCAGGACTTCACGCTTGCCGAAGCCCTTGGCGGCGATCGCCTGCGCGATCTGGTCGCGCGCGAGGGCCTTGGCCTCCGCGGCGACGGAATCCTCGAGGTCGAGGATGATCCCGTCGGCCGGCAGATTGCGGGCTTTCTCCAGCGCCCGCGCGTTCGATCCCGGCATGAACAACAGGCTGCGGCGCGGATGGGTCATGGCTGGGTTCCCTTCAATTTTCGAGCTTCACGCGATAACATTTCACCCGCCGGTCCGAAAGACTTGTTCCTGTCATCGCGGTATGGTTTAGCCACTGTCATGTCCCTGTTTCCGCAACATCTGCTTGAGGGCTACCGGACCTTCACGTCGCAGCGGCTGCCGACCGAGCAGTCGCGCTATCGCGAATTGGCGGAGCGCGGCCAGGCCCCCGAGGTTATGGTGATCGGCTGCTGCGATTCCAGGGTTTCGCCGGAAGTGATCTTCGATGCCGGTCCCGGCGAATTATTCGTGGTGCGCAACGTCGCCAATCTGGTGCCGGTCTACCAGCCGGACGGCGGCGCCCACGGCGTTTCGGCGGCGCTGGAATACGCCGTTCGGGCGTTGCACGTTAAGCACATCGTGGTGCTCGGCCATGCGCAATGCGGCGGCATCCGCGCCTTCATCGACAATACCGCGCCGCTGTCGCCCGGCGATTTCATCGGCCGCTGGATGTCGATGTTCATCAAGCCGGGTGAGAAGGTCGGGCAGCGCGACCATGAGACGATGGCTGATTTCACCGTCCGTATCGAGAAAGCCGCGGTGTTCCGCAGCCTGGAAAACCTGATGACGTTTCCCTTCGTGCAGGCCGCGGTCGAGCGCGGTGAACTGCATTTGCACGGCGCCTATTTCGGCGTCGCCGAGGGCTCGCTGTTCGTGCTCGATCAGGCGACGAAGGAATTTCGAAGCGTGCGTGAGGGTTAGACCTCCTGAGGGGCGCGCTTCAGCGCGCGTCTCGAAGGATGGCAGCGGGGTCAGTCGAACTCATGGTTCGAGACGCGCAAGATGCGCTCCTCACCATGAGGAGGAAGCTTGCCGTCCCGCCTACTCGCTACCATGATCGCTGCCCCAACGGTCGGACAGCGCCAGGATCAGCGCCGAGATCACGAACACCAGATGCACCCCGACCAGCCAACCCATCTTGGTGGCATCGAAGGCGACGTCGATGTTCATGAACGCCTTCAGCACCTGAATCGCCGAAATCGCGACAATCGAGGCGAGCATCTTCTGCTTGAGCCCTGCGAAATCGACCTTGGTCATCCATTCCGGCCAGTCGGGGTGGTCGCCGGGGTCGATCCGCGAGACGAAATTTTCGTAGCCCGAAAACACCACGATCAGGATCAGATTGCCGACCAGCGAGACGTCGATCAGCGATAGCGCGCCCAGGATGATATCGCCCTCATTGGCGGAGGGCGCGAGGAGAATGAACTCCCACAGCTTCTTGAAGAATTTGAACAACATCACCGCGAGGCAAACGACGAGGCCGAGATAGAACGGCGCCATCAGCCAGCGGCTGTTGAACAGCACGCTCTCGAGCCCGTGCTCGACGCGTTTCAGCGTCGGGTTCGGTCTGTAGGGCGCCGGCTGTTCGGTCATCGCGATTCCGGCCCCTCACTGCGTCGCCTTTAAAGCCGATGTTTTAAGCAGCCTTTTTCTTGGCGCTGATCAGCTTGCGGTTGATCAGGCATTCGGCGATCTGGATCGCGTTCAGCGCTGCGCCCTTGCGCAGATTGTCCGACACGCACCACAGCACGAGACCGTTCTCCACCGTCGCGTCCTCGCGGATGCGGCTGATATAGGTCGCATCCTCGCCGGCCGCTTCATAGGGCGTGGCATAGCCGCCCGGTTCGCGCTTGTCGATCACAAGGCAACCCGGCGCATTGCGCAGGATATCGCGCGCCTCATCGGCCGAAATCGGATTCTCAAATTCGATGTTGACGGCTTCGGAATGACCGACGAACACCGGCACCCGCACGCAGGTCGCGGTCAGCCTGATTTTGGGATCAAGGATCTTCTTGGTCTCCATCATCATCTTCCACTCTTCCTTGGTGTAGCCGTCCTCCATGAACACGTCGATCTCGGGGATCACGTTGAAGGCGATACGCTTGGGGAATTTCTTGTTGATCAATTCGCTGTTGGTGTAGACCGCCTTGGTCTGCGAAAACAGTTCGTCCATGGCGTCCTTGCCGGCGCCCGAGACCGATTGATAGGTCGAGACCACGACGCGCTTGATGACCGCCTTGTCGTGCAGCGGCTTCAGCGCGACCACGAGCTGCGCGGTCGAGCAGTTCGGGTTGGCGATGATGTTCTTCTTGACGAAGCCACTGACCGCGTCCGCATTGACCTCGGGCACGATCAGCGGCACGTCGGGATCCATCCGCCACGTTGACGAGTTGTCGATCACGACCGCGCCGGCGGCGCCGATCTTCGGCGACCATTCCTTCGACACCGCGCCGCCCGCCGACATCAGGCAGATATCGACGTCGCTGAAATCATAATTCTCGAGCGCTTTGACTTTCAGGGTACGGTCGCCATAGGAGACCTCAACGCCGATGCTGCGGCGTGACGCCAGCGCCACCACTTCGTCAGCCGGGAATTTGCGTTCGTCCAGGATGTTGAGCATTTCGCGCCCGACATTGCCGGTCGCCCCGACCAGCGCGACTTTGTAACCCATCGTTCACTCTCCGAAGAAAAATGCCCCGCCCCCACCTGCGGCGGAAAGGCAAGAGGCAGCGCTTCTATGCGAGAAACGCCATTAAGACAACGTTACACTGGAGCACCGCCCTCCGGTGCTCAGTGGCGATTTGGGCATTTGATGCGACCGTTTTGGGCCACCTCAGCCAATCCACCTGATCCGACCAGCATTCATCCGGCGCCGAACAGCCTTACCGGCGCTGAACGGCTTTACCGCCGAATGCGCCGCCACGCTGGCGCGTCTCATGGCCTATGTGGGCGTTCTGGGCCTGCTTGCCATGGCCGGTCTTCATTTTTGGGATGAATTGCCCGACGCCGCGCCCCCTGAGCCGGCCGCCGAGGCGGGCTGGAGCTTGGCGTCAAGCTCGTATCCCGCCTTCGCCGTCCGCCCGCTAAATCTGTTCGACAAAACAGAGACTTATGAGATGTTCCGGCATCTCGAAGGGGGCGTAAGGACGTTCTGCACTGGATGGCTCCAGGAACAACTCCAGGAACAGCTCAAGCATCGGCTCTGGGAACAGCTCAAGGATCGGCTCTGGGAACGGCTCAAGGATCGGACATCGAAAATCCCCGGCTGCGCGGCCCCCTCTGACCGGCGCGCCCGCCAACAG
>Ga0210394_10008960_pt1 | contig 10183 bp, 10 predicted proteins | sample IncBWC12MmetaG_FD_160121 | JGI IMG/M metagenome (GOLD analysis project Ga0210394, IMG submission 160121) | Forest soil microbial communities from Barre Woods Harvard Forest LTER site, Petersham, Massachusetts, United States - Inc-BW-C-12-M | ecosystem: Environmental > Terrestrial > Soil >...
TGGCGCGCAAATTGAGCGCGCCGGGTCGAGTGGCGATCGTCGCGAACGACATCATGGCAGAGCCCCTCCCGGACGTCGATTGGGATCTGCGGGTGTTTGCTTTGAGCCGCGCATCCGAACGGCTGCTCACGGCGTGCGGGGTGTGGGATTCGCTGCCGACGCAGCGGGTCAATGCCTACGAACGCATGTGCGTGTGGGACGCGAGCGGCGAACCCGGAGGTCGGGACTCGCTCACCTTCGACTGCGCGGAAATCGGCGAACCGAATCTGGGCTACATCGTCGACGGCCGCGCGCTGCAGCGGCAGTGCCTGCAAGCCGCGCGGCAGGCCGGGGCCGTGTTGATCGAGGGGGGACTCGCCGCGATCGCCGCCGCCGATACTCACGTCGCGGTGCGCCTGGACGATGGCCGCGAAATGCACAGCCAGTTGTTGATCGGAGCGGACGGCGCCGAGTCGAAGACCCGAACGCTGCTCGGCATACAGACCGCCGGTCATGCTTATCGGCAGGATGCGCTGGTGGCGCACGTGCGCACATCCAAACCCCATGGCAGCACGGCCTGGCAGCGCTTCCTCGGCACCGGACCCCTGGCCATGTTGCCGCTTCCGGACGGCCGCGTCTCGATCGTCTGGAGCGCTGCCCTACCCGAGGCGGCGCGGCTGCGCGCGCTGGATCGCGCGGCGTTCGGCGCAGCGCTCACAGCCGCCGGGGGCGCGGTGCTCGGTGACTGTGAATTGTCGAGTCCGCTCGCGAGTTTCCCGCTCAGGCTCAACTATGCGCTCGAGTACGTTCGGCCGCGCGCCGTGCTGCTCGGCGACGCCGCGCACGTGATTCATCCTTTGGCCGGCCAGGGAATGAACCTCGGGCTGTTGGATTGCGCGGCGCTTGCGGACGTGCTCAGCGCCGCCGCGGGCGCCGCCTATTTCGGCGAGCACCGGCTGCTGCGCCGCTATGAGCGCCGGCGCCGCAGCGAGAATCTGCTGGCCGCTGCCGCCATGGACGGCTTGGAACGACTTTTCTCGAGCACGGAACCGTGGAGCGCCGGTCTGCGCGCCGCCGGATTGGGTGCGGTCGGGCGGATGGGCTTCGTCAAACGCGCGCTGGCGCGGCGCGCCCTCGGCTTGACCGGCGACGTGCCGGATTTCCTCAAAGCCGATCGAGCTTAGCCGCGCAGATGAAATCGTTCTCGGACAGCCCATCGATCGAGTGGGTCGTGAAGCTGACGTCGCAATAGCCGTAGCCCACGCGGAGGTCCGGGTGATGGTCTTCCGTATTCGCGATGTGCGCCAGCGCATTGACGAAACTCATGGTGCGGTAGAAATCCTTGAATTTGAGGGATCGCGTCAGGCACTTGGCGTCCTTGCCGATCCGCCAATCCTTGTGCAGGTGCCGAGCCAGGAGCTTGGCTTTGGCGGCGCTCAAGGGGGGTACGCCGCCCTCGCACGGCACGCACTTGCGAGCCGATAAATCCTTCAACTCGGAGTCCTGACGTAGGTGCGCTCGATGTAGCGCTCGACGAGCTCCTGGAACTCCTCGGCGATGCGCTCGCCCTTCAAGGTCACCGTCTTCGCGCCGTCTTCATACACCGGGGCCACGGGGTTTTCCCCGGTGCCGGGCAGGCTGATGCCGATGTTCGCGTGCTTGCTCTCGCCGGGGCCGTTGACCACGCAGCCCATGACCGCGACCGACATGTCCTCGACACCGGCATGGCGCTTGCGCCACTCCGGCATGCGATGGCGGATGTGGCTCTGGATCTTCTGCGCCAGCTCCTGAAAATAAGTGCTGGTGGTGCGGCCGCATCCCGGGCAGGCGATCACCATGGGGGTGAAGGCGCGCAGCCCCATGGTCTGGAGGATCTCCTGCGCGACGATGACTTCCTGCGTGCGGTCGCCGCCGGGTTCGGGAGTCAGGGACACGCGGATCGTATCGCCGATGCCCTGCTGCAGCAGCACGCCCATGGCGGCGGTCGACGCCACGATCCCCTTGCTGCCCATGCCGGCTTCGGTCAATCCCAAATGCAAAGGGTAGGTACAGCGCGCTGCCAGATTTCGATACACCGCGATCAGATCCTGCACCCCGCTGACTTTGGCGCTGATCACGATCATGTCGGGCTTCATCCCCAGACTTTCGGCGCGCTTGGCGCTGTCCAACGCCGATACCACGATGGCTTCGCGCATGACCTCGATGGCACCGAGCGGCACGGCTTGCCTGGAGTTCTCGTCCATCATGCGGGTGAGCAGATCCTGATCGAGACTGCCCCAGTTCACGCCGATACGCACCGGCTTGGAAAACTTACAGGCGGTCTCGATCATGTCCGCGAATTGAGGATCGCGCTTGGAACCGCGGCCGACGTTGCCCGGGTTGATACGCAGTTTCCCCAGCGCCTGCGCGCAGGCCGGATGGGCCTTGAGGAGCTTATGGCCGTTGAAGTGAAAATCGCCCACGAGCGGCGTACTCACCGATTGCGCGTCCAAGCGGTCGCGGATGTGGGGCACGGCCGCTGCGGCCTCGTCATTGTTGACGGTGACGCGCACCAATTCGGAACCGGCACGGGCCAGGGCTTTGACCTGCGTCACCGTGGCCTCGATATCGGCCGTGTCGGTGTTCGTCATGGACTGCACGACGATCGGCGCCTTGCCGCCGATGGTCACTGCACCTACTTTTACGCCTAGGGACGTTCTGCGGGAAATCATGCCGCCAATTATACCAGGGGTACGCCCTTCGCCACCCGGACCACCGTCGTGCCCGCAATTTTGTCGTGCCAGGCCTGTTTATCGCGGTCAAAGACGATCCAGATGAACCCCAGGCCCGCAACCGCCAGGGACAGGAAGCAGCTCAGCGCCCGGACAATCGCCGTTTGCCAGTCGATCTCGCGCCCATCCATTCGAACCACGTGCAGATCGAACACGATGCCGCCGATGGTCGCGCCGCGCAGTTTCCACATGATTGCGCCGTAGGCGGCGAGCACCACCAATTCCATGTGAAAGGCGTGATGCAGCACACCCATGAGAAAGCCGACCAACAGCGTATCGATCAACAGAGCCGCCATGCGAATCCAGAAGCCCGCGCGCGGCAACGCCGCCGTGATCGGTGCCGCGCGGGCCGCAGGTCCCGGAGTACCGCCAGACGCGCTCGCTGACGCAGGTCCCGGAGCGCCGCCAGTCGCGCTCTCCGACGCAGGGTCGGGAGGTGGCGGCGGTGGCGGTGGCGGTGGCGGTGGTGGTGGCGGTGGTGGTGGTGGTGGCGGTGGTGGTGGCGGCGGGGGCGGTACCGGGCCGGAGGAGAAGGCGCTCAATTCGGGTTCGTGTGTCGGGGCCCGGTGGGCCCGCACACTCAATATGACGGTGTAGACCACCGCGCCCAGCCCGAGAATACCGAGGAGCTTGTAGACCAGGAACCCCAGTACCGGCACGAGGTACAGGGCCAATACCACGGCACCGCCGATCAGGACCGAGACGACCGGAGGCGTCATGGAAGCCGCGTGACGGCCGCTGGAGGCGCGCCGGCCTATCCAGGCGAGCATGACCGCCTTGCCGAAGAGCCCGGCGCAAAACAGACCGAACACCACGAACGGCACCGCCGCGATGCCGATGACCGTGACGCACAACAACACGACCAGAACCGGCGTGAGCAGCATTGTGATCACGGCGGCCAATACCGACTGTCCCGGCTGTGCTTCGAAGGTTTGCACGCATCGGGTGAGCCCTTCGCGAAACAACAGCGCAAGGACTGCGTAGAGAGCCAAAAAGCAGAATGCCAATCCCCACGCCCAGCCGATTCCCCGCACCAGGGCCAGGGGCCGTCCGTAGAGCAGGCAATGGCGAATCCACGGGCGCAGCCATTCAACAGTGCCGAACTCGCCGGCGAAGATCTGCTGCACGCTGCCGTGGACGATGGCGGCAGGGTCGCGCCGCAGGTCGCCGCCGACGGCCACGACATCGCCGCCGATCTCCGCATGGGGTCCGAGCTCCATATCTCCCAGCACCGCGACGGCATCGCCGTTCACCTTGCCGTCGATGTAGGCACTGCCGAGGACGGCCACCGCGCTGTCGCTGACGTTGCCGCTGACCCGGGTGTCGCCGAGGACGGACACGACATCTTCCGCGTCACCGTCGCTGGTGGAGGAACCCAGGATGGAAATCACCGATTCGGCCTGCTGTCCGCTCGGCAATTGCGAATCATGGCCGATGGAGACCAGGGCGTTGCCGTGATCGTCGCGATGGTGCGCGTGAGCCACCGCGACGAGCAGCAACAGCGGCCACCAGGCGAGAATCGTCAAGCGTTGCAACCCGGAAGTCTTCATGGGATCACCTGCCGTTCAGCGGCTGTAAGTAAAGGGTGCGGTACATCGCGGCGCCGAGCCCGAAAAGAACCACGTACAGCACCACCCACACGGCGAGGCCTTCGCGGATCCAGTTCTCCGGCACGGAGCGTGCGACCAGGGCGCTCAAGTTTGCGGCCGAGGTCACGAGCGCGCCGACGTGCCGCGCCCACGGCGGCGTCAACGCCGCCGATTCGCGCAGATACAGAAACGCCGCGACCGCCGTCGCGCCGCCGATGAGCGCCAGTTTGGCCAGCGCGCCGCAGATCACGAGAAATGCGGCCCGCGCGGCCTGCGGCCAATACGTGAAGCTGCGCCGCCACCAGGGCAGCGCGGCGCGGCGCTCGAGCTCGGCCAGCACTCTCGCCTCGAGCGTCGCAGGCGCGTGCAGCTGCGGCAAATCCCGCAGCCCGCGATCCATCAGCCGCCGCAATGCCTCGTCGGAATCGTCGGAGTTCATTGTCACTCTCCCGCGCCCGCGGCGCCGATGCCGCTGGCCTGTAAAATGGGCAGCAACGCCGCCCGGGCGCGGCGTATATCGGTTTTGATCTTGGCAAGGGAGGCGTGCAACTTCCCGGCGATCTCCTCGTAGGAGAGCTCCTCGTAGTGATAGAGCACCAGCGCGAGGCGCTGATGGTCGGGCAACTGTCGCAGCGCCTCCTCGATGAGCAAGCGCTGCTCCGCCTTCCCTAAGTCTGCTGCCAGCGTGTCCGGTTGCGGCACTTCCAGCTCCGGTCCCGACGCTTCGGAAAAGAACCGCCAGCGCTTGCGATACCGGGTCAGATAATTGAGCGTTAAATTGGTGGTCACCGTTTTCAGCCAGCCACCCGCCGTCGGGCTGCCGCGCAGCTGCGTGAAATGTTCGTAGGCCCTCAGAAAAACCTCCTGGGCGATATCCTCCGCACGTCCGCGATCGCCCGCCAGCCGGGCTGCCGTCGAGAAGACCATGTCCTGATAGGCACGCATAAATGTCGTGAACTCATCGGAGCGGGACCCGGTGGATGGATGGCGCACAGGAGTGTATTCGTTTGGAACCAGAACACCGTTGCCGGCAAAAAGTTGCACATGGAGGCGCGGCGTTGCGGGCCGGGCGCCCAGGAGTCTGTCGGAGTCAGCGGCCAGGCTCCCCGGAGCGCTCGAGCCGGTGGGTCAGATGCGCCTTGACCGCCGGCCACTCGCGATCGAGGATGCTGTAGACGCAGGTGTCGCGCAGCGTGCCGTTGCCCGCCAGCTGATGCTGCCGCAATATCCCGTCCAGCTTCGCGCCCAGGCGCTCGATGGCGGCACGGCTCTGTTGGTTGAAGAAATGCGTGCGAAATTCCACGGCGATGCAGCCCAGGCGCTCGAAGGCATGAGTCAACAGCAGCAGCTTGCATTCGGTGTTCAGCGCGGTACGCTGCACGCGTTCGCGATACCAGGTCGAACCGATTTCCACGCGCCGATTGACCGCATCGATGTGCATGAATGTGGTCATGCCCACCGCGGCCAGGGTTGCTCTCTCGACCACGGCGAACGGAATCATCGAACCCTGTCGCTGCAAATCCAGGCGCCGGTCGATTTCGGCCATGACTCGATCGGGCGTGGGGATCGTGGTGTACCAGAGGTTCCACAGCTCGCCATCGGATACCGCCTCCACCAGGTCGTCATGATGGGAACGTGCCAGCGGCACGAGTGATACGGTTCGTCCATGCAAAGAAATCGGATCGGTGAAGCTCATAGAGTTCCCACAGAATTGCTGACACCAGATGTAACACTCATAATCGACGCCATCAAGGCATGAGTACGACAGCGCGAATCATCTATACCACCGGCGCCGGGCAGCTGTGCCCGAATTGCCGCAAGCCGGTGCGCGATTGCGTCTGCCCGAAGGGTGTTCCCGGCGCCGCCAAGCCCGCTGCGGTTCGCGTCGGCAGGGAAGTCAAGGGTCGGGCCGGCAAGGGGGTGACGACGGTGATCGGTCTGCCCATGTCGCTCTCCGACATCGAATCCCTGGCCGCCCGGCTGAAGAAACGTTGCGGCTCCGGCGGCACGGTGCGCGACGGCGTGATCGAGATTCAGGGGGAGCATCGCGACGTCATCGTCGCCGAGCTGATCAAGCTCGGATGGCCGGCGAAGAAGTCGGGTGGATAGCTCGGATTATTCCTGAAGGGCGACTTTTTCATCTTCCAAACCCGGTTCCTTGCAACGGGTATGGTCCTTCTGAATAATCCGAGCCAGAAAGGGCCGACGTGCCGGCGATTCGGCGTTGGTGTATCATGAGGCCATCGCGATAAGAGCTGTCTGGAGAGAGTCCTCGCGATGAGGACCGCCGAAGGCGCAACCGCCCGGAAACGCTCAGGCACATGAACGGCAGACTCTCGTGATCTCTGGAGAGCGGTCGCGCGGTTACGGCGACCCACCGAAGGGGAGCCGCGCTACGCAGCGCGCGATCTCTCAGGTCCTAAGGACAGAGGGGCACGGCACGAATGTGTCCGTATCTCTATGTACTTTCGCAGCGAGGTTGCGATGGGCCTGAAGACCGCTTTGTACGATACCCACGTCAAGCAGGGTGCAAAGATCGTGGACTTTGGCGGCTGGGAAATGCCGCTGCACTACGGTTCCCAGGTCGAAGAGCACCATGCGGTGCGCCGCGACGCAGGCATGTTCGACGTGTCGCATATGGCGGTCATCGACCTCACCGGCGGGCGAGTCCGGGATTTCCTGAGGAGCCTGCTGGCAAACGATGTGGGCCGGCTGCAGTCGCCCGGCAAGGCGCTGTATAGCTGCATGCTGCTGCCCAACGGCGGCGTGATCGATGATTTGATCGTGTACTTCCTCTCGGACACCGCGTTTCGCGCGGTGGTCAATGCCGGCACTCGCGACAAGGATCTGGCGTGGATCCGCCGCCATGCAGAGGGCTTCGGCGTCGCGGTGCTCGAGCGCCGCGATTGGGCGATGATCGCCGTCCAGGGGCCGAACGCCCGCCAAAAGACGCTGCCGCTGCTGGCGCCGCCGCAGCGCGCTGCCGCCCTCGAGTTGCGGCCCTTCTTCGGTGCCGCCCTCGACTCCTGGTTCATCGCGCGCACCGGCTACACAGGAGAGGACGGCTTCGAGGTGATGCTGCCGGCGGCCGACGCCGCGAAGGCCTGGAATGAACTGCGCGCACTCGGCGTTCAGCCCGCGGGCTTGGGCGCGAGGGATACGTTGCGCCTGGAAGCCGGAATGAATCTCTACGGCAACGACATGGATGAGAATCACCATCCTCTGGAATCAGGGTTGGCGTGGACCGTGGCATTCGAACCGGCCGGCCGCGATTTTATCGGCCGCCGAGCGCTCGAAGACCTGCGCGGCGACGGCGGCCGTGAGCTCGTCGGTTTGCTGCTCGAGGAGCGGGGCGTGTTGCGCAGCCACCAAAGAGTCGTGGTGAGTGATGCGGCCGGCGCGTTGTCAGACGGCGAGGTGACCAGCGGGACTTTTTCTCCCACCCTGAGTCGTTCTATTGGATTGGCGCGGGTGCCGCGAGCGGCCAGTGCACGCGTGCAGGTGGACATTCGCGGCAAGCTGCATGCCGCGAAGATCGTCAAACCGCCGTTCGTGCGGCAGGGCAAGGCGTTGATTTCAGTCCAAGGGGAACACCATTGAGCGACAACATACCGAATGATCTGCGATACACGAAGAGCCACGAATGGGTACGCCCGCTGCCGGACGGCGCGGTCGAAATCGGCATTTCCGACCACGCCCAGAGCGCGCTCGGCGACCTGGTCTTCGTCGAGGTGCCGGAGACCGGGCGCGCGGTGCGCGCCGGCGACGCCAGCGCCGTCGTCGAATCCGTCAAGGCCGCGTCCGATGTCTACAGCCCGGTGAGCGGCAAGGTCGTCGCGGGCAACCCGGCGCTCGCGACCCAACCCGAATTGCTCAATCAAGACCCGTACGGCGCCGGATGGTTGTTCCGCGTGCAGACCGATGCGCCGCTCGACGCCGCGGCGCTGATGAGCGCCGCGGAGTACGCGCGATACCTCGCCGATGAAGCCAAATAGGAGCGGGGCTCATGGCATTCATTCCTCATACGCAGGGCGACATTGAGCTCATGCTGCAGCAGATCGGGGTATCGTCCATCGACGAGCTGTTCGACGAGATTCCGCGCGAACTGCGCGCGCGTGCCCTCGATGTGCCGCCGGCGCTCGGGGAAATGGAGCTCGGCCGCCTGATGACCGAGCGCGCGGCCGGCGACGGCCGGCCCTTGAATTTCATCGGCGCCGGGGCTTATGAGCACCACATCCCCGCTCCGGTCTGGGCGATCACGACCCGGGGCGAATTCTATTCCGCCTACACGCCGTACCAGGCCGAGGCGAGCCAGGGCACATTGCAATTGATCTATGAATATCAATCGATGATGTGCGCGCTGACGGGCATGGAGGTATCGAACGCCTCGCTGTATGACGGGGCTTCGGCGCTGGCGGAGGCCTGTCTGATGGCGGTGCGCGCGAATCGCGCCGCCACCTCGCGGCGCATTCTGATTCCGCGCGCCATGAACCCCACGTACGCGCAGGTGGCGCAGTCGATCGCGGGCAATCAAGACATCGTGTTCGAAGCCGTGGATTTCGACCGCGCCTCGGGCCGCACGCCGCTCGAATCGCTGCAGGCGTACGGCGGACAGGACATCACCGCCCTGGTCGTGCAGCAGCCGAATTTTTTCGGTTGCCTGGAGGATGTCGACCAGCTCACCGACTGGGCGCACGACAACAAGATCCTGCTGATTGCGCACGTCAACCCCATTTCACTGGCGCTGCTCAAACCGCCGGGCGAGTGGGGTTCACGGCGCGATTCGGGCGGCGGCGCCGACATCGTCTGCGGCGAAGGTCAGCCGCTGGGCGTGCCCCTGTCGTCGGGCGGCCCTTACTTCGGATTCATGACCACCCGCATGCAGTACGTGCGGCAGATGCCGGGCAGGATCGTCGGGCGCACCGTGGACACGGACGGGCGCCCCGGGTTCAGCCTGACTCTGCAGGCGCGCGAACAGCACATCCGGCGCAGCAAGGCGACCTCGAACATCTGCACCAATCAGGGCTTGCTGGTGACTGCGGCCACCATTTACCTGTCGCTCCTGGGTCCCGCCGGTCTCGAGCGCGTGGCGTCCGCCAGCCTGCAGCGTACGGCCGACCTGGTTGCGGCATTGAGCAAAGTGGCCGGCGTACAGCCGGCCCTCACGGCGCCACGTTTTCACGAGGCCGTGCTGCGGCTGGATCGGCCGGTAGCGCCGGTCCTTGCCGCCCTGGCGCGGCGCGGTATCTTCGGCGGCTTGGATCTCACCGAGCGCTATCCGGAGCTCGGGCCTGCGCTCCTGGTATGTGCGACCGAAACCAAGCTGGACGCCGATATCGATGCCTACGCCCGGGCGCTTGCCGACATCATGCAGAGCTCGCGCGTCGCGGCTTAAACACAAGGATCTTCCATGCCCGATCTACAGGCCAGAGAGCCTCTCATATTCGAGCTGAGCAAGCCGGGACGGCAGGCAGGGACGCAGTTCCCGCCGCGGGTTGCGGGCTCTGCGCAAGTCCCGGCGCATTTGCGCCGCGCCGCGCTGCCTGCGCTGCCGGAAGTCTCCGAGCTGCAGACGGTGCGGCATTTCACGCGTCTATCGCAGATGAACTTTTCGATCGACACGCACTTCTATCCGCTCGGCTCCTGCACCATGAAATACAACCCGAAGGCGTGCAACAGCTTCGCGATGTTGCCGGAGTTTCTGGGCCGGCACCCGCTCGGGCCCGAGCCGCAGGGATTCCTCGCATGCATGTACGAGCTGCAGGAGATGCTGCGGGAGATCACGGGAATGCACGGCGTGAGTCTCACGCCCATGGCGGGCGCGCAGGGCGAGTTTGCCGGCGT
>Ga0210394_10008961_pt1 | contig 10182 bp, 2 predicted proteins | sample IncBWC12MmetaG_FD_160121 | JGI IMG/M metagenome (GOLD analysis project Ga0210394, IMG submission 160121) | Forest soil microbial communities from Barre Woods Harvard Forest LTER site, Petersham, Massachusetts, United States - Inc-BW-C-12-M | ecosystem: Environmental > Terrestrial > Soil >...
GCTGTTCGGGTCCAAGTCGGTGACCAAAGAGCGCGATGAGCTGATCATGTTCTTTACGCCGCATGTCATCTTCGACGAAAGTAATCTCATCGAGGCGAGCGATGAGCTGAAGGCTCGCGTCAAGATGTTGAAGAGAGACATCCGGCGCTTGTAGAGAGAGCCATGAAGAACGACGCCGGCTAAAGCCGACGCTGCAAGCTGAAGCTCGCGCCACCCTTGTACACGGACAGCATCGGGTTGCGTCTACAATAGGGATCTTTATGCGATTTTTTCTCCGCCCGCTGATGGCGGTCCTGCTGAGTGTTTCCCTCTCCGCACAGACCGTCGTCGATGTCGGGACCGGTGCGCCGACGCCGGCCATCCAGGAGCTTTTCGTCGAGGCCTGGGCCCGAAACGGGTTCAATTTGCAGGTGGCGCTGCCGCCGCTGGGAAACGTCAAGAAATTCGGCGCCACCGGCTATGTGCAGGAGTTTTCGGAAGCGCTGCAATCCACCAACGCCAAGCTGGCTATCGTTTACAATCCGAACCTGAACGCCGCGTTTCAGGAAGAAGCGGCGATGTACGCGTATTACAGCGGCGTCAGCGCCGCGACCGCCGGATATCCGACGATCGATACCACCAACTGTCCGGCGCTGATCACCTCCCAGGACAGCAACAATGCCTGCCAGTACCAGTTCTTCGATCTCAACTACGCGTTGTTCACGTACGCGGCTTTACTGCTGCTGACTTCGCAGACGTTCTCCATCGCCGATCCTTTTTATACGCTGTGGACCAATATGGGCGGCGTGGCTGGAAACCAGGGCTTCGCGCTCGGTCCGCCGCTGACGGCGCAGACGGCGGTGACCAGCGCGTTCGGCTCGAAGGCGACCTTGCAAACTTACGACCGCGGCGCGATTTATAACATCACGTCCGGTACGTTGAGCGGACGTCTGCTCGCGGTGAAGGAGCCGATTTACGATCTGTACGTCGTCGAGGGATTGCAGGGAGGGTTATTAGGCCTGCCTGCGACCGGGGAACTGATCGAGCCGAATGGGATGAGGCAGCAGCAGTTTGAAGGCGGCGCGATTGAGTACGATCCGAACACTTTAGTGGCGACGCTGCTCTCACCGGTGCAATCGGTCACCATCCAGCCGAGCACCTCGGCGCAATTGAACCTTGGCGGCATATTGACGGTGACCGCGACGGTTACCGACACGCTGGGCGTGCAGCATACCGATCGCGGCGTGATCTGGAATACGACCAACGGAAACGTCGCGCAAGTCACGTCTTCTTCCGGGCTGACCGCGACCGTCAAGGCGGTTGGTGGAGGGGTTGCGTCGATCACGGCGACCTCCGGAGGAAAGACCAGCACCGCGCTTACGGTCACGGTGACCGCACCTTGCTGCCAGATTGGAGAAGGAGCGCCCGCGGCTTTCGCAAGCGCGTTTCAATCGGCCGTGCAGCGCGATAAACTGAGCATCGCGTTGCCTGCCGCGTCGGCCGCGCTGCGCGTCGGCAAGGGATACGTGCAGCAGCTGCAGAGCACCGATGCGACACCGGTAACCTATCTCGTGGCGGTGGCGGACGGATCGAGCACGGGGTACGTGGTGACGGGCCCGATTCTCGCGGCGTATCTGAATCTCGACGGCGCGGCAGGGTCGCTGGGATATCCGACCGCGGACGCGACGGCGACGGGCAGGCAGAGTTTTCAGCAGGGCGTGCTTGCGGGGTCGCCGGTGCAACTGGTGACCGGAGGCATTCTCACCAAGTGGGGATCAGCGGGATATGAAGGCGGCGCGTTTGGTTCGCCCACCGGCGTGGCCACCGGTTTCCTGACCTTCCGCGCGACATCCGGGTTGGCGCAGTCATTTCAAAATGCGATGATCCTCAACGAGACCAGTGGATCGCTTAGCGGGAGTACGTTTGCGGTCGCTGGTTTGATTCTTGCGCAGTACACGGGCAATGGCGCGGCGTCCGGAAATCTCGGTGCGCCCGTCAATGACGAGTACACCACTTCGAGTGATCTGCGGCAGCAGGATTTCGAAGGCGGCTCTGCCGCTTATTCGCCGGGGGCGACGTCGGCCACGGTGACGGTCTCGCCGCGAGTACCTGTGGTGACCGCGACGCCGTCGACGGTGCTGAGCGGTTCGTTCGTCCATTTGACCGTGGGCGGGTTCAATAACAACGCCGCGGTGCAGGTATCGATTACGGGTCAGCCAAGTTTTCAGGCGACGCTTTCGGGCGGCGCTTATGTGTGGGATGTCTACGTGCCGGCCACTGCCTCCAGCGGGACGGTGGTGGTGCGCGCGATTTCCGGTACGTTATCGGCGCAGACTTCTTATACGATTCGCGCGGCGTCTTCGGTCGCGCTGACGCTTGCGGCGGTGAGCGGGGATGCGCAAACGGGCGCTCCCGGTGCGGTGCTCAGCACTCCACTGACTGTCGTATTAAAGGATATTCTCGGCAATCCGGCGCCGGGGCAGCCGGTGACGTTTACGGCGTCGCCCGGCGCGCAGATTGTCTCCTCGTCAGCCGTGACCGATGCGAATGGATATGCCAGCGCCGTTCTCCGCCTGCCTGCATCGGCGAGCCTGGCGCTGGTGACGGCGCAGGCTGCGCACCAGGTGGTCACCTTCAGCGCGAGCGCGGCGGCATTTTCGCTGACCAATTTTCCGGCGATTTCGCAGGCGGTCGCGGGGACACTGGGCAAGGGCACGGACACGATTCGCGCCAAGGGATCGCTGCTCGCGGCGGCGGCAGGAATCATTCTCTATCATCAGATACGAGGCGAGCTTTCGTCGCCCAACGGCTTGGCCGATCCGGTGACGCTCAATGCGTTTCTCCAAGCGGGCGACGGTTTTGTGACGCTCAGCGGCTCGACCGAGCAGACCGTGAACCTGTGGCGGGTAGGAACGTTCGTCGCGGGTAATGTCGACGTGAGTATCGAGCAGGCCGACCTTAATACAGTGCGCTCGCTGGTCGCCGGAGGATCGCCGGTGCTGCTGGCACTTGCTCTGGCCAATAATCAGGGGTCTCATTTCGTGGTCGCCACAGGCATCGCCGCGGATGGCAGCGTGGTCATCGCCGATCCCGATCCATCGTTCGGACAAACCAATTTGAATGGATATCTGAACGCTGGGGCGACCCTTTCGGGCGCGGTGCGGCTGCTTCCTCGGGCGCCTGCTTCGCCGAATAGTTTTCTTATTGTCTCCAATGCGTCGGTGCAAGTCTCGTCGGTGGCTGGCGGGTGCGGCTCCACTCTGTCCTTCCCAGGCGTCGCGGCCGCGGCGTCCGTCACGCTTGCCGTACCCCCGGGGACGCTCTATTTCCGTCCCTGTGGCGGCACATCTTCTGTTTATGAACTGGATGGAAGCGGTGCGGGATTTTTAGACGATCTGACCACGGCGAACACTCATGTCGCCCTGTTGGGAACGACGGCGGCGCAGCAGATTGCCGGATCGCCCGGTTCCTGGACGATCTCGCCTCTCCAGACGACACTGTTCACGAACGGCATCGTCAATGCCGCAAGTTTGACTCCCGATATCGCGCCGGGAGGGATTGTCTCGATCTTCGGCGCGGGACTGGCCGGTTCGTCGGTGACGGTGAATGGAGAATCGGCGTCCGTTCTCGCGGCGCTTCCTTTCCAGATCAACGCGCAGATTCCCTCGGATATTCCAACCGGCACAGCCACGGTGGCCGTCACCTCCGGGGCGGGCAGTGCAACGGCACAGATCGCGATCAGTTCGGTGGCTCCGGAGATATTTATGCTCTCCAGCGCCCAGGCCGCGATTACCAATCAGGACAACACGCTCAACACGGCGTCGAATCCGGCATCGCGCGGCGCTGTCATTGTTATATATGGTACGGGCTTCGGAGTGGTCGGCTCGGCGGGCGGTCTGAGCCCGGTGAAAGCGCCTCTTTCGGCCGTCATCGGGGGGGCAACACTCATTCCCGCGTTCGCCGGTCTCACGCCTGGAGCCGTTGGATTGTACCAGGTCAACGTCGCGTTGCCGTCGAGCATGCCTCCAGGCCTCGCTTTACCCCTTTATTTAAAGCAGGGAAACGCATCGAGCGCTCCAGCGACGGTGGCGGTCGAATGACCTTCCTCGGGACCTCGAAGCGCTCCGTTCAGGGCCTCCGATTCTCCATTCGAGGCCCATTTACGTCCGTTCCGTGTCGGAACTTGACCGGGCCCCATCGGACGTGCTCGAATAAGAGAACTCCCACGGGAGAGCGGGCACTAGGTTTTGGGGTGCAACTACCACTTTATGCTTGACTTGATCAGGCCGAGAGTGGTATCAATAATTTGACTGCGTCCAGGGTTTAGAAGCAGTTTAGGCGGATTCATTGACCGTGAGTCCCGCGAGCACTAGAAAAAAGAAGTCGAAACGAGAAGTCTTAAAGATAACGATGAGCTTAGTGAGACAAGTAGTCGAGCGGAGATCAGCCAGTAGGAAGCTTTGCGGCTGGGAAGCTCGGTTCCCGAGGTTCTTTAAAGCTGAGGGGATTGCAAATTGAGGCTCAGGTTGAAAAAAAGAACTTCCATCAATTCAATTCCAAAAATTCACAAGGAGAAGGAAATGGCAGATTTTCGCAAATGGTTATTCGCGCTTGCCGTAGTGGCTCTGCTCGCAGGGCTTACTGTCCCGGCCAGCGCTCAGTCAACAACGGTGTGTGCAATTCAGTCGGCCACCGACAATTTGGCGCGTGCGGAAGGATACACCGAGTTGGCTGGTGATGTTCTTCTGGCGTGCACCGGCGGTACGCCGACGGCTGCGGGCCAACCGGTTCCACAGATCACGATTCAGATCTTCCTGTCGCAGAACGTGACCAGCAAGATCACGGCGGTAACGGGCTCCAGCAGCACCGGCACTTCCGTGTTTCTGGAGGCGTTGCTGATCATCGACGAGCCGAACTCGTCGCTGCATCCGAACACCCCTCTGCTGAACTGCGGCTACAGCACGGCACTCGCTCCGGACACCAGCCTTTCGGGTCCTGGCGTATGCTCCATCTTCGGTACCGGAGGCGCGGCAAGCGGGGATTTCGTGGGCACCACGGGCAACACCAGCATCACTTATAACGGCGCAGCGGGTCACCCGAACGTGTTCCAGGGCCGTCAGGCGCTGAGTGGAAATAACTCGGTTGTATTCCAGGGCGTACCGTTCGACCCGCCGGGCACGTTGACGCGCTACCTGCGTTTCACCAACGTCCGCGTGAACGCGAACGGCGCTGGCATCGCTCAGGCGAACCAGACCTCAGTGGTCACGATGGGCATTGCCTCCTCGGGCAACAACGTGCTTCAGTTGAGCATCGCTTCGCAGGCAGTCGCGACCGTTCTGAAGGGCCTGAACAGCAGCACCGTTTACGCCAACGCGACCTTCGCGCAGTGCATCAGCCAAGACAAGGGTCTGCTGACGGCAAGTCCGCTACCGCCATTCGGATCAACTTCCACTTGCGGTTCATCCTCTTGCGACGGTCCGACGAACAACAGCTTCACCAGCGGCTACGCCAACCCGACGATCCGCTTCTCGGAAGGGTTCGCCAGTTCGTGGAAAGTTAAGAACGTAGCGTTCACGCTATCGAACATGGCTTACACGGGCGGTGGCGGCAACGATTCGTATTCCTACTCCACGGGTACTTCCACCAATCCGATCAACTATCCGACGGATTTCGATCAGAACGTCCCGGGTGTTGCCTACAACTCGGAGAGCGGCTTCACGTTCCCCTCGCTTCTACAACTTCCGACGCCGAATCCTCCTCTGGGATTCCAGACGGCGTCGGCGGTTAATAACGCCACCGCTGATATCTACGCGTTCAGCAATGGCACCACGGCAGCTTCGACTGGCTTCTCCAACGTCGGTATCGCCACGCAGGGCAGTCGCTTAGCCGCTGCGCTGGCCAACGTTCCGAATGGCCTCACGGTGTATGTCGCACCGGTCCTCTACCTGTATCGCCAAGGCACCACCTACACGAACGGTCCCAACACCAACAATGGTCTGGCCACCGGAGTCATGGTGTTGACCAACACGGCGAGCGATGGTTCGGGCGTCTACAACCCGCCGTCGGGTCTCGCCGCCAGCACCGCGGTCCCCCCGGTCAATCAGCCTCTGCAGCCCCTTACCGTAACCAACGGGTCTGCTTTGGTGGTGTACGAAATCCTCGCCACGGACGTTTACACGCTGGAATACGTCGACGTGCCGTTCGTCGTGGCGTACGCTTCGGCTCTCAGTACCAATGCGCCCATCGGGCTGCCGCAACCGAACGTGATCGCGACCTATGCGACCGGCTTCGCTCCGTTCTATAGCACCTCCGCCGCCACGCTGGCTTCTTCCAGCCTGCCGGTTCCGCGCTTCGTCTTCACCGGCGCAGCCACGAACCTGTTCGGTATCGTGAAGTGCTCCTGCAACCTGCTGTTCCCGTACGTGACCCAGGCACCGGGTTATGACACTGGAATCGCAATCGCGAATACAACGGCTGATCCTTATGGGACTACCAACCAGTTCGGATCGGTCCAAATGTGGTATTACGGAACCCTCACCAATGGCGGAGCGGCTCCGGGCACACAGTGTACCAACACTGCCAGCCCCGGTACCTGCCCCGGTACGACCACCGTTGGTGCTGGCCAGGTCCTCACCTACACGCTGTATAATGGCAGCGCTCAGTGGGGTCTTGACAATCGCGGCGCCGGCTTCACCGGCTACATGATTGCCCAGGCTCAGTTCCAATACTGCCATGCGTTCGCCTTTATCGGCGGTCTCGGCGGCGGTCCGGCGGTCAACTCTTCGACCAACGGTCTGTCGGAAGGCTATCTGGCGCTCGTCCTCGACCTGGCTGGCCTCCCGCGCACAAACATCGTCGGTGAAAGCTTAGGCAACTAAGTAACTAGCTCAAGCTGTAAATCGAAAAGGGAGGAGCTTCGGCTCCTCCCTTTTTGTTTTTGCCTCGTCTTTCCCTTATCCCTTCTCTACAAACATTTTCTTCTCCGAGTGTCTTTTGCTATCCTAAGGTACTTAAGGGTATGGTACACTCGCTATTGTTCCTCCCGCGTCCAACTCGTTATCGAGAGGTCCCTTCATGTCTATTCGAAATGTAACCCTTGCGGCTGGTGTGTGTCTCGCCGCGAGCGTGGCCGCGTTCGGCCAGCCCGGCGTAGGTTATCTCTTCCAACTACCCGGCCAGAACAGCAGCGCCAGCACGCCGATTTATGGCTATCCATACGCTGCCAATCCGCTCACCCCGAGCATCAACACGCTAGGTCCCAACGGCACCTTTCAGATCGTCGCCAAACCGGATGGCAGCGGATTCTATGTTCTGGGCACCACGCTTCAGATCGCCAACCAGAACTTCTCGAACTTCACCACCATCAACGGCATAGGTAATACGCCAACAGCCGTGGCGGCCTCGCCGGACGGAAACTACGTCGTGGTGGGCGCGGGTAGTGTCTATGTTCTCGGCGCATCGTCGAGTGCTATTTTATTCAACACTACAACCAACGGCACTATCGTAGGCATCGCCATCAGCCGCGATTCGAAGTATGCCTATGTGCTGAGCAACGGTCCCGGCGCCAGCTACGTGTATCAGATCAACCTCCAGACGAAATCCGTCACATCAGCGAGTCCGCTGGTGCTCACCGGCAACAGTACATCGATTTCTCTCTCACCTCTTAATTTCCTCTACGTCACCGCCACCAACCGCATTTTTGAAATCGATCCGGTGTTGCTGCAAGTCACCCCGCAAGGCAATATGACTCCGAATGGCACGCCCGGGCCGCTGAAATTCACGCCCGACGGGACCACTGCATATTGCGTGAATCAGACATCCAATGTCTCCGGTGGATCTATTTTTCAGATTACCCTCGGCGCGCACTCCATCGCATTCTGGCCCACTGCGAACCCCTCACCGCCCACTCCTCTCGATGATGTCGAGGTGGCCGGCAACGGGAGGGTTTTCGCCATCTCCTACTCGGCGACGACTCTGTACGATGTAGTGACCGCGCCTCTCGGTTTGACCGTCAGCTCGCTGAACAGCATCCTGAATGCGCAGGGTGTGCAGGGTGCGGTTGTTTCCACCGAGTTGCCCTCCGCCCTCTATCTCTATCTCCTCGTCGCCAATAACGGCCAGGAAAACATTTACCGCGTCAACCTATCGACCAATCAGGTAAGTGCCCAGGCCAGCGCGGCTACCTCGGGCGGACCCATGGAATTCGTCGGCGTTCCACCGCAATCCGGCGCGGGTTCGTTCATACAGTTCAACAATAATCAAACAGTCCCGCAGGGAACAACTTCTTTGCCCTTGGTTGCGCGCGTCCTCGATCTAACCGGGCGACCGATCTTCAACCTGCCGGTCACCTTCACCACAGATGCAAGCAACGGAGTGATTATCAATACTCCCAGCCCGACCACTACTGCCGACGGCTACGTTCAGACCACGATTACCGCGCCCGCGGCACAAGGAACATTCACCATCACGCTTACCGCAGGCACGGCCAACACCACCTTCACCATCAATGTTCCCGGCGTGGGCGGCACCGGCGGTCCCGGACCCAATGGCGTGACCCAGGTGACCATCGTCACCGGGAACGGGAAACTCGTCCAGACTAGTTTTGGCACACAAGGCGACGGAGATCCGCTTACCGTGCTGGTCACGGATGTAAACGGAAACCCCCTGCCCGGTGTTTCCGTTAATTTCAATGTCACTTCCGGTACCAGCAACTTGGTCACCTACAACAACGCAGATGGCACGGCGGGAACGACAACCGACAAGTTCGGAATGGCTAGAAGCGACTTTTTCGCCCAGACACCCGCCGGGAACAACGACTTCGAAGTGGAGACCGTCGTTGCCAGCACTCCGTATGGAAGCGTGAGCTTTTATGAGATAGAGTACGCCTACCAAATCATCGGAACCAACAACCCGGCGTTTCCTCCGACGGTGGAGATTCTAGCCCCGACCTTTCCTTATCAAGTCACCGTGCCCGAAGGAGGAGTCGCACAGAACGCAGTCTCGGCGCTGATTTTGGCCAACTCTACCCCACAGCTCAACTGCCCGAATCCGGTCCAGAATCTCGGCTGCCCGATTCCCGATGTGGCTATCCGAATCGTCAATGATCCCGGAACGCTGGCTGCGTCTCCTTATGCCAAGTGCACCGCATCCTCCACGTTGTCCGATGCAAACACGGGCACGGCATATTGCAACGTCCAATCCACGTGCAGCGCGGCTGGACCCGGCACCTACACCGTGTACTACGAAGTCGGAGATTTCAGGGGCTTCCAAGGTTCCATAGTCATCACGCCGGGCACCGCCCAACAACTGGCGATCCTATCCGGCAACAATCAAACCGGCGGAGCGGGCGGCAGTCTGCCCTTCCCGCTCGTGGCGGCCGTTACCGACGCTTGCGGCAACCTCGTCACCGGAGGGCAAGTGACCTGGAAGGTGACGCAGGGTTCGGCTACTCTCTCCAAGGTGGTCAGCACCTCCGGCTCCAGCGGTCAAGTCAGTGCGGCCGTAACCCTCGGACAGGCGGCAGGCCCAGTGACGGTAACCGCCACGCTCGGAACTGCAGCCGTGGTCACCTTCTCGTTAACCAGCCAGGCGGTCGTCACCTCGATGATCATCCTCAACGGCAATAACCAGACGGCCACTGTCGGTAATGCATTCCCGCAGACCCTGACCGTTCAAATCAGGGACGCTAACAACAACCCGGTTACCGGGGTTTCGGTGGGCTTTGCTATTACCGCCGGTAATGCAAGCATCAACCCAGGTTCGGCCACGACCGATTCCCAGGGACGCGCTTCCACCACTGCCACCGCGGGCTCGAATCCCGGATCGATCAGCGTTGTCGCTTCGTATGCCAGTGTAAGCGCCACCTTCTCGCTGACCGCGGTTCCGCAAGGACCGGTAGTCACCGCAACCAGCTTCCAGAACGCAGCCAGCTTCACAACGGGACTCGTCCCCTGCGGATTGGCAATCGCCACCGGAGCGGGTCTCGCTCCCGGAATTGTCGGAACGGTCTCCGGCGCCAGCTTCTTCGGCCCGCTGCCCTATACGCTGAACGGCCTGTCGTTAAGCGTCAACGGCGTCCCTGCGCCGATCTATCAGATCAGCAATACCAACGGCAAACAGCAGGTCACCTTCCAGACGCCCTGCGAAGTGAGTCCGTCGACCAACGGAACGGTCGTCATTCAGTTGAGTGGCGCCACCACCACT
>Ga0210394_10008963_pt1 | contig 10182 bp, 8 predicted proteins | sample IncBWC12MmetaG_FD_160121 | JGI IMG/M metagenome (GOLD analysis project Ga0210394, IMG submission 160121) | Forest soil microbial communities from Barre Woods Harvard Forest LTER site, Petersham, Massachusetts, United States - Inc-BW-C-12-M | ecosystem: Environmental > Terrestrial > Soil >...
CAACTGGAATGAAACCGGACATTTCTACTTTGCACAAACCGGACATTCTCATTTTGCGGCGACAGGCGCGACGCGTTGAATTGACAGCGGCGTGTTCGCCCGATACCCTAATTGCCCCATGAAAATTGTGATTGCAGACAAGATCAGCGAGCGCGGAATCGCGCTCCTGCGCGAAAGCGGATGGCAGGTGGTTACCCCGAATGCCGCGGAGCTGCCCAGCGCGCTGGCAGACGCTGACGCGCTGGTGATTCGCAGCGCCACGAAAGCCACGGCCGCGTTGCTCGAGAAAGCGCCCAAGCTGCGCGTCGTCGGGCGCGCCGGCGTGGGCGTCGACAACGTCGACATGGACGCGGCCACGAAGCGCGGAGTTCTGGTGATGAACACGCCCGGCGGAAACGCCGTCAGCGTGGCCGAGCACACCATCGCGCTGATGATCGGCCTGGCGCGGGCGGTGCCCCAAGCCAACGCTTCGGTTCAAGCCGGCAAATGGGAAAAGTCCGCGTTTTCGGGCACCGAGATGCGCGGAAAAACGCTCGGCTTGGTCGGGCTCGGGCGGGTGGGAACGGAAGTGGCGCGGCGGGCGCGAGGGCTGGAGATGAAAGTGGTTGCCTATGATCCGTTTGTTACGCCGGCAGCCGCGCGGGAAGTCGAAGTGGAGCTGCTGCCGCTGGAGGAAGTGTTGCGGCAGTCAGATGTTGTGTCACTGCACACGTCGCTGAGCGGCTCGACCGAGAAAATGATCAACGCCGCGGCCATCGCGAAGATGAAAAAAGGAGCGCGGCTGATCAATTGCGCGCGAGGAGAATTGATCGACGAGCCTGCGCTGGCGGAAGCTTTGCGCGCCGGCCAGCTGGCGGGCGCGGCCGTGGATACGTTCGCGACCGAGCCGCCCAAAAACTCGCCGCTGATCGGATTGCCGAATCTGATCGCCACGCCGCACATTGCCGGTTCGACGGCCGAGGCGCAAGAAGAAGTGGGCATCGCCATCGCTTTGCAGGTGCGCGATTATCTGGCGGGAGGAATCATCCGCAACGCGGTGAACATGCCCGCGCTTTCTCCCGATCAGTACCACCGCCTGAAACCGTATCTCGAACTGGGGGAGCGGCTGGGCGCTTTCGCGGGGCAGGCGTCGCCTTCGCGGAGCTTCACGCACATTCGCATCCGTTACGCGGGAGAGCCGACGGAGCTCGGGACACACATGATTCGCAGCGCCGTGCTGATCGGCGTGTTGAACGTGGTGCTCCCGGAAAAAGTGAATCTGGTCAACGCGACATCGGAGGCCGCTTCGCGCGGTTTGCAGGTGGAGGAAACGACCCGGCGCCGCGAACGCGGCTTTCCCAATACGATTGAAGTGGCAGTGGCCGACGGCAGCCGCGAGTTTTCGTTGGAAGGAACAGTGGGACAGGACGGGTCGCCGCGCATCGTCTCGCTCGACGGCATGAGTCTGGAAGCGCCGCTGGAAGGCACGCTGCTGCTTTCGCGCAATGTTGACGTACCCGGCGTGATCGGGCGCATCGGCACGGAGCTCGGCAATCTCGGCGTGAACATCGCGACTTTTGCGCTCGGCCGGCGCACGGCGGGCGGAGGCGGCGAGGCCCTGGCGCTGGTCGGCCTCGACGGAAACGTGGATGGCTCGATCGTACAGGCGATTCGCGCGCTGCCGTCGGTGACCGACGCCCGCCTGGTACATCTTCCCCCTGCGGCGCAATCTGCCGCCGCATTCCGGTGAGAACGCGACGCTGTTCTCAGGTTTAGAAAAGGTACCGCTGGCCGAAATCGGAGAGTGTATCGGGGGACGATATAATCGAGCGCTGTCAGATTTGGCCGCGGCCCCCGTCGACGTCAATCTCGACACCGGTTAGGTAGGAGGCGTCAGACGAGGCGAGGAACGCGACAGTGGCCGCAACTTCCTCCGGCGTGCCAAGGCGCTTCATGGGCACCGTTGCGATCAGGATCTTCGTGATTTCGTCGATCACGGTCTGCGGCGCACCCGTCCGGCTGATGATCGGAGTTGCGATCGGCCCCGGAGCCACCGCGTTCACGCGAATGTTGCGCCCCACTAGCGCCCCGGCCAGCGAGCGGGTGAACGAACGCATGGCCGCTTTGGTCGCCGCGTACACGGTTCCGTTTGGAAGGCCCTGGTGGCTGACTACACTGGTGTTGAGGATCACCGACGCGCCGTCGTTTAAGTGCGGCAGCGCTTTTTGAACCGTGAAATAGGTGCCCTTGGCGTTGATATCGAACATCCAATCATATTTTTGCTCGGTGGTCGCCTCGAAGGGAATAAATTCCGCGACGCCGGCGTTGGCGAACAAAACATCGATCCTTCCGAACTTTTTGGTGACCTCTTTAAAGAAACTGTCGATTTCGGGGAGATGGGCGACATCGGACTGCACCCCCAGTGTGCCGTCTCCGATATATTGTACGGCTTCGTCGAGTGTTTTCTGGCTGCGGCCGGAAATGGCCACGCGCGCGCCTTCGTCATGCAGACGTTTTGCGGATGCCAGTCCGATTCCGCTGTTGCCGCCGGTTACCACTGCTACTTTGCCCGCAAGCCTCATCATGAAATCCTCCGTCGCTGGCGCAATGCTTGCGCCTGTATATCGCACCGCCGGGTTGTGCCGCCCTGCTTAGATGAGACGGAGGGTTTATGGATTCACGACGGTGGGCGCGGGCGTGCCGCCACTACGGCGCCCGGATCATGAAGGCTTCGATTCCCAGCCCTGACTACGCCGCTGATCAAGAGAACGTGCAATCTCAATTCTCGGGCAGAAAAAGCCTCACTCCAACCAAACGGCGTGAGCTACATGAAACCTTCTCCTGGGTTCCTTTGCGAGAAGCCACGCGAGCGGCTACAATGCAATTGTGCGCATCGAATAGTAGGAATGGCGCCTAACAGCCTCGCAGCCAATACACATGGACGTTGAGAAGGTCATCGATAATGTCGTAGCGCGCTTCATCGGGACGAAGCACGAACGCGACGTAAAGCGAGTCCAGCCGCTGGTCGAGCAGATCAATGCGCTCGAGCACGAAATGAAGCGGTTGGGCGACCAGCAGCTGGGCGCACGCACCGCTGCGCTCAAGGCCGAAGTCCAAGGGCGCCTGCAAGGAGTCGAACCGGACGATCCCGATTACAAGCAAAAGGTTCAAGACGCGCTCGAACCGGCTATCGTGCCGGCGTTTGCCACCGCGCGCGAAGCCGGGCGCCGCACGCTGGGCATGCGGCATTTCGACGTGCAGCTGATCGGCGGCATCGTCCTGCATCAGGGCAAAATCGCGGAGATGAAAACGGGCGAAGGGAAAACTCTGGTCGCCACGCTGGGAGCTTATTTGAATGCGCTGGCCGGCAAAGGGGTGCACATCGTCACGGTGAACGATTACCTGGCGCGGCGCGACGCGGAATGGATGGGCCCGATTTACAAGATGCTGGGCCTGACGGTGGGCGTAATCGTGCACGATTTGGACGACGCGCAACGGCGCGCTGCCTACGCCGCGGACATCACCTACGGGACGAACAACGAATTCGGATTCGACTACCTGCGCGACAACATGAAGTACGACCTGAAGGATTGCGTGCAGCGCGAGCATCAATTCGCGATTGTCGATGAAGTGGACTCGATCCTGATCGACGAGGCGCGCACGCCGCTGATCATTTCTGGTCCCGCCGAGGAATCGACCGATAAGTACTACCGCATCGACAAGATCATCCCGAAGCTGATTCGTGAAATCGACTACACCCTGGACGAAAAGCTGCGGACCGCGACGTTGACCGAGGAGGGCGTGGCGAAGTGTGAGCGGTTGCTGAATCTCGGCAACCTGTACGATCCGGCGAACATGGATATTATTCACCATGTCTATCAGGCGTTGCGCGCCCACACGCTGTACGAAAAAGACGTCGATTACGTAGTGAAGGACGGTGAAGTGGTGATCGTCGACGAATTCACCGGGCGGCAGATGCCGGGCCGGCGCTGGTCCGACGGCTTGCACCAGGCTGTGGAGGCGAAAGAGAGCGTGAAGATCGAGCGCGAGAACCAGACGCTGGCTACGATCACCTTCCAGAACTATTTCCGGATGTACAAAAAGCTTTCGGGCATGACCGGCACGGCGGAAACGGAAGCGCCCGAATTCGACAAAATTTACAAGCTCGAAGTGGTGGCAATTCCCACCAATAAGGCGCTGATTCGCATCGAAAATCCAGACGTGGTCTACCGCACCGAAAAGGAAAAATTCGAAGCGGCGGTGAACGGCATCATCCAGGAAGACGGGACGAAAGCGGGCGGAATCCGCCAGTATCACGAAAGCGGGCAGCCGGTGCTGGTGGGCAGCATCTCGATCGAGAAATCAGAAAAAATCGCGGAGCACTTGAAACGCGCCGGCATTCCGCACCAGGTGCTGAACGCGAAGCAGCACGAGCGCGAAGCGAAAGTGATCGCCCAGGCCGGGCGCAAGGGTGCGGTTACCGTGTCGACAAACATGGCCGGTCGCGGAACCGATATTTTGCTGGGCGGCAATCCGGAAGCGATGACGCGCGATTATTGCCTGAAGGAAAAGCTCGCCATGCCGTATCTGCCGGCGGGATCGGTGATCGGCGCCGCCCCCGGATCGGAAACGCCTGCGCAGGCTGATGCAGCGCTGGCCGCTGCCTCCGGAAACGGATTGGGAGCCTCGGCGGCGGACGCTGCCATGGTGCTGTTTCAACAGGAAGGCAAGATATTCCAGGTGCCGCTGGAGCAGTGGAAGCCGTTTTACCAGCAATTCGCGGCGCAATGCAAGGCCGAGCACGACGAAGTGGTGGCCATGGGCGGGCTGCATATCCTGGGCACCGAACGTCACGAAGCGCGGCGCATTGACAATCAACTTCGTGGGCGCGCCGGGCGCCAGGGCGACCCCGGCTCTTCGCGATTTTTCCTTTCGCTGGAAGACGACCTGCTACGCATCTTTGGCGGCGAAAAGATGCAGGCCATCATGTTCCGCCTGGGAATGACCGAAGGGGTGCCGATCGAATCGCGGCTGATCAGCAAACGGATCGAAGGCGCGCAGAAACAAGTCGAAGCGCAGAACTTCGAAGCCCGCAAACATCTTCTTGAATACGATGATGTGATGAACAAACAGCGCGAGACGATCTACTCTCTGCGCCGGTCGTTTCTGGAGGGGCGTGACCAGAAGGAATTCGTGCTGGAGCGCGCCGAGGCCATCGTGAACGAGCTAGTCGAAACCTATTGCCCGCGCGAGCAGCATCCCGATCAGTGGAACGTGACGCAATTCGCGAACGAGGTGCTGAATCAGTACGGCATCGATTTGAAAGCGGTGGGCGTTGAACCGGTCCTGTTCAATCATGACGGCCTTGCGGAAGTGCTTCTGGAAAAGGTCAATGCCCGCTACGAAGAAAAGGAAAAGACCTTCAGTGCGCCCACGCTTCGCTGGCTCGAGCGGCACATCCTGCTCGATATCGTCGATGCCCAGTGGAAGGACCACCTGCTCACGCTCGACCACCTGAAGGAAGGAATCGGGTTGCGCGGCTACGGGCAGAAGGACCCGCTGGTCGAGTTCAAGAAGGAAGCTTTCACCCTGTTCGACGAGCTGATGAACCGGATCGACACTGAGGCGGTGCGGTTCCTGTTCTTGATGCAGCCGGCCAGGCCGCAGGATGAAGCGCAACAGATTCAGGAGCGGCAGCGGCGTCAACAGAAAAACCTCCAGTTCCAGGCTGGTCCGGCGCAGGCGGAAGCACCCAAACCAGTGCGCTCCGGCGCCAAGGTTGGCCGGAATGACCCTTGCCCATGCGGCTCGGGCAAGAAATACAAGAAGTGCCACGGCACGGCGGCCTAGGAGCGAGCGCCTCGGTTCCACCCGTTTTTCTGGCTTGTTATCCGCTTTAAATAGAATGATTTGCGTGGTTTATGGACCGAGCACACTGCTTGAATCCCGCGTTTAACGCGGCCTGTTGGTAATGTTACAAATGACGTGCGGGAACCAGTCGGATCGTCCGCTTGGTCCGTCTCGCCTAGGTGGAGGTTGCCACCTGTACCAGCGCCCGATTGGGGGCCCAAATCGAAAAGCCCAGGAGAAATAGATGAAAAGGTTGGCACTGTTGTGGGGGGCCGTTTTGCTGTTTGCCGGTCTGGCGTCGGCCCAGGATGAAGCGCCGAAGATCGAGGCATTCGGAGGTTATTCGTTTCTACGCGTGAATCCGGGATACAGCGCACCGGGCCTGAACTTCAATGGCGGCAGCGGCTCGCTGGCTTATAATCTAACGCCCAGGTTTGGAATCGTGGGCGATTTCGGCGGGTATCACTGGAGCCAAACGGGCGCGGATGCGACGGTGGTCACCTACCTGTTCGGGCCGAAAGTTGCGCTGCGGCATGGCCCGTTTACTCCTTTCGTCCAAGCTCTGTTTGGGGGCGCACACCTTTCCGGTACCTGCAGCCTCAATGGCTGCGGCGTGGGATCAACCACCCAGAATGCGTTCGCGATGGCGCTGGGTGGCGGGCTGGACTGGAATGCCACGGAACATTTCGGCATCCGCGTGGTTCAGGCGGAATACTTGCTGACTCGTTTCGGCGTGTTCAATCCGACGGACACCCAGAACAACGCGCGAATTTCGACGGGCGTGGTGTTTCGCTGGTAAGCGATTGAAAATCAAGCGGAAGGCAATTCCAGGCTGGCGGGAAACCGCCGGCCTTTTTCCTTTTCTAATGGCGTGCGGCGAGTTAGTTCCCAACGGCGAACAGGTGGCAAGCTGCCAACAGCAAGAACATCGCTCGGTAACGGATCATCGTCCCTGTTCCCACCATCGCGGATTCGATTTCCTCGCGAACTCTCTAACGGGAGAAATTGCCGCCAATATTCTGTTTGTTCTCGCGGCAATCGTGCCGCCAATAGTTCTTCCCTCGCCAAAAACGTGTGATAGTCTCTCCGGCACGGTCCCGGGTAAAACCACTGAATAGGGTGATTGGGGTTTTGGCATGAGCTCGCCGGTTCCTGAAAGTTGCCGCAGGGCAGGCTGCGCGAAATCGATTCCCGCCGCGCTCGCGAACGAGCATATCTGTCTGGATCATTTCCTCGAGGATGCGTTTCGCCGCACCGACCAGACGTTCGGCCGCTGCCGCGAAGGCCGGGCCATGAATCCGGCGGATGTTGAGTGGCTGCTTTCCGACGCGCTGGCCATCGTCAAAAACCTAGAAGAAAAAGCGAGCGACCCGCAGCCGGAGCAGCGCGACCGCATGCTTGAGTTGCTGCTCAAGCTCGCCAACCTGCACGAGTACTTGGCGCACCATTCGATTCGTCTCGACAGGCCGGCATAATCGCGCTCGTCCGCTCAGCCCTCCCCGGCGCTTGCGAAAGTGACAATACCCGGTCGCTGGCCTCTTCTTGCATTTCCGTCAGCGCCGTTTCAAGCTGAGGTTTGCTTTTGCTTTGCCGGATACCCCGCATGCCGGAAGACAAAAAAATCGATCCGTTCAAACCGCAGCAGCCGAGCATTCCGGGTGTGGCGCCACGAACCGAGAATCCCGCGGCCGAGCCGCCGCCCGCACCGGAATATCCCGTCGCGCCCAGCCGGCAACAGGCACAGCCGCCCCGGTTCACGCTGATCGTGACCGCATCGGCCGGCGTTTTAATTCTTCTGATCGGACTGATCGTTTGGGGCCGGAGCTCATCCAGAAAACCCGTTCCCGTTTCCGCCGACACCAGCGCCGCGGCGCAACCGGCCGAGGCTCCTGCTCAAAAAGCCGCGCCCAGCGAACCGATGGGACCGGGAATCATAGCGAGCGTCTCCGAATTGTCGAAGCCCTGGGCGGCCAAGCATTTCCAGTATCACGATTTCGTTACTGGACAGTACGAGCCGGCCATGGTGGTTCACCTGCCGCACGGCGAATACTGGGGCTTCTCTCTGATCGAGCCGTTCGGTAGCTGCCATCTCGAATTCATCACCGACCTCGATAAACTCAAATCCGACTACGGCTATCGCGCCGATCACCCGATGATCGGCAACCCGTGCAACCGCACCGTCTACGATCTGCTCCGTTATGGCGGTGGAGCTTCGACGGACGATCTGGTTCGCGGAGTGATCGTGCAGGGAAACGGCATCCGCCCGCCGATGGCCATCGAAATCAAAGTGCAGGGAAGCGACGTGGTTGCAGGCCGCGCCGAGTAGTCACGCCCATCCTTTCGCCCTAAAAACACGGATGCCACTGCCCAGACGGATTGAGTCGGGCAGTGGCGTTCGCGTGGCCGTCCATTTCCTTCCAAATTAGTCGCTGGTCAATTCCTCGACCGAACGGGCGACCATTACCGGCGAATTCGTTGCCGGGTTGATCAGGATGAATCCCACCACCCGCAGCGGGAGCGCCTGGTTGCCGGTCAATCCCGAAAGTCCGCTAAGGTTGATGAAGTTCGTGTCGTTTGTCGTCAGCACAGTCAGAGGAGCGGGCAGCAGTACGCCGTCGGTCCAATTATCGGTCAGCTGAAAGCTACCCTGATTGTCGTTCTGAATGACGGTCTGGCCCGGCACCAGCGTTCCAGCCTGGCCCTGGCGTCGCAGCACCACGCGATGTGGCGTCAACGTTGAAACGCCGTTCGTTGTGGTGAACTTTCCACCGACTCCCACGGATTGTCCCGCCGCCAGCAAAGAATTGTTGAAGATCAGCGTGGAGATGGGATTCTTGGTATTGGCGATGCGGTATTGCTCATTGCCCGTGAGCGTCAGTGTCGTGATCTGCCCATCCTGAATACCGGTGATATCGGGCAATTCCGCGCGGACGAACAGATCCGCCGCGGTCGCAGGCCCTGACGGTGGACGAATGCTGGTGAAGAGTCCGGCAAGGAAGAATCCGTCGTTGGACACCACTTCCAGTTCCGTCGCATCGATGTCCTTGGTCACCGGGTCAAGTGTGCCCGACACCTCGACGATCGTATTGATGGTAAACGAGCTCACTGGATCGTTCGGATCATCAAAGATCGTGTTCGGGTTTGTCTGCACGGTCCACTGGCGTCCCTTCGGCCCCTGAATGATGAAGCTCGACGCGCCGGTTGTACCGACAAATCCGCCGTAGAAATCGTCGATCGAAACCTGCGAATCATCCGCGGCAAGCAGCTGCATATTCATGGTGGGGTTGACGGTTCCCGTGATCTGCCCGTTGCCGTCGGTGCCCAGCGACTTCCGCAAATCAAACTCCATCCGCAGACCTACCAGATCGTTGTCGTTCATAACGAATGGAGTCGGGAAAGTCACCATCACGTTGCTGGTCGAAAGAGTTCCGTTGATCGTGCTGATCACCGGGGGATTCTGGGTGGTGTCGATGTACCCGATCACCGGGCTCGCCAGCGTCACCGTTGCCGACGTGTAGGTTCCGGTCGGCACCGCGTTCAAGTCGATCAGCTGGTGCAGGCCGCTCAACTGCGCGAAATCGACGACCTGCGGGTTGGTCAAAACCGAAACGTTGGTCGTCCCATTGTTGATCGTCACCCCCGTCACCATAATCTGGCACGACACCACGCTCGGCAGCGGCGCGTCTGTACCGATCGTAAATACCGAGGCCTGCCCCTGATTCGAACCACCGGGGTTCCCGGCGGAGGACCCACCACCGCAACTGCACAAACCTAGAACGGACAAAACAGCGATGAACACACCCGTAGCTCTAAGATTCCCCATGATGATTTCTCCTTCAGCCCATAACCGACTTCAGGTAGCCGAGTACGCTATTTCGGCTGCTGAACGTCAAACCCGCCCACGCAAAAAAAGTTGTGTTGGATTTCGCAAGAAATGGAATTTTTCCGGTTCGATCCGGAGCGAGTATGCGCGGTTTGGGCGGGGACTTTGCAATGCGTACGCGGCGTTCTTTGTACTCTCGATGTGTGCCGTAAGAATGATATTTTAGCGGTGCACAAATGACGCAGGCGGTCTCGACGGCCGCTCGCGCCGGGGGCTCTCGCGTGAGACTTTTCGGTTTTCTCCTTTTGCTCGCCGGCTGGGGACTGGTCCTCGCGGCAATCGTTCTGCTGGCCGCGGACGTGCCGCGCGGCGCTTTCGTGCTGGCGGGTATGGGAGTTGAAATCGTCGGCCTGGTGGTCGTGATCCGCTCGCATCCCCTGCCGCGAGGTACACACGAGTGATGCCCGCCGCCGGATCCAATTCCGCGCTGCCGATCTGTCTCGTTTTCATTTTTCTGGTTCCCTGCGCAG
>Ga0210394_10008964_pt1 | contig 10181 bp, 11 predicted proteins | sample IncBWC12MmetaG_FD_160121 | JGI IMG/M metagenome (GOLD analysis project Ga0210394, IMG submission 160121) | Forest soil microbial communities from Barre Woods Harvard Forest LTER site, Petersham, Massachusetts, United States - Inc-BW-C-12-M | ecosystem: Environmental > Terrestrial > Soil >...
CCGCTATTGCGCCTCTAGCTTGCGCGAGGAAGCGACCACCGATTCCGCTGCATTCAGTGATAAATCGCTTGAGCCCTTGCTCACCCTCGCGAAGCGCCTGATTGTAATAATCAGCCTGAGTGCAGGGAGACGGGGGCGGAGGTGGTGGCGTTGGCGACACGACTATAGGGGGAGAAGGTCCAGGACTTTGTGAACCCGTGTGGCTAAGAGCTACCGCAATGATTACTCCGACGACGAGCAATCCCACGAGACCGAATACACCTAGACCGCCGCCGCCCTGCGGCGTTGCGACTGCATTTTGAACCGGGGGCGTCGATGGCTGCGCAGGTAGTGGCCGCTGCCTTGGCGTCTCGGATGAAGCAGTCGACAACCGTACTCGTTCGCCGCCAGAGGAATCCGGTTGGCCGGATCGGACGCGTCGGGCGGCTTCCCTAAGCGCATTGAGATCAGGTTCGGTCATGGTTGCTTCGCCGCGCGGATTAGTTCTTCGTTTGAAACCTCTGTAATATTCGCCGAGAATGGATCGCTCGCATCTGCACGCTTTGCGCAGACGGGGCATTCTCGATCATTCTGTGGAACGAGCCAAATGCTCTGTGCTGCATATTGGCCTGGACTGCCACCCAGTAGCTCCTTGAAAATCCAAAAGTCTTGTTCGACGTTCACGAGCGTAACGCTGAGGTGCCTTTGCATCGCTCCTGCAAGGTACAAAGCAAGATTTGAATTCTCCGCCTGAAGGCTAGCAATAATACTCAGTATCATGCGAATGGCCGTAGTTGAAATATGATGAATGTCGCAAGGAAGGGCAATTACGCCAGCAACTCGGCCTGTGCCATAGTCCGTTTCGCGTCTCACCTCATCGGAGCCGTCGAAAGTCTCTCGCAACGTTCCAACGACGCATCTGAAGCACGGAGTCTTAGTCGGGATACATGTGATGATTTCGCCAGCCTTGGCTGCCGCATAGATTCCGATATAAACGACCGGCCTCCCGACGAAATATGCATCTCTATTAATTGCATATTGGGTTCGCATGGTGTCAGTTGCTGCCACTACTATCGTCGCCGAATTGATATATCGCCGCATCATTTCACGAGGTACCAACTCGTATTGCATTTCCTCAGTGATAACGCGCGCATTGGGATTGATGGCGAGCACGCGACGCCTGAGGGCTTCGGTCTTCTTTCGTCCGATGTCGTCGCGTAGAAAGACTGTCCTTGAAAGATTTGGTTCTTCAACGGTGTCTGGATCAATGAGGATAAAGTATTGGACTCCAACTCTCGCCAGCTGCTCGACCAAATATGATCCAACGGAACCGTTTCCGACGACCATCACGGTGGCGCTTTGAAAGGCTGCCTTATGGGTGGGATCGATCCGGGCTAGCCAAGCGTCTTCGGAGTCGGACATCTGCACCACCCTCAAACGTGTTAGAGGGAAAACGGAAATGTGCCGGTTTGTAGGGCGACGGAAAAGCCGTTCGCCCACAAAACAGTTCTGCTGAAGGCCTTCTCCAAAGTCGGAGCTCCGCCACCGTATCGCGTATCCAAGCAGAGGCGATTTGTGCTGGTAAATATGTGTCCGCGATGCGGCTCGCACCAAAACTCTTCGATATGCGGCTCTAACACTCTCGTCTTGTAATATCCGTCTGCTTCATCGAAGTAAGTCCAAAATGTATAGGTGGTGCCAAGTTCGCAGGTCACGTCATACAGCCAGCCGGCTACGCCGCCGGCTGTCATAGGTTTTGCTCCAGGAGGGAATTTGCGACTTACGATATTTTGTTCATCGTCGCGTCGAGCGGCGAAGGGCGTCTCAGTGACAATCCGGGTAAGTGCTTGTCGATCGCGGCCATCAAGATCTTCGCCCATTACGATTTTACCCTTGTCGACAAAGACGCGTTCCGTTTTCGGAACCAACGCGTCATTTCCGGTATGCTGGCCGCGTCTGACCAGATCGCGTAACTTGTTGAGGTCGACCTCAGTTGGATCGCTTCCCATCGTATCCCTCCGTGCTTCGCACTATGTCTGCGAGTTTTTGAATCCAGCTTGGCTCATCCAGCGAGAGATTGAACTCCGCTCCGAAAGGAAGTTCGACGAAAAAAGGATCGCGGCCGGCGCTGGAGATCATGACGAGCGGCTGGGCGAACGGGTATATCGGCGGGAATAGCGCTATAACCTCGACAGCATCAAAGCGCGCTGACATGCTGATGTACGACACGTGTCCTATGCAGAAATATCCTCGTTCGATTTGGGCGCCTTCCGACGTAAAGCCCATTGTCGAGCACAGCAACGACATGTGTCCCTCTATTGGCATGACCGTTGCTGCGCAGGGCTCCACGCGCGGCGTATCGGTTGAGCGAAACCACGTCTTTTGAACGCCTCGGTGAGCAACGTAGATGCTCATTCGCTGCCCGATAGAAAGATTCAGCTCATGCGGTTCGAGGGGGCGATCTGCGCCAAGCGTCACTATAGGCGCTATGAAGGAAGGAAGATGCGGGTTGTCGGCGAGTGATTTGCTGAAGGCTATTAGGTCCTGGCCGGATGGCGTGGAGAGTTGGCCGGGGTGGGAGTGGATTATTCCTTTGAACACAAGATTGGTCTGGCGCTCAATTGCAAGTACCTGTTGCTGTAGTGAGACGGATGGTAGGTAATGAACGCGCGATCGGTTAGCTCCAGCATCGCACGCCAAATGACAGATCACATTTGAGTCTCGGATGCCAAAAAGTGCACCGCCGCGCTCTGGATCATGAGCGGCTATTCCGGTGCTAATCTCCCCCAGCACCCTATCCGTGAAGACAAGCACGGGGACCCTCGATTTCAGCGAAGCCGCGCAATTTATGGCTGTTTATGTTGACCGATGCAAGCGCCTGCGCGATTTGTTAGCCTTGCGGGGGCGATTTCGTTCACCGAGCTAAGAGCCTTCGATTACCCCAAGAAGACCATCAAGCTTCTGTTTGGCGGCAGCTAGTCGAAGCTCAGATATAGAGGGTTCTGCCTCGGCTTGCCGGAGTTCGTCTATGTAGTCCTGCATTGAATATTGGTGCTCTGGCGGCAGCGCCGAATTCACTCTGTTTAGCTGCTCCAATTGAGAAGCGGGGTTGAGCGCCATGAATTTCGTCAGTTCACCTGGATCGTTGATATGCCTTTCCAGCTCGCCGATCTCGGCTCGAAGATCGGCAATTTGCTTCTCGATAGCCTTCGTAGGCTTCTCTGGCTGTCGTCGTCTCAGCCTGTTTAGATCGTCCTCCATAAAATAGTGGCGGAGGCCGTCGTGCCACATCGGCTACCTCGCGCACATAAATCATGCCACGCAATGCGACATCGCCGAGCACGCCGTGTGGATAATTTGAAGCCCCGCTGGTGCGGGGCTTCGGTCAACAATAGCGCTATCGCGTTATCGTCACGCTTCTTTTGATCAAGTCGAGGGCCTCGTCGATCGACGCCACTCGCTCATCAAGAATGTCCTGGCAAAGCAGCTGTGGTTCTTCCTCATCGACTGTCGTGGCAGCCAGCGTGATGTGATAGCCGCCTTCACTCAGCAATGCGAGTTCGAGACTATAGAACCAAACAGCCTTTCGAGTGACTGTCATCTCGGCCGTCCGGTTCAACGACTGCTGCCACGACCCCGGCGCTCATTTAAGCGTACAGGCTCCTGAGCGCCGGCCTGGTCATCATCGGTGATCTCGCGGCACACGATCTTGCCATCGAGCGGGAAGGCTTGCAGCATGATATTGAAGCCGGCGCCGTCTTTGTGTGGAAACACAAGCCCGAGGTTGAGCCAGAAGTCGTCTTGGCCTTCGCGCCGGATTACGGAATAGGCGCGATGGGTCGGTTGTTTCGTTTCACTTTTCTCCGCCATGGGAACACTCCTTTCAAGCGGTTGCGATGTCCTGCGTGGGCAGGCGCCAGGACGCACGGCCTGGCGCCTGCCAGCGCGGATCGCAGCCGAAGGATTGGCGGAGCTAATAAAAGGATACGGATGTGGAACGGGTCGTCAAGCAACGGGCGGCCAGAAGGACGAAAAGTTGAAGTAGCCATTCAGCGAGAATCGTCGGCTCGTCAATCCATTGGTTCGAGCGATAAAAATAAGGACGAAAAGTTGAAGTAGCCATTCAGCGAGAATCGTCGGCTCGTCAATCCATTGGTTCGAGCGATAAAAATGTCGAGTGCCAATAATGTCATTTCCAGAAGGGGCGTAACAGAGTGAAGCCGTTCCATTCTCCGCTCTCGATTTGGTTTCTTATTGACCTTATGCCGCCTCCAGAAGTCTTTAGGAGAAAGAAGAAGACAAGCGAAACGACCAGCGCAATGCTGAGCAGCTGATGAGTACCCACTGTCCATCCGGTCTGTGGCGTGTCATCCGCATACCTCACCACGAACCCGGAACAGATGCCAAACAGCAAGCCCCAAAAAATGAAGTTTCGGGTAAAGGACACTGACAATTGGCGGGCGGAAACCAACTGGCATATCCACGTATGTATCGAATGAGGATTGGGGTTGTTGATTAGCTCCGCAATATTGTTGGTGACGTTAGTCTTCGACAGATAATCGTCTACTGCGCTGCAGAACAAAGTCATTGTTCTGAATTTCTTAAACCCCAATGGGATGAATATAATAACGATATATAGCGGCCAAGCCAACGGATACAAAAACATGCTGACGATGCTGAAACAAGCCAAGAAAAATGCGTAATGCAAAAAATAATTCGTATCGTTAGGGCGTTCTTCATTCAATCCGAAGTATCGACTCCAAATCACACGGTAATACATGCCAAGGTAGATCGAGAAAAACATGAGAATGACCATATAACAAATAATCGAGAAATTGTCAGCCCACCTGATCAGGTCGAGAAACAAAGTCTTTTTATCAACGTGAAGGAACGTAACTAGCGCGATCAGAACTGTGAGATTGGCGCCAATCAAGGTGGTGGACGCAGCATCTTGGGCGAGGAGCCAACTTCGTCGCCGTGCATTGCGCTCGCTGGGTTCGGCAATAGCAACGTTCGCGTCTGGATGAAAACTATAGTCTTTGAGGTTGATCCATCTAGTACCGAACCTCCAAATTGGAATTGCCATTAGCAACACCTGCTTTCAAAACGTCCCGTTACGATGAGTTCGTAAAAAACCGTGATGATTTGCTGAATGGTGAGGTAGGCAACCCGGGAGCGCATATAAAACCGCAAGCAGCTTGATATGGTTCGTATCATTCGGTCGTGGCCTATGATCGCTGCCAGCTTGGATTTGGACACGCCGAACGCTCGTACATTCAACTTAACGAGTTCTGCGATTCTCTTATCGGAGTACAATCCGAACGCCGCAGTTACCAGCGCCTTTGAAAAATACGCGCGATCATATGAACCTCGCGCGCCGCACGCGAGATAGAATGCGTACGACATCTGGTCGTCTTCCAATTCGAGCAATCGATGAAGAGACATATAAAGCAACCGCAATGGACTTATTCGTTGAGCCTCGCGTAGGCGATCGAGCTTCTTGCGAAACAGGGAATAGTGGCCAATCTCGTCATGGGCCAATCTCAAACAGATAGTCTTCAATGGTTCATCGTCCACGGCGTCTGCGACTGACTTGTAGTAGGTGCTCGTGCTGGACTCGACCGCGCACCGCGAAAGCAATTCTCCGGCCTTAGACCCCCGTATAGATGTTTCATTGGTTGAATTCTGGTACGAAAGCCCCAGGTCGGAGTTGTATCTTTCGAGAAGGACCTGGAATTGAAAATTCGGCAGTGATCTTACCAGCCAAGTGCTGAGAGCGACTCCGTGCTCGTCCTCCTCTCTTGACCATTTACGGATTGCCTGGATGAACTCGGGTTCGTCGAAAAATACTCGTGACAGATAAGCGCCGTAAGAGTCGCCTCTTGATTCCACCAGTGACGCGGCAACAAGAAGTCGTACAACGTCGGTGCTTACTGAGTCGGGTTTCCCCCGCTCCCATGGGATGCCGGCGAGCAGGCGCGAACCGTCCGCGCGTGTTTCCATGTCTGTCCCCCCGAGAACCAAACGACCTCAAATAATTGCATCTAAGGCGGGTACGATCAAGTGTTTGATATTAACGCGAGTATAAGGCCGCGGGCGGAGCCCGCGGCCTTATTAGCGTTCGCTGAGGCGCTGGATACCGATGTGAGCGAGGTAGCCGGCGCCGACGGCCAGAAGAAAGAGCGCGACCGGGTCTAGGAGCAGACGGATCACGTGCATGGCATCTCACAGGTAAAGACACCCGCGCGTCGCGCCGGCCATTGTTTTTCCGCCATGGGAACACTCCTTTCAAGCGGTTGCGATGTCCTGCGTGGGCAGGCTCCAGGACGCACGGCCTGGCGCCTGCCAGCGCGCATCGCAGCTCAAGTCTTGGCGGAGCTACTGACACGATACGCGCCGTCTGGATTTCGTCAAATGCTGGTGCGAAGACCTATTGGATCAATCGAGCGTCGCGGCCGTTGCCGTCCTGCCAAAGGTGCGACAGTGGATCAGTGCCGGAAAGCTCGCCACGCGTGGCAAAAAAGAAAAGTGACGGGCCTGGGCTGCCTGCGACGCGCAGCTTGCGCAGGTTGTCCAGCGTCGAGCGAACGCGGTGCTCATCAGTGGTGACGGTCAGGACACGAAAGGTTTTCCAGCCGAACTGCCGCTCGTGCTGCTTCGCGGCATGTGCGGAGAGATAGGCTCGCATCTTCCGCTCAAGGCTGGTCTGGCGGATGTCGCGGCGAGCGATGGGCATGGTGCCGCGATCGATCTCGATCATGAAGCAGCGGCGCGAGCCGTCCGCGAACTTCAGACCGAAGACCAAATCGGGGATAAGGCCGATTTCGTGGGCGACGCCTTGGTGCGAAATCTTCACCCGCAGCATGAAAGGATTCCGTTCGCTGAAGCTCTGGTCCGGGAACGATGCGACGATCTCGTCGGGGTGAATGAGCCGCAAGTCGCGGCGTTTCGAAACGGCGCGCTGCAGCGATACATAGAAATCCACGATCTCAAGCTGGTGCTCGATGAATGGCCGGCCGGCGTGACGGTTTTTCCGGCTCCACTCGACGTTGGCAAAATCGATGCCGTCACGCTCGATCAAGAGCCGGGCGCCGCGATCGGCGAGGGCGTAGGCCATGGGCGCCGATCCCGCAGTCGGATAGTAGTCGAGCTGGGCGCGTGGTCGATCGACGTAGCCGGCGTGGAACAGCCGGCTTAGGCGGTCGTTGGTGCGATCCAGCGAGCGGCCGACTAGCGCGGCGATGTGGGTGGATCGCAGAAAGCGATGGCGCGCCAATTGGCGAATAATGACCACGTCGTCATCGGTCAGACGGAAGGCCGGCGGCTCCGACGCACGGCGGAACCGCGGCCGGCGCGTGCTGCTGATAATTTCCTGCATGGCGAAATTATACCAGTCGTAGTCTCAGCAGCGCGGCGTGCAAGAATATTTGAAACCTTCACACCGCGACTCATACATGCTCGCCGAGCACTTGCAGCCATGATATGCGCGACGGCTTCCGAATTGAGAGCGAATCAAGAGCGCCAATCGTCGGTGGGCGGCGGCGGACTTGCTGGGGCTGCGGGACCCGGCGTCGTGCCGGGTTCTGCCGCGGCCGGCCGCGGCTGGTCCCGCCCCGCCGCGTAACGTTCGCGATTGCGTGCGACCAGTTGCGCCTGCTCGGCGGAAGTCATTTTTGGTGCCCGCTCAAGTGTGCCGAACGGTATCTCAAGGCGAACGCCATTGACGGTGTAGTTGCGAACGTAGCAGGCGAATTCGGTCGATTTCGAATGCTTCGCCATGCCGGTAATGAAGTCCGGTGTTGTCCGCATGTCTGAGGCCAGCGCGCGGGCGTCCTTATCGGACACGCCGCCGGCAAGCTTGATCGAGGTATTGGCGGCGACCGCCGCGCGCAACGCCGGGGTGAGCTGGTCCAAATGCTGGTGGGCGAACAACACGCCAACATTGAATTTGCGCGTCTGTGAAAGCAGCGTCTCCAAATTCTCATCAAAATATTCGGCGGCCTCATCGACGATGAGGAAAGCCGGGTTGCGATTGTCGCTGGCAACGGCGATGCGCTCGAAGGCAGCGGAAATGACGCGCGCAATCATGTAACGGCCGAACAGCGCCGAGGCGTCGGTCTTCAGGAGCGCCTTGCTGGTATTGATCAAGACTACAGAGGAATTCTGCAAGGCCTCGAACATGTCGAGGCGATTGGTCTTGGCGGCGAACATGCGATCAAACGCTGGCACCTGCAGCACGCTGTAGAGGCGGCGCGCAATCTGCTGCTTGGTCTGCGAATAGGTCTTGGTAAAGAACTGATTTTCGAAGTAGGCCTGCGAGGTGGGATCGAGCCTGCGGATATGCTCGGCGAACGGACTCGCCTCGATGCTCGCCGCGCCATCCTCGAACAGTTCGCGGAGGGTGTGAATGGTGGCGCCGGGAATCGACAGCATGAGCCGGGTGACGAAGGCGAACGTGGTGTTCTGCCGGCTGGTGAGTTCGGCGGCGAGCGCGCCGAACACGTAGTTGAAGGTTTCGATGGTCGAAGCTTCGATCTGCTCCTTGATGGTTTGCGAATAGCTGCCGAGCCTTGCCGCCTTCAAGTCGAACATGTTCAGTGCGGGCGAATATTCCACGTCCTCGGGATCGATGATGACGAGGCGATCGGATAGCGGCCTGCCGGGTGCGAACAGATCGAGCTGTTGAATCTTGCGCAGCATCTCGCCCTGGCTATCGACGATGACCAGGGCGGGCGGCTGCTCGCGGCGAAGATCGTCGAGAATGAGCCGCTGCAACAGCTGGGTCTTGCCGTGGCCCGAGCCGCCGACGACATGCATGTGCTCGAAGCGCTGCTGATCAGAAAGCGAGAAGGGAATAGGGGCATAGAACAGCGCTTCGAATGGCGTGTTGGCGAGATAAGCGGAGACGATCTCGCGCGGCGTGCCTTTGTGCTTATCCGGCGTGATCAGCTTGTGGCTCGGTGCTGGGTAATCGAGGCCCGATGCTTGATGGAAATTGCGTTCGAGCTGATGGCGAATGTCGGCAAATAGGCCGAGCTGCTCCACATCCTCGCGGAAGAAAGGGAGCATCAGGGACCATACCATCCTGTCGCTGTCTGGCAGCACATCAACGAGCGGAAACGTAGCGAACGGCTCGCCCTCGTCACACTTGGCGAACTCGGCCGGTGTCGCCTTGGCGATCGGAGGCAGCGCGGCAATGAAATCGAGATAGCATTTACTGAGCGTTGCACTGAAAACTTCGAGGGTGCGCGGAGCATCGGCAGCCTTGCGCTGGTAGGCAATGAGTTGGTCGCGATAGCGTCCTTCCTCGATCGCATTGGCGGTGGCGATTGGCGGCAGGGGATTATGGAGACCCTCCGACTTGTACAGGGCTTCCGCGATGCGAACCATTGCGAGATAGACTTGCGATGCGGGGAGGTCATCAGCGATCGCCTCGATGAGACGATCGCCATAGACGTCTACGAAGTCCTCTGGATGGGGCAAGTTCGCAGTGATGCTGCGCTGCTGGGCCTGGGCATAGAGCTGATCGGTCGGCATCGGGCGGTTGACGTACCAATGCACGCCCTTGGCAATGGCGAGAATGAGGACGACGGGGAATAGTAACATGCCGCCGACAACGATCAGGACCGCCGCTGCCATGACCAGGAAGACCGCGATCGCCGCGTTGAGTGCCGGATCGGTCGATTTGGTCGGCCACTGCAGCCAATCTTCGATGCTCATAGTTCGAAGGTCTGCTTGGCCTGAACTTGCGCGCTGTTCCGGATGAGGCTTTTCAGCGAAATGAGATTTTCGCTAATGGTCGCTTCAAGGCCTTTCGCGGCGGCGGGATTCCAGGCGTGGACGGTGAAGGTGGGCGTGTTAAGCAATTTCTTGACGGTGATTTCCTGTTCGTCCGTTGCGAAGCGCTTGTCCTCTTTGCGCGTTCGTAGCCAGCCCCAGATTTCCAGGCCAATGCCGATGAACAGGATCGGTGCACCGAAATTGGTGTTCGCGTGCGCCAGGCCTTCGACTACCATCCCATAGATGAAGCCGCCAACGATCATGAAGCGACCGACGACGCGCATGATGTTGGTACTGAAGAACTGCGTCTTGGTCGGCAGCGGCGTCGAGGTCCTGACGATAAAGCCTTCGCGATAAAGATCGCGCGCCTGGATGATGGCGCGTTCCTCTTCGGAAAAATTCACCGTGCAATCGACGTAGCA
>Ga0210394_10008966_pt1 | contig 10178 bp, 10 predicted proteins | sample IncBWC12MmetaG_FD_160121 | JGI IMG/M metagenome (GOLD analysis project Ga0210394, IMG submission 160121) | Forest soil microbial communities from Barre Woods Harvard Forest LTER site, Petersham, Massachusetts, United States - Inc-BW-C-12-M | ecosystem: Environmental > Terrestrial > Soil >...
CCTTTCGACTCAGCATGGACGAATCCCGCGAGCGCTTCGACGAGGCCGCTCCGATGATCATCAACGCGCTCAAGACCGGCTTCATCGAGGGCGACGGCAAGTATTATCCGCAGCCGCGCACCGAGATCCGCCCGCGGCCGCAGCATTCGTTCGACGGTCGCATCTATGCCGTGGCGTCGAGCGAGGAGTCGGTCGACTCCGCCGCCAAGCTCGGCGCCCATATGGTCATGTTCGCCGACCGGCCATGGGAGATGCGGGCGCCGGTCATTGAGCGCGGGCGGCAGCTCCACAAGAAGTATCACGGCACCGCGCCGCCGGAGGTCATGCTGACCGAATTTTGCATTTGCGGCACCAACCTCGCCGAGACGGAGGAAGAGGCCCGCCGATATCAAGGGAAATTCGTCGAAAGCAACTTCTACCACTATGAGTTCCTCGGCGAGCATTTCAAGACGGTGAAGGGCTACGACGCCTATCAGCAGAAGGCGGAGATCGCCCGGAAAGGCGGGATCGAGGGCGCGGTCGCCGGCTTTATGCAGGCCGCGAGCTGGGGTACGCCCGACAAGATCCTGCGCGGGCTCGAAGCGCGCCGGAACGTCGTTGGCGATTTCGAGCTCAACGTCGCCTTCCGCTTTGGCGGCACGCCGTACGAGGTCTGCGAACGGGGCATGAAGCTCTTTGCCAAGGAGGTGCTCCCGGTACTGAAGTCGCAGTCGCCCTCCAAGGCTCGAGCGGCGGCCGAGTGAGACGCATGCCCGCAAAACGCACCTATGGCATGGACCAGGATCTTTATCCCTGGTCGCCGATTGTCACGCGCCCGGTTCTCAGGTGGCCGGGCAATGCCCGCGTAGCCTTTTCCGTCATCGTCAACCTCGAGCATTGGGACTGGGAGGTGCCGGAAGGTACGCCGCTGGCGGTCAGTCCGCTCGGGGGGCCGGAGGGCCTGTGGAGCGGAAACCAGCCGGCCTTTCCCGACATCGGCGGCTGGGGCAACCACGAGTACGGCAATCGCGTCGGGATCTTTCGCATCCTCGCGGCACTGGACAAGTACGGGATCACGCCGACCTTGGCGCTCGATAAGGCGGTGGCCGACCACTACCCGTTCCTGATCAGGGAGGGCCAGAAGCGTGGCGCCGAGTTCATCGCGCACGGTCTCTCGCGCCGCCGCATCATCCATACCGGCATGTCCGAGGATGAGGAGCGGCAGTACATCCAGGCCTCGATCGCGGCCGTCGAAAAGGCCACCGGCAAGCGCCCGGTCGGCTGGTCCGGCCCCGACTTCCAGGAGACGCCGAACACGCCGGACCTCCTCGCCGCTGAGGGCATTCGCTATGTCTGCGACTGGGGCAACGACGAACAGCCCTACAAGATGACGCCGAAGACCGGCGAACTCTATTCGCTCGGGGTCAATGCCTATCTCGACGACAATTACATCCACCTCCACGGGCGCCGCACCATCAACGAGGTCAACCTCTTGTGGCGCGAGTGGTTCGATGGCCTCTACGCCGACGGCGCGACCACCGGGCGTTTGATGGTGCTCCATCTGCATCCCTGGATCATGGGCCAGCCCTGGCGCATCCGGCATCTCGACGAGGTGCTCGCCCACATCAGCGCCTACGCCGGCGTGTGGAAGGCGACCGGCAGCCAGATCATCGACTGGTTCAAGGCGCAGTCAGGCGCATAGGGACGGAGAACACGATATGGCTCTCGCACCCGGCCGGTTCGACTATGCACCGATCACCGAGCGGCCCATCATCAAGTGGCCCGACAACGCCCGCGTCGCGTTCTGGGTTGCCCCGAATATGGAGCATTTCGAGTACCTGCCGCAGGACCGGCCGACGCAGCCGGACATCCCGCACTACTCGCGGATGGACTACGGCAATCGCGTCGGCTTCTGGCGCATGCTCGACGTCTTGAACAGACATAATGTTCGCGCGTGCTGCTGCCTCAATCTCGAGGTTCTCGATCATTTTCCCGAGATCAAGGACGCCATGGTCGCCAGCGATTGGGACTACATGGCGCACGGCCTCTACAACAGCCGGCCGATCTATGGCTACACCGAAGAAGAGGAGCGGGCGTACTGGCAGGACTTCATCACCCATCTGAAGGAGATGACCGGAAAGCGCCTGAAAGGACGGCTCGGCGGCGGTGCCGGATACACGGTGCGGACCGACGATCTGATGGCGGAGGCCGGCTGCCTCTACCACACGTCATGGATCATCGATGATCAGCCCTGGCCGATCAACGTACGGGGCGGCCAGAAGTTTATCTATGTTCCTTATACGGGGCAGACAAATGATGCGGGCCTCTTGGCGTGGAATCGCGAGGCCGATTACTTCCTGCAGATGATCAAGGACCAGTTCGACACGCTCTATCGCGAGGGTGCGGAAAATGGCCGGGTGATGTGTCTTTCGCTGCATCCGCACAATATCGGGCGTCCGAATGCCGCAAAACATCTCGACGAGGCTCTGAAGTACATTCTCGGCCACGACGGCGTGTGGAATACCACGGCGGACGACATTGCCGAGTATTACATCACCAACTATTACGACCAGGTGTCGGCCTGGATCGCCGAACGCAGAACCCCATGAGAGCCGAGACCGAAGCATCAGAGGGAGTTGAAAACATGACGGAGGCCAAGCTCGCCCCGAACCTTCCGGACTGGATGGTGGAGCACACCAAGCGCTATCTCTCCAGCGGCGGCACCGACGGGCATATGTACAAGATGACCCAGCCGGGCCGGCCCGAGATAACGGTGCCGTCGCTCTTGCTGACGACGACCGGGCGGAAGTCGGGGGAGCGGTTCATCTTCCCGCTGTTCTATGGGAAAGCCGGCGACAGCTATCTCGTGGTCGCGTCCAAAGGCGGCGCGCCGCAGCATCCCGGCTGGTACCGCAACCTCCTCGCCAACCCGGAGGTCGAGGTGCAGGTCGGGACCGCGAAAATGAAGGCGCGGGCCCGGACGGCGACCGGCGCGGAGCGCGCGCGGTTGTGGGAAAAGGCGCTCGAATTCTGGCCGCCCTACGCCGATTACCAGAAAAAGACCGAGCGCGAGATCCCGGTGGTCGTCCTGGAACCGGTCCGCTAGATCGAGCAGCCCGGGATTTCGGCTCGCATCGGTGTCGCGCGTCCACTAGGATCGTCAAATTGTCGCATGCGAAGGAGACCGCTCATGGCTCGCGCCTACAACGTGGTCGATGCCGATGGTCACATCCTCGAGCCGCTCGACCTCTGGGATCACTACATCGAGCCCGAATTCCGCGAGCGCCGGCCGCGGTTTGTCATCGACGAAAACGGCAAGGAGCGGCTCAGCGTCGAGGGCAAGTTGCTGGGTAATCCGCGCGGCATCGGCAGCCTCGGCTCGGTCGGTGTCCGGCAAGGCGCCGTCAAGCTCGACACCCTCAAATATGCCGAAGGAAAGAAGGGCGGGTTCGACCCGCATGCGCGCATCCCCGACATGGACGCCGATGGGATCGACGCCGCTTTCCTCTACCCGAGCCTCGGGCTCTTCGCCGGCGCGGTGAGCGACCCCCCGCTCGCCGCCGCGATGTGCCGCGCCTATAACCGCTGGCTCGCCGATTACTGCAAGCCCTACCCCGAGCGCCTCTTCGGGGTCGCGATGCTGCCGATGCAGTCGGTCGACCTCGCGATCGAGGAGATGCGCTTCGCCAAGCAGGAACTCGGGATGCGCGGCGGGTTCCTCAGACCCAATCCGTACCACGGCAAGAAGATGATCAGCGACCCGATGTATGATCCGTTCTGGACGATGGCGGAGGAGCTCGATTTCTCGATCGGCTTTCACGAGGGCTCGACCAACGCGATGCCGACCGTCGGCGTCGACCGCTTCGAGGGGGACCGCGCGGCGCGCCACATGATCTCGCACACGATGGAGATGATGCTGGCGGCGATGGCGGTGATCTGGGGCGGCGTCGTCGATCGTCACCCGCGGCTGCGCGTCGCCTTCCTCGAATCGGGCGGCGGCTGGATCGCGCCTTGGCTCGACCGCATGGACCGCCATTTCGACGATCACGGGTTCAACGACACCGCGCCGAAGGTGCGGCCGAGCGAACTCTTCCGGCGCAACTGCTGGATCTCGTTCGAGCCGGTCGAGAGCAGCATCGCCGTCCTGGCCGATTACATCGGCCCGCACAAGATCATGTGGGCGACCGATTATCCCCATCAGGACGGCTTCTTCCCGGGTGCGCCGCAGATGGTCCGCGACCGGCTCGGGCCCTTGTCGGCCGCGGCGAAGCACCAGGTGATGGCCGGCGGCGCGATGGGGTTCTACGCCTTGCAGTGAAGGGCCGCGTGCCGGGTGCGGCCGGGTTCGGGAGGAGGTGGACGATGCAGCGAGCGCGGATGCAGCAGACGATGCCCGAGGACAGGAGCGGTTGGCACCCAATCGATGCCGGGCCGCATCTCGAGATACTGTTCCACCCCGACCGGCGGCCGGCCGGCCGCGAGCCGGACCAGATAGAACGGCCCTCGATCGTGGTTGCCGTGGCCGGCAAGCGCGAGCAGGCGCTGCGCTTCGACCCGTTCAGTATGGGCGCCCACTTCCACATCCGGCCGGGCCTTGCCGAACAGATCCCGCTGCCGGCCGCCGACGGGCAAACGCCGCTCGATGCGACGATGGCATTCTTTGAAAAGCCGCTGCGGTTCCGGGGGCTCCTGGCACTGGCCGAGGAGGACAACGTGGCCTTGCGGCTGACGGATGAGGAGCTGAAGAACGCCGCCGGCCAGATCCGGGCACTGAGCGCCGCGCACAAGGACAGGGCGGCCTGATCGGCACAAACTGCAGTCCAACGGAGCCTCGTCCCCCGCCGTCCATGCCTTGGCAGCGATGCCGCCACAGCCGACGAATTTTTTGATCGTTGGTGCCGGGGCTGCCGGCCTCAAGACGGCTCGCGAGCTCGCCCGTGCCGGCAAGCGAGTGAGGATAGTCGAGGCGCGAGATCGATGCGGCGGACGCATCTACCCGCTGTCCGCCGAGGAATTTGGTTATAGGGCGGAGGGCGGAGCCGAGTTTGTTCACGGCGCCGCACCGGTCACACGCAGCGTGATGCGCGAAGCCGGCCTCTCGCTTTTACCGCGCGGAACTCGATGGAGCACCCGCACGGGGGTGTTGTCACCCGACGATTCTTCGCTCCCTCATGCCGGCCGGTTCTACCAGGCTTTGAGCGCGGTCACAGCCGATCTGCCGATTGCCGAATTCCTTGCGGCGCATTTCGCCGAACCGCAATACGATCGGCTGCGGCGGACAATCACGCGGACGGTCGAAGACTACGACGCGGCCGACCCGCATCGCTTCAGCACTCTCGCATTCCGCGACGAATGGATGAGCCGGGAAGAGGGTGAGCACGGGCGGCTCGCGCAAGGTTACGGCGCGCTCGTCGACTATCTCGAAACCGAATGCCGCAGGCTCGGGGCCGCGATCCATCTCGGCGCGTGCGTCGTCGCCATCGACGGGGCACGGGGTGGGATTGCCGCGCGCTGTCGAGACGGCGCGGCGTTCGAGGCCGATGCGGCGATCCTTACCGTGCCGCTGCCGCTCCTATCGGAAATCGCGCTTCCACCGGCAGCGCGCGAGCAGCTCGCGGCGACCGCCGATATCGGGTTCGGCAACGTCGTCAAGATCCTGTTGCGCTTTCGCACGAAATGGTGGGCCGATCACGGCGGGAAGGATCTGGCCGACCTGTCGTTCCTGGTTTCCGACGCGACGGTCCCGACGTGGTGGACACAGCATCCCGCCCACCATCCGGTGCTGACGGGGTGGTTCGCCGGACCCAAGGCCGACCGGGTGGCGTCACTCACCCAGGGCGAACTCGTCGACATGGGGCTCGCCTCGCTCGGCGAGATTTTCGATTTGCCTCCCGAGCGCCTCGGGAGGGATCTAGTGGCGTCGCGGGCAATCAACTGGGGCACCGACCCGCTGGCCCGCGGGGCTTATTCCTATGCGACGCCCAAAACACGGGCAGCGCTGTCCGCCCTGAGGAAACCGGATGGCGGGGCGATATTCATTGCTGGCGAAGCGCTCTACGACGGCCCCGATATGGGCACGGTCGAGGCGGCGCTCGCCAGCGGACTGGAAACGGCCCGGACGATCCTCGCCGGCCTGCCATAGGCGCCGCGGGCGGGCTCCGCGGGGCCGCTATCAGCTCCGGCCGGCCCTCGCCTGCCCCGGGGTATGCCATGCCAATCGGCCCGGGTTCATTGTATGCTGCGATCCTGCCGGGGTTCGCGGTGACCTCGATGCGAATTGAAGGAGGTAGAAATGCCCTCAACCACCGATCAACGTCCGCCGGTTGCAATCGGCCATGTGCGGCTCAGCGTCAGCGATGTCGGCGCCGCGGCGCGCTGGCTCGAGGGGGTCGGCCTGCGCCCGATCGTGACGCGGGAGGAGCTGGCTGTCCTCGAATTGCGCGGCGGGACGCACGTCGTCGTCCGGCAAGCCGAAGCGCCGCCCGCACCGGGGACGGGCGCCCCCTTCGACCTGATGGTCGACGACGTCGACGCCGCCCACCGCGACTATGCGGACAAGGGCTTGTCGCCGTCGCCGATCAGCCGCGGCCGCATCCACGATTCGTTCACTGTCGCCGGCCCCGACGGCTGGGCCTTCACGGTCAATTCCTCGCACGCCAGCGGCCAGCCGATCTGACGTCAGGCGGCGCCATAGTGCCGTAGGGCGGGTGGGCGACGTGTAATCCGCCGACCGACCGCGCCGATTTGGTCAATAAGGCTCGCGGACGAAGATGAAGGTGGTGCCGGTGACGATCGGGGCGCTGGCGCCGACAAAGGAGACTTGCGCGTCCTTGACCTGGCGGGAGCCGGCGCGGCCGGAGGCCTGCAGCGCCCCTTCGATGATGTGCCAGAGGCCGTGAATGCGGCCGGTGCCGAGGCTGCCGCCGAAGGTGTTGAGGGGGAGTTCGCCGTCGAGTTCGATGCGGCCGTCCTGGATGAAGTCGAGAGCTTCGCCCTCCTTGCAGAAGCCATAGGATTCAAGGCCGTAGATGACCGAAGCTGAGAAGCCGTCGTAGATCTGGGCGACGTCGACGTCCTTGGGAGTGAAGCCGGAGCGCTCCCAGGTCAGTTTCGCCGAACTGCTGCCGCCCGCCATGTAGCTCGACAGGCTGCCGATGCGGCCGGCCACCTCGAAGTGAAGGCGCTGGCCGTAGCCGGCAAGATAGGCCGGGGCCGGCTTCAGGTCGCGCGCCCGCGCGGCCGTGGTCAGGACGATGGCGACCGCCCCCTGCACCGGGATGTCGCAATCGAAGAGGCAAAACGGATAGGCCACCATCCGCGAGGCAAGGTAGTCCTCGCGCGACAAGGGCGTCCCGTAGAAATAGGCATGGCGATTGTGCTGTGCGTGTTTGCGCTGGGTCACCGCGAGGGTCGCCATCTTCTCGCGATCCTGGTTGTTGCGCTCGAGCCATCTCGTATAGGCGACCGCCATCCCCTGCCCCGGGCCGCCGAAGCCGTAGGGCGCGGTGAATTGCGCGGCGCCCTGGGCTTGAGCGCCGGGAAGGTTCTGGTAGGTGCCGCGCGGGTTGTGCATCGCCCGCCAGACGACGGCGTATTTGCACACCCCGGCGAGGAGCGCGTTGACCGCCTGCTGCACGGCGCCGCCGATATTGGTCGTGCCGACCTGGATGTGCCAGCTGAGATCGGGCAATTTCAGCATCGCCATCATGCAGTTGACCGAGACGATCGAGATGCCGTCAACTTCGGCGTGGCCGGTCGCCGGCAGTTCGGGATAGGTCGCCAGACCGTCGATGTCGGACATCTCGAGACCCGAATCGGCTACTGCCTCCTTGACCGCGGTCAGCGCATGGGAAGCGAGCGGAATATCGGCCGAGCGGGTGACCTTGGAAAAGCCGACGCCGCTCACCGCCACCTTGCACCGGTTCTCCCACATGTGGTTCTCCCTCACCTCGACACATGCGTCATTGCGAGCACAGCGAAGCAATCCCGATCCGGGAGTCCCCGGGGATCGGGATTGCTTCGTCGCTTCGCTCCTCGCAATGACAGCGCTAAAAACATGCCTCACCCGCCCGGTCGCCGGACGAGCCGAAACTGCGGCAGGGTGATGTCGTCGTTGAGCTTCTCGAAGACGACTTCGACGCGACGGCCGACCTTTGCCTCGGTGTATTCGGCCTCCAGGAGGTTGCCGGCCATCAGGGCGCCGGGGGCGTCGTCGAGTTCGACGATGATCGAGGCATAGGGGACCGCCGAGGCGAAACGCTTGTCGCCGGTGTGGTACATGATCGTGTAGGCGTACATCGTCCCCAGCCCGCGCACCGGCTCGAATTTGAGGTCGGTCGCGACGCATTGGGTGCAGGTGGCGTAAGGCGGGTGCTGGAAATGCCCGCAACTCTGGCAACGCTGCAATTCGACGACGCCGCGTTTTGCCGCCTCCCAGAACGGCTTTGTCCATTCGTTGGGGACCGGGATCGGCCGCGTCACGTTTTTCCAGTCGCTCATCCTTATGGCCTCTCGCGGTCCTTCGGGTTCGCCGGCAGGTGCGCCGGCCGGGGCATCCGCGGCAGGAGCGTGTTGCTGTCCGCCGGCTTCGGCAGGCGCTTCTCCAGTTCCTCCGCGACGATCCGGCGGATCTCCGGAAAGCCGGGGGCCGCGTCGAGGCCGAACCGGAAGAGCTGCCCGAACGAATCCGGGTGGCTCCAGATGGCGGCCAGGACGGCCGATCGCATATCGGGGCTCGGATGGCGGATCGCGCATTCGACAAGAGTGCCGACATCGTTGCCGTCGAGGGTTATCTCGGCCGGTGATGGCGCCTCGGCCGTCAGGCGGATTTGCGACAGGCGCGTATAATAATCCCGCCACACGACGTCGGGGGCGGCTTCCGCCTTGGCCGGCGCCGCCAGAAGGGTTTGCTCGCCCGTTCGCACCAGCATCGCCCATCCTCTCCTTGACCCGGTCGGCTCCGGCGGGCTTATCCTCTGCCGAGGCATATTTGAAGGGAGAAGGTCTTGAGAACGCAAGCGGTGATCGCGCCAGGTTCGCTGTCGACGGGACCCGGCGAGATGATGGGCAATGCCGGACCCGGCATGCTGGCCGGAATCCGGGTCATCGAGATCGCCGACGAGCGCGCCGAATATGCCGGGCTCCTCTTGGCCGGGCTCGGCGCCGAGGTGATCAAGATCGAGCCGCCCGAAGGCAATGCCACGCGCAGGATCGGGCCCTTTCTGGATGACGAGCCGGGTCTCGAACGCTCGCTCTATTTCTGGAACTACAACCGCAACAAGAAATCGGTCGTGCTCGACCTGCGCGACGGCGCCGGGCGGGAGCACCTGATCCGCCTCTTGGGCGGCGCCGACATCCTCTTGGATGCGAGCTGCGGCGCGCTCAACGAGGCATTGGGCCTCGATCGCGGCCAGCTCAACACAAGGTTCCCGAGCCTCGTCACCGCGCGGATGACCCCGTTCGGCGATGACGGGCCGTGGCGGGACCTCAAGAGCTCCGACCTCATCCATCTCGCTCTCGGCGGGATCATGATGAATTGCGGCTACGATCCCGACCCCAATCTCGAATACGACACGCCGCCGATCGCGCCGCAGATCTGGCACGCCTATCACATCGCCGGCGAGCAGCTGGCGACCGGGATCATCGCCGCCCTCATCCATCGCGAGCGAACGGGCGAGGGGCAGGACGTCGCGGTGGCGATCCACGAGGCGGTGTCGAAGAACCCCGAGCAGGATATCATGTATTGGGTGATGCGGCGGGTCCCGCTGTGGCGGCTGGCCTGCCGGCATGCCGCCGAAACGCCCAATCCGTCGCCCAGCATCAACCACACCAAGGACGGACGCTGGTTCATCACCCACGGCATGGGCGCGCGCGACCTGAAGAACCTCATCCCGGTGCTGAACAAGTACAATGCCGAAGCAGATCTGCAGCCGCCGCCGCCCGATGCCGATCTGCGCGCCCGGCAGGTCCCGGGCACCGCCGGCAGCGACGAGACGCGGGCGCACATGCTAGATGTCGTGCAGCGCTTTGTCCGCGCCTGGATATATAAGGACATGCCGTGGCGCGAGGCGCAGGACGCCGGCCTCCTCTGGGCGCCGTTGCGCAAGCCGCACGAGAATGCGCTCGACGAGCATTGGCTGGTACGAAAAACCTTCGCCGATGTCGAGCACCCCGAACTGGGCCGGAGCTTCCGCTATCCG
>Ga0210394_10008967_pt1 | contig 10178 bp, 6 predicted proteins | sample IncBWC12MmetaG_FD_160121 | JGI IMG/M metagenome (GOLD analysis project Ga0210394, IMG submission 160121) | Forest soil microbial communities from Barre Woods Harvard Forest LTER site, Petersham, Massachusetts, United States - Inc-BW-C-12-M | ecosystem: Environmental > Terrestrial > Soil >...
TCAAGGCAGCGACGGTCCGTTCCAGGAGTTGCGGTGACACCCCGGCATCGACGAGCGCGCCCAGGAACATGTCACCGCTCAAGCCGGAAAAACAATCGAGGTAGGCTATTCGCATAAGACCCGTCGCCGGTCGTTGGTGCTTGGGCGTAGTCTTAGTGTCCACCTTCAAACGACCAACGACTAACGGCCGACGACTGATTTTCATCATAGGGAAGCATGCCGACTCCGTCAAACCGCTGCGCTGCGCGCCCTCTGCTACAATCACTATTTTCCTCAATGGCCTCGAGGGTCTCTTGTATCGTCATCTGGAACGACGGCTTGCCCAGCAAATACGCGAGTTCTTGCGCAGCAGCTACGGCCTCGACCTGGCTAAGATCGTGATCGAGCAACCGCCCCGGGTCGAACTGGGCGAATACGCATTGCCCCTGGCCTTTGAGTTGGCCAAGAAGCTGCGCAAGCCGCCGCGCAAGATTGCTGAAGAGATTGTTGCCGGCATCGGGCCAATCGATGGTTTTGAAAAGTTGGAGCTTGCCGGGGCTGGCTATATCAACGCCCGGGTCAAGCGCGAATGGCTTGCCGGGGCGGTTGCTGCCGATGAAAAACCGAAGGCCGATGTTCCATCGGGCAAGGTTCTGGTCGAGCACTCGAGCATTAATCCGAACAAGGCTGCGCACATCGGACACCTCCGCAATGCGATTTTGGGCGACACCTTTGTTCGCCTGCTGCATTTTGCTGGCCGGGAAGTGGATGTCCAGAATTACATCGACAACACCGGCGTGCAAGTCGCGGACGTGATCGTGGGGTTTTTGTATCTGGATAAAAAGTCGCGCACCGAAATCGAACAGCTAACCCGCCAGCCGCGTTTCGATTACTACTGTTGGGATTTGTACGCGCAGGTTTCACGCTGGTACGAGCAGAATAAGCAGAACCGCGAGGCACGTCACGAAGTGCTGCGTGCGCTCGAGGAAGGGGACAACGAGACGGCTGCAATCGCGGACATGATTTCGATTGCCGTGCTTCGGCGGCACCTCGAAACCATGGATCGGTTGGACATTGAGTACGATTTCCTGCCCCGTGAGAGCGAAATACTGCACCTGCACTTCTGGGATGCAGCTTTTACCAAACTCAAGAATGCTGGTGTGCTTTCCTTCGAAACCGAAGGCAAGAATAAGGGCTGTTGGGTGATGCGTAGGGCGGGAACTGCGACAGCTTCCGTAGAGAAGTCGGCAAAGGACTCCAAGAGAGACAACGGCTCACAACAGATAGATGAAGAGGAAGACCTGCTCACCGTGGTTGAACTCCGTTCCGGTGTTGACGTGCGGCCGCAGCGTGACCTCGGAGACGAGGTTTCCGAAGCGCATCAGAAAGTTATCGTTCGTTCTAACGGGACCGTGGGCTACGTCGGCAAAGACATCGCTTACCACTTGTGGAAGTTTGGCTTGCTGGGGCGAGATTTCGGATATCGCAAATTCTATCGCTACCCCAATGGGCATGACTGCTGGATCTCGACTACGAATGGCGAGCCCGACCATCCGCATTTTGGCGATGTGGCAGAAATCTATAACGTGATCGACGCCCGGCAGGCAGAGGCGCAGAACACCGTCGTTGAAGCGCTGCGGGGCCTTGGATACAACCAGCAAGCTGACCACTACACGCATTTTTCTTATGAGATGGTCGCACTCACGCCGCGTTGCGCCACCGAGTTAGGCTATCAGTTGTCGGAAGAAGACAAGGGGCGCTCTTACATTGAAGTTTCTGGCCGCAAGGGTTTCGGGGTGAAGGCCGACGATTTGATTGATACGCTGATTGCTTCGGCGAAGAAAGAAGTTGATCCGCGACACCCCCAGTTAAACGAAGCCGAGCGTATGACAATCGCTACCCAGATCGCGGTTGGCGCGCTGCGTTACTTCATGTTGAAGTTCACGAAGCCTTCGGTGATTGCGTTCGACTTTAAGGATGCGCTGAGTTTTGAAGGCGAGACCGGGCCTTACGCACAGTATGCGGTGGTTCGCGCAAGCAACATTTTTCGTAAAGGCGGCCTCGATCCCGACATTTTCTGTAGCGACGTAGCTGGCAACGTCTCTACAGATGAGTTTGCTGAGAACCTGAACGGCGAGAATGCGAACGAAATCTGGGAGCTTTGGCTGGCGTCTTCAAAGACTTCCTACGTGATTGATCAGTGCATCGCAACGACGGAACCAGCTTATCTGGCCAAGCACGTGTTTCAGTTGGCGCAACTTTTCAATGCTTTCTATCACTGGTATCCCATTCTCGCGGAGCCTGAGGAGGGCCGGAAGAGGTTTCTATTGGCGACGGTCGCGGTGGTGCGGCGCGAACTCATCCGCGCTTTGGCAGTGATGGGAATCACCGTGCCGTCTGCGATGTGAGAGATGTCCTCGCTCAAGCCTCGAGAGGCGAGTCGCGCGTTTCCGCACATGCCATGCCAGTGCTAGTTGTTGAATTCTCGAGCGAACTCAACCAAGCTTCTTACCGCGATTCCCGACGGACCCTTGGCGATCCACGGTTTGTTTTCTTCCATCCATGCCGTGCCAGCGATGTCGAGGTGTAGCCAGGGAGTGTCTTCGGCAAATTCTTTCAGAAACATTGCCGCATTGACCGCACCGCCCCAGCGGCCGCCTGAATTAACGATATCCGCGATATTGGACCGGATATTTTCTTTGTACTCGTCGTCGAGGGGGAGACGCCAAAACTTCTCGCCTGCTTCAATCACTGCGCGACTGAAGCGTTCATACATTTTTTCGTCGTTGGCGAACACCCCGGCGTTCACATAGCCGAGTGCGACTACAACTGCCCCGGTCAGCGTGGCGGCATCGATCAGGTGGGTGCAACCGAGCTGGCGAGCATAGCAAAGGCCGTCGGCGAGCACCAGGCGGCCTTCAGCGTCGGTATTGATAATTTCGATCGACTTGCCGGACATGGCGATCTGTATATCACCGGGCTTCTGCGCCTTGCCGGAAGGCATATTCTCAGTGGCGCAAATAACCGCGGTAACGCGGACCTTTGGTTTGAGCAAGGCGATGCCTCGCATGGCGCCGATCATCGCGGCGGCGCCGGCCATGTCGTATTTCATCTTTTCCATGCCATCGGCAGGCTTAATAGAGATGCCGCCGGTGTCAAACGTCACCCCTTTCCCAACCAGACCGAGCACGGGCGTTGCAGGCGCATCCGCGGGTTCGTAGCGCAACACGATCAGCGCGGGAGGTTCGTCCGAACCTTGCGCTACGCCCCAGAAAGCCCCCATCTTCAATTCTTTAAGCTTGTCAGCACCATATACTTCGACCTTCAGGCCGACTTCTTGCGCCATTTTGCGCGCGCGTTCCGCCAGGATGGTGGGGGTCATCCGGTTGCTGGGTTCATTCACCAGGTCGCGAGTGAAATTCTGTGATTCGCCAACGATGCGAGCTTCGTCCATCGCCTTCTGAAGTCGAGGATGGTCGCCGTGAGTCACGATGCTTACCGAGTCGACCTTCTGATCCTTGCGGTCGCTTTTGTAGGTATCGGGATCGAAGTTGCCCACGAAAGCCCCTTCCACAATAGCTTTCACGGCTTCGTCGCTCTGAATGCTCTCAGGAGCGAGGAAGGTAAAGGTCCGAATTCCCCTAGGCTTGAGAAAGCGGACGACTGCGCCGCTCAACTTGCGCAAGTCCGAGGCAGAAAAAGTTTTCGCCTTGCCCCCGCCCAGCAGGAGCAGGCGTTTTGCCTTCAGCTTTGAAGGGCGATGCAGCAGCGTCGTTTCAAACATCTTGCCGGTAACTTCGCCGCTGGCCACCACGTCAGCCGGGATGTCTTTAATGGCGCTATCGCTGGCTTCGACACGAACTTCGGTTTTGTCTTTTGAGCCATGATCGAGAACCACCACGGCAAGGCAATCGGTTTCGACTTCTGCAGGATTGGCAAAAGAAAGGTTAGTCTTCATAGTTTGTGTGATTCCAGTATCGTCGGCGGCGGGGTAAAAGTGCAAGAGTGTGAGTTCCCAACTCTGGAGGGGAGAAACCCGCAGGGGAAAGCAAGTCCGAATACCGCTGGCAGAGGATTTCGAACCCTATGCCATTGCACGGCACCCAATGTGTCACGAAGGCCTTCGCTTCTTCCACTTCGGACAACGTTCAACCCCGGCCCCGCATCCTAACGTCGGCAAGTGCCGGGCAGATTGCAGCAACTCTTTTCGGCAATTTGGGTTTGCTCAAGAGTGCGGAGAATCGGAAGCGCGCCATCAGTTACTCTGGTCTTATAACTTCCGTGAGGGAGATTTTTGCCGTTTAGCGATTCCAGTTTGCCCAAACCACGGGTTTTGGTAGCCGATGATAATCAAGCGATACGCGAAACCGTCGTCTCGCTCCTGGCTACTGACTTTGAGGTCGTTGGGGCAGTGAGTGACGGTGGTAGTGCGCTCGAAGCTGCGGTCCGACTTCAGCCGGAGGTTGCCGTCCTCGACATTTCGATGCCCAGCCTGAACGGAATTCAAGCCGCGGAGCGAATGAACGGCAACTGTCCAACCAAAGTTGTATTTCTCACAGCCATCGACGACCCTGAGATTCGCGAAGCTGCGTTGGCCACTGGCGCTCTGGGCTACGTGCTTAAGCTGCGTCTGTATCTCGACCTCATCCCCGCGATACGACTGGCGCTGCAGGGTGGTTGCCTGATCTCCCCCACGCTTTCCTAGACTGGCAGGAATGCCAAAGGCAGTGACGCTAGAAGAGATCCTTCCTATTGCAGCGCCTGACTGCCGGGCCCAAGTTCCTGGCGGCTACCAATGTTATAGCGCTTGAGTTTGCGATACAGGGTCGCGCGGCTGATGCCGAGCATCTTGCCGGCGAGAGCTTTGTCGCCCTTCACCTGTTCGAAAACGCGTTCAATCGTCGCCCGTTCGATGTCTTCGAGATCGGTGGAGGAAACTACTCCCGATATCATGCCGGTCACAGCTTCTGAGGAAGGCGAAGCCGAAGCGATAGCGGGCGGCAAATCCCCGAGGTCGATGAGCTTGCCATCTCCTAAGGCGACAGCCCGCTCAATACAGTTCTCCAGTTCGCGAACGTTTCCCGGCCAGTCGTATTGCAGGAGGCATTTCATCGCCGCGTTGGTGACTTGCATCGAGTTGTCGGGCGCATGACGGTCGAGAAACCAGTGCGCCAGCATGGGGATATCGGAGCGGCGTTCGCGCAGCGATGGCAAATGAACCGTAACCACGTTCAGGCGGAAGTAAAGATCCTTGCGGAAAGTGCCGTTGCGGTATTCCGCCTCGAGATCGCGGTTGGTGGCGGCCACGACACGGACATCCACCTTCACTTTCTGATTGCTGCCCACGGGCCGAATTTCTTTTTCCTGCAAAACTCGCAAGAGCTTGGCTTGCATTTCCAGCGGCAACTCGCCGATTTCATCGAGGAAAATGGTGCCGCCATTGGCCGATTGGAACAATCCTGTCTTCGATCGGAGCGCGCCAGTGAATGCGCCTTTTTCGTAGCCGAACAATTCGCTCTCGATCAGCGTGGGGACGAGGGAGCCGCAGTCCACAGCCACGAAAGGACGATTGGCGAAGGAACCGCGGAAGTGAATCGCCCGAGCGACTAATTCCTTGCCGGTGCCGCTCTCGCCGGAAATGAGCACTGGCGTGCGCGTGTCCTTCAGCCGCGAGACCATGCGCAGTACGTCCTGAATCTTGGCCGAGGAGCCGACGATGCCGTGCAGGTCGCTTTCAGTATCCACGCGCTCGCGCAGAAATTGGTTCTCTTCGACCAGATGGACTTTTTCGGCCATCCGGCGCAAGAACAGACGCAACTCTTCCAGAGGAGAGAATGGTTTACCGATGTAATCGTAGGCGCCAAGTTTCATCGCCTGCACGGCAGTTTCAATGGAGCCGTGACCGGTCATGACGGCTACCTCGCTGCGTGGAAGCAACTTCTTCACTTTCTCCAGAAACTCGAGGCCGGACATATTCGGCATGACCATATCGGTGAGAACCATGTGCGCGGGCTGCTCTTCAAGCAGGGCCAGCGCGGTCTCGCCACTATTGGCTTCCATGCAGGTAAAACCCAGCGCCTCACCCACGGTCATGCACAGGCGGCGGATACTCTGCTCGTCGTCGACAATCAGGAGACGGATACGTAAATCGTCACTCACGGTGCTTTCCCCATCGTCTTTTCGATAACTGAAATGAATTGTTGAACCCGAAAGGGTTTCTCCACGCAAGGCGCGCCGGTTTTGCGCAACGTGGCGACAGTGTCTTCGTTGGCGATATCCCCAGTAATGAAAACGATGCGTGCGGCCAGATCGGGACGGTGCCGGCTCAGCCAGGCGTGGACATCGGCGCCATCCACGCCACCGGGCGTACGCATATCGGAAACCACCCCCAGGAACTGCTCCGACTCAAGCAGGCGCAAACCCTCTGCCCCAGATTCCGTGCACACCACGGAGTAGCCGCTTCGCTCCAGAGTGGCCCGCACGTATGCCATCACCGCCGGTTCATCTTCGATAAGCAATACCGGCAAAGCGGAGGGCCTGATGACAGGCTGAGTCGTTGTCATGCCGGGATCACTCCTGCGGCAGCCCCTGCAGAGGCAGTTTCTGCGGCGGCTGGCAGGCGGACGATAAACGTTGCGCCTTCTTCACCCGCATTGTTGTGACAGAGAATTTCGCCTGCGTGTTCGCGCACGATGCCATAGCAGATACTCAGGCCCAGACCAGTACCCTTGCCGATTTCCTTGGTGGTAAAAAACGGGTCGAAGATGCGCTCCGGAAAAGAGATGCCATAACCGTTATCCCGAAATACGACCTCCACAAAACCGCCCCGGTTCGTAGTCTTGATTTCGATGCGTGCGGGACGCCCGGTGTCGCGCACGGCGTCGTAGGCATTGTTAAGAATGTTCAGGAATACCTGTTGCAGTTGGTGCGCGTCGCCAACCGCCTGTGGCAATTCCGGATCGAGCTGCTCGACCACCTCAACTCCGCGGCTGTGCAGGTCGTAGGCACGCAACTGCACGGTGCGGCTGAGAATGCTATTGAGCTGAACGGGTTTGCGTTGCGGTGGCATCTGACGAGCGAAGCTGAGCAAGTTCTGCACGATCTGCTTGGTGCGTTGGGCTTGCTCCAGAATGACACGCAGGTCTTTGCGCGCGCCTTCCGGGATTTCGGGGTTCTCCATGAGCAGATCAGAGAAACCGAGAATTGCGGTCAGCGGGTTATTGACCTCGTGAGCGACTCCGGAGACGAGCTGGCCTACCGCCGCCATTTTTTCTGCATGCAGCAGCTTCGCCTGGAGCGTAGCGGCATCGGTGATGTCGCTCATAACCACGACGATGCTGGCAACATTGCCTTGATCGTCGCGCATGGGACTCAGATTCATGGAGAAGTATCCGACTCGCCCTTCGCCATGCACAATCTGCACTTCAAGATTGTCGATCTGCTGGCCCGCCAGGGTTGAGGCAAATGCTTCGTTAAGAGCCTGGCGCCGGGCAGGAACGATGAGTTCCTCCAGCGGCCGGCTCAACAGCTGGTTCTGTTGATACCCCATGTCATACCAGCGCCGGTTCGCGTAACTGACACGGCCCGAGGTGTCCGCCACCAGAATCAGGCTCTGCGTATTGTTCAGGATCTTGCCAGAGAAATCACGCTCCCGCTGCAACTCGGATTGGAATGTTTTCAGGCCGCTGATATCGAGCATGACACCACGGTACTGGACGATGCGTTGCTGGGCATCGCGAACGGCAAAAGCATTAATCAAAACATGGACGGCCGATCCATCCTGGCGGCACAGAGTTTGCTCGTGATTCCGTACCGCGCCGTACTGCTGCATCTGCCCCGCAAGCTCCTCATACTGTTCGGCGGAGAAACATACCTGGGTGCGGACATCGGCTTGGAGAAGGTGTTCGCGGTTGCGGTACCCAAGCATGCGGACCAGGGCATCGTTGACTTCGATGAAGCGTCCGTCTGGGGTTGAGAAAAACACTCCCTCCTGAATATTGTCAAAGAGCTCACGATAGCGGCGCTCCGCTTCACGGCGGTCGGTGATGTCCTTCAGTACGTGAACCGTTTGCAGGCCCTCGCTGTTTGCCCCATGAACCCGCGAAGTGGACACCAAGTAGGTTCGGTCCAGAACGGGGAGAACGTATTCATCGGTGGCGACATCCGCGGTCGAGCGGCAGAATGGACAAGCGTGCAGGGGCGCGTCGTTTCCCATCGCCAACAAGGCCCCCATGTTCACGCCGATCAGTTCGTGCGGCTGAACCCCGATGAAATCGGCCAGAGGACGGTTTACCCGCAGAACATGATCGGATTGATCGTGGGCGACGATGAAGTCGGTAATGGCATCGAAGATCTCGATCCAATGCCGGTTCGCCTGGTCCATGCGAGTGAATAGCCTCGCGTTCTCCAGGGCAACCGAAGCATGGGCGGCAATGGCCTTTAGTAGTTCCTTATCCTCTTCCTGCAGAGGCTTGCCGCGATTTGCGAGACACAAAACCCCCACCAGATCACCCGCTGAGTTCAGCAGCCGGATCAGGTTACAGTCGTCCCACCCCAGCAACGAACTCAGCTCGGAACCGAACAGCTCCGCAGCTCTCGCGGAAACGATCTGCGGAAGATGTTGGGCCAGCACATCGACCAGGGCGTGATCAAGACGGTGAAGCAACGAGTTCAGTTGATGACCCGGAGTTGATGTGCCGTGGAGCACCAGCGTTTCCAGATCCGAGCCCTGTTGCACTGCAAGTGCAGCGGATTGCGCCTCCATCAGATCCACGGCGCGGGTCACGAAATTCCTGGCGCACTCGGGAAGGCGAAGCTGAGAGTTCATCTCCAGCGCGAGTCGCTTCAAGGATTCAGCACGCCGGCGGTGCTGCTCTGACAAGTGCAAATTGCGAGTCGCTTCGAGGGTAACAGCGACCTGTGCCGCTAATGCCTGAGCCGAACCTACGTTCTCCGGCGAGATCCCCGTGCGGTCCAGACGGTCAAGTACTCCGAGCAGACCCAACACCCGCTCCCCAGCCCCCAGCAATGGTACAGCCAGAAACTGGCGCACCTTGAACTTGCCAATCATTTCAAGGTTGTCACCTGGAATCTTCGCAGGGTCGTTAGTCCAGAAAGGCTGTTTGTTCAAGAGAGCGCGGCTGGCGATACCGTCGGGAAACACGTCGTCTACCGGGCCGGCTTGGCCATTTTCCGCACTCCAGCGGACCCTAAACACTCCCCCTTCGAGCAATCCGACGAAGGCCCGGCCAAAACCCAGGAAATCGGCGGCACGTACCACGAATTGCCGCAGGAACTCGTCGAGATTTCCCACCGAGCTCAGTTCCAACAGGATGTTCAAAAGTTGATGCAGTTCATGAGCCTGCGCGCGGGCAGTGCCGTAAAGCTCCGCATTGGCAATGGCGACGGCTCCGAACCCGGCGACCGCAGACAGCAGCGACTTCTCCTCGCTGCTAAAAGCACCTTCCTTCCGCGGATAGATCAGGACGGCTCCCTCCGCGAGCGAAGTGCGAATCGGAGCCGCCAACAGCATGCCAGCCGGAACCAAGTCGCCGAGAGCATGCGTGGCAGAATCGATGGCGACTGCGATAGGCGCGTCAGCCGCAATCGCGCGGGCGGCGAGGTCGGCCGCAAATTGCAGTCCCTTACGGTCGAAGCGGGCACGGGCCGAAGCGGCCAGTTGTGCAGACTCCGCGGCCACGGCATGCAGGCCCACGGTAGCTCCCTGTCGCAACAGAATGCACACCAGCCGGGTGTGCAGTAGAACCCGCAAGCGATCCGCCACCGCCTGGGCCACCGTGGAAGAATCGGGGACGGCATGCACCGCTTGAGCGACTTCAACCAGGATCTCAGCGCGACGATGCTCTTCCCGCGATACCTGTGTCAAACGGCTCGCTTCCAACAAGGTACCTAGTTGGCCGGCAAGGATGGTTGCCTTGGCGGCTAAGTCATCGTTGAAATAGTCGGGTTCCGAGGCCTGCAGGAAAACCGCGGCTCCGATTACTTCATTCGAGACTACGAGGGGCGCGGCCATCAGGGATTTGGCGTGGAATTCAGCAGCTACGGGATGCCGGCCGGGAGTCGGTTGACTCACATACAGCGTCCTTCGCTGACGAATCGCTTCGATGGCGACTGCGCTTTCCCGCGCCTTGAGACGCCGTCCGCGAAAATCCGCTGCCATCAAGCCGTCCGCTTCAGCG
>Ga0210394_10008968_pt1 | contig 10177 bp, 7 predicted proteins | sample IncBWC12MmetaG_FD_160121 | JGI IMG/M metagenome (GOLD analysis project Ga0210394, IMG submission 160121) | Forest soil microbial communities from Barre Woods Harvard Forest LTER site, Petersham, Massachusetts, United States - Inc-BW-C-12-M | ecosystem: Environmental > Terrestrial > Soil >...
GGCGCCCAGCGATTCCCCGATCGCAAAGCCGATGAAGCACGGCCCGGCATAGTCGCCGGGAACAAAAAGCAGAATGATCAGCATCATCAGCAATTCCACGCTGATCAGCATCATGCCGATGCTCATGCCCGCCTGCAGGGGAATTTCGTAAATGGGGTAGGGCTTGCCGCGAAGCCCGGCGAAGGCCGTTCGTGAATTGGCGAACGTATTGACGCGAATTCCGAACCACGCCACGCCGTAGCTTCCGGCCATCCCGAGAAGGCTGAACAGCAGAATGATCGGTAGCGTCACGCCTATGGGCTTATCCGGCACCGGCGCGAGCACCCCGAAATAGAGCACAATCACGATGGCAATGAAGACCCACAAGAACATCAAAAATTTACCCTGCGTTATGAGATAAGTCTTGCAGGTCTCATAAATCAGGTCGGATACGTCCCGCATGGAGCGATGGACCGGCAAATTCTTTAAGCGGCTATAAATGGCGAGTCCAAAGAACAATCCAAAGATGCAGAACAAGATTCCGATATAGAGCAGCTTGTGCCCATCCATTCCCAGAAACGTGACTTGTGAGAGGTCCGGCACCTTCAGGCCGGCTTCGCCTCCCGCTTTTTCCTGGGCGGCGGCGGACGCGGCGCTCAGCAAGGTCAGCAAGGCGCCTGCCGCGCCTGCTTTGGCGAATCGGCTTCGCAGCGGGCGCAAGCCCGCGAGCCAGTTAAACATCAGCGATCCTCCGTAAAAATCATGACCTCGGGCCAAAGCCCGGTGGTGTTGTTTGCTTCCGGCACACCACTTCGCCCTGTTTCATTCCCTCAGGGCGCTTTTGGGATGGTGACCGGATTTGGAACAGGTTGCCACTTCGAGAAGGGGCGGAACTGCCTCACCTTGTTAAGGCCATTCAAATCTAAACCGGAAATTCCACATGCGGGCAACACCCGAATGCCCGCGTTCATGGCGGCACAAACTTTATTCTTATAGCATTCCGAGGTAGGAGGGTCAAACCGTTTCGCCGGGTGTTGCCAAGGAGCAAACGGGGGCGGAAGAGGCTTGCGGCGGGGGCAGCCGGCCAGGGCCCGTCGAAGGGTATTAGAATCAAGAATTAATAGTGTCAGGGTAACTCTTCCGGTGCCGGAGCCGTTTTCGCTTGTTTCGCTGGGAAGCCACGTAGCTCACAATGAAGAAACTTGTCAGATGGTACCCGTCGGACTGCGAGAAGCGTTGGTCTTGGGTACGGTACAGCTCTCTCGCGGCCGGCAAATCTTGGCCGGAAGCGCGCCGGCAGAAGGGAATCGGATGCGCAAGGACGCCACGGGACTAAAGGTGGGAATCGCCTTTGCGTGTCTCGTGGCCTTGCTGGTGGGGGTCGGCTGGCTAGGGCTGAGCCGCATGGGGCAGATCAACGCCTCCGCCAACCGCCTGTTCAATGAGCGCGAGCAGACGCTGCTTGAGACCCGCCAGGCAGTATCCTACTTCAACACCAACTACCGCATCGTGATTCGTCTGTTGTTGCTGGCGCCGGAAGAGAACCGGGAAGCTCCCGCCCTCGTTGCCCAATTGACGGAAAACGCCACCAAGGGTACCGCCGCCTGGAAAACGATCGAAGCGCAACCGGCCACGCCTGCCGAACAAGAGTTGTTCAGCAAAGTCACTTCCGCGCAGGGGGCGGCGTACGAGAGCCTGCAGCGGGCTTTGGCGCTTCTGGTTGACGAGGGCAAGACCGCCGAAGGCCGCAAGATGATGGCCACCGAGACCTTGCCTCTGCTGAACAAATATCGCGACTCTTGGGGCCCGTACATCGAGTACGAAGAAGATCAGATGAGCCAATCGCGGATTCAGAGCCGGGCGGACTACGCCACGGCGCGGCGGTGGTCCGCCACGCTGATCGCTGTGGCTATCGCGCTGGCGGTGTGCATCGCGGTGTTTGTGACGCGCCGGCTGAGCCGCGAAATGAAGGAGCGCGAGAGCGCCCAATCGGCCCTGCGGCAACTCAACGAGGATCTGGAAAAGAAAGTTGTGGAGCGGACCGAGGAGGTGGCGCGCGCGGCGGACGCTCTGCGCGCCGAAGCGGACGAGCGCAGCGCGCAAGAAGCGGATCTGCGGCGGCTGGCAGCGATCGTGGAGTCGTCGGACGACGCCATCGTCGCCATCACCCTGGATGGCATCGTGACGGATTGGAATCCGGGAGCGGAGCGCATGCTGGGGTACACCCGCGGCGAAATGATCGGCCAGCCAATCTCGCGGATCGTCCCGCCGGACCGGCTGGGCGAGCCGAGCCGCAGCCTGCTGCGGCTGGTCGAGGGGAACCAGGTCGTGCGCCATGAGACGGTGCGCGTGCGCAAGGATGGCAAGCAAATTCACGTCGCACTTACAATCTCACCTCTGAGGGACTCCAGCGGCAGGGTGGCAGGCGATTCGGCCATTTTCAGGGACATCACCGAGCGCAAAAGCATCGAAGAGGTCCACCGGCGCTCGGAGGCGAGCTTCCGCTCCTTCGTGCAGAACGCCCCCTACGGCATACTGCGCACCACTCCCGAGGGGCGAATCGTGCAGGTCAATCCCGCCCTGGTGGAGATGCTGGGTTATTCCTCCGAGCAGGAAGTCCTGGGCCTAAACATGAGCAGGGACGTGTATCGCAGCCCCCAGGGCCGCCTGGAAGCGACCTCCTGGGCCAAGACGCAAGAGTCCGTTCAGGGAGTCGAAGCCGAATGGAAACACAAGTCCGGCCGCTCCTTCACCATCCGTTCCTCCGCCAATGTGGTGAGAGACAGCGAGGGGCGAGTGGAGTTCCTCGAAGGCTTCATCGAGGATATCTCCGAGCGGCGGGCCCTGGAGCTGCAGTTGCGGCAGCGCCAGAAAATGGAAGCGATCGGGCAGCTGGCCGGGGGCGTGGCCCATGATTTCAATAATCTGCTGGGCGTGATTTCCGGCTATGCGGAGCTGGCGGCCGAGCAGATCGATCCGCACAGTGACCTGCAGCGTTCCGTCACGCAAATCCAGAAAGCCGCCGACCGCGCTTCCGGCTTGACCCGGCAGCTCCTGGCCTTCAGCCGCCAGCAGGTCCTGGAAACCAAGGTTCTTAGCCTCAACTCCATCGTCGAGGACATGGCCAAGATGCTGCCGCGCCTTTTGGGAGAGGACATCGAATTGGAGCTCAGGCTCGATCCGAAGCCCGGCGCCGTAAAAGCGGATCAAAACCAGATCGAGCAAGTTCTTCTAAATCTGGCCGTGAATGCGCGTGACGCCATGCCCGAGGGCGGCCAACTGGTCATTCAGACCGGCCGCGCGCGCTTCGATTCCACACTGGCGCTGAAGCATCCGTCGATGGCGCCCGGCGATTACGTCTTGCTCTCCGTGCGTGACACCGGCATGGGCATGGACCAGCAAACGCAGGCGCATATTTTCGAGCCCTTCTTCACCACCAAAGAACGCGGGCGCGGCACCGGCCTTGGCCTCGCCACCGTCTATGGCTTCGTGAAGCAGATTGGCGGGTACGTTTGGGTGGAAAGCGCGCCGGGAGCCGGAGCCACGTTCGAAATTTATCTGCCAGTGGCCTGCGAAGTGGCGCCACAGGCGAGCCCCCACGCGGCTACTCCCGCCACGAGCCCTGCCACCGGAACGATTCTCCTGGTCGAGGACGAGGAGTCTCTGCGCACCTTGACGCGCAGCCTCCTGGAACAAGGCGGATACACCGTGATCGAAGCCGCCAACGGAGCCGAGGCCATCGAAATTGCCACGGGATACTGCGAGCACATCCACCTGCTGCTCACGGACATGGTTATGCCCGGCATGGGCGGCCGGGCCGTGGCCGAGCGCGTGGCGCAATTGCATCCCGGCATCCACGTCGCTTACATGTCCGGATATATCGGGTTTACCCCGCGCGAGGCTGACGAGCTGAACGGCGTCATCATTGCCAAGCCGTTCACCCGCTCTGTTCTCCTGCAAAAGCTGAGCGAGGCAATGGAATTGGAGCCGAAGGCGGTTCGAACCTAGCAGCGCGAAAGGTTCGGCGCCGTTGCCGCTTGGTCCGCCGCTACCAAATCTGGCGCCTTTTTGCCTATTTTTTCTGTGCGGTAGGCGGCAGCAAGCCGTTCATGCGCAGGTGTATCGACAGCCCCGCATAGTGATCGGCAAAGTCGGTAACCACCGCTAAGGCCGCACCCATCCGCGTGATCTGCTTTCCACCGAAGAACGGGACCATGTCGGCCAGATTGGCGTCCGTCATCTTGGAAAACTGCTCGCCGCAGTAGTCCATGGAAGCTTTCAAGCCCGCGACTAACTTCGCTTTGGAATCCGCGTCCGAGCTTTTCGCGAGCGGCGTCGCCGGAGCCGTGAACATCTTCGAGCATATGGCGTTGTTCACGTCCGCGATGTGGCCGATCGTCTTTCCAAACGTCATGTTCTCGGGCGTGGGTTTGAAGCTGTATTTGTCCTCGGGCATGATTTGTGCGGTGGCCACGAGGTCTTTCGCGTATTCATCGAAGGCTTTGCGAACGCTGGAGGCAACCGGATTCGTCGCGGCATCCTGCGCGCGGCCCAACACCGGCCCAGCCAGGCAAATGGCTACAAGACAGATGAATCGTTTCATTCCTATGTTCTCCTTTGAAGCCACTCGGTCACCAAAGGATACGATGGAAGAGGAGCATGTTCAACCAAGCCACCTGCATGTTCGTGGCCGGCTTCCGCGTTCGCTGCCAGCGGTCAAGCAGGAGGCATCGTCGTCGCACGGAGAATGTGGCCACCTTTTTCCGGGACTGCACCTTCTCTGCCGGGGGCAAGCCGCGCCAGGATTTGAGGTGGGCCTAGGTCCTCCACCTCTCGGAATCCGATGGAGATCAATTTGCTTCGCAGGGAGGCCGCTTCAAAGTAACTGATCCACAATTCTCCAACAGCCTGCGTGCGCGCAGCGTGGGTATCGTGGAAGGCGCGCACCTCCGCGGAGAGCGACTCGGGCGGATCGCTGTAATCGAACACGACGTGCGCTCCGCCCGGCAGGTTGGCGATGAAGCCGAGCGTGGACCAGATGGCGTCTTGGGTGAGGTAGGGAACGACGCCGAGCCAGGCGAAAAACGTTTGCCGCTTCGGGTCAAACCCCGCGGAAGCCAGGCCATCGGCAAGGGTCTGGCGTTCGAAATCGATGGGCGCAAATGTAAGGTGGTTTGGGATGGGAATCGCGGCGGCTTGCAGGCGCCGGCGTTTCCATTCCTGAGTGTCCGGGTGGTCCACCTCGAAAATTCGCAGGCGCTCGCCGAACGGGCTTCGATAGGCAAACGTGTCGAGGCCGGCTCCCAGGACGACCAACTGGCTGGCGCCGCGCTCGACAGCCGCCGCCAGAGCATCCTCGGCGACGCGCGTTCGAAGGGCGATGAAAAGCCGCATTCTGAGGTTCGTCGGCCGCTCGGTGGCTTCCCGGACGATGGTTTCGACGTCCTGACCCAGGACGCGCACGGCCAGGGGATCGGCGAAGATGCGGCCTTGTTCGAGGATCTGGTGCGCGGCGCGATGAGCGGCGGCGGAAAGAGCAGTCCTGCTGGGCTGGCCCTGTTGCATCGTAGCAAGTGTAGCGCCCGCCCTCAGGCGGGCAGGGGTTGCCACACCGGAGGCGCCGACGCTGCGCTAGGTGTACTTCACCAGCGATTTGAACCCGTAATCCATGTGCAGCTGCATGTGGCAATGGAACAGCGACGGCCCGGGCTGGTTGGCGACGAAATCGACCTCGGCGTCGCTGAAGCGCGGCATGTTGAGGATGTCTTTCTTGATCCCGGCGGTAGATTTCCCGCCGATCTTCACGATCTCGAAGTCGTGCCGGTGCAGGTGCAGCGGATGCCAATCGCCCGTCTGGTTGTGGAAGATCATGCGGTAGCGCTTGCCCTTCTGAACCATCATCGGGTCGGTGTCCGGCCACTGCTTGTCGTTGATGGTCCAGCGATTGTAATCCACGCGGTTGCCGGGGATTTTTTTGAAGGTCAGCTCGAATTTTCCGTCGGGTTCGGGCAGCGTGGCCTGCGTGCCGAAGATGGTGTAGTCCCACATCGATTTTTCCTGCTTCTCCCACACCGGCTCGCCGGATTGCCCCGCGTATTCCACGACGATGCCCATGCCCATGTTGCGCTCTTTGTCGTCGGTCGACCCAAGGATCCATACGCCCGGCCGGTTCATCTCCACGACGGCGTCGATGCGCTCGGCGACGCCCACCATGAGCACGTCCACTTCCGCCTGCGTTGGCACCGGGTTGCCGTCCATGGCGATCACTTTGAATTTGTGGCCCGGAAGAGCGAAGTTGACGTCGTCCGTCGCGCTGGAATTGAGGAACCGGAACAAGACGCGCTGGCCCTGCTTCACGCGAATGGGATCGCCGTGGCCCAGCGCCTTGTCGTTTATCGAAGCGCTGCCGTAGGCGATTTCCCAGCCGTTGTTCGGGGGACCGAGGTGCGCAAGCGCCGGCTGCCAGTGATGCGCGGCTAGAAATATTTCCTGGTCGTAGTTGCCGGGCTCGCTCTTGGGCTCGACGTAGAAGAATCCGAACTGGCCGGTGAATCCGCCGCGATCGAGGTGATCCATGGCCATGGTGTGCGTGTGGTACCAGCGCGAGCCGGACGGCCCCGGCGTGAACGTATACTGCCGGCTGCCGTGCGCGGGCACCTTCGGCGTGCCTTCTTCTTCCGAGCCGTCCACTTCCGAGCTGACAAATTGCCCGTGCCAGTGCACCAGTTCGTCGATGTCCGTGTCGTTGTGGACGTCCACGGTGATGCGCTTGCCCTCGCGCATGCGCAGCACCGGCCCGGGCGCCTTGCCGTTGTAGCCAACGGTATTGATTACTGTGCCCGGCGCGATTTCGACGCTCACTGGCGCGATGCGCAGGGTCACGTCGGGCTTGGCCGGCAGCGGCGCCGCCAGGGATGAGAAACGCGGCACGGATACGAGGGCCGCGCCCACCGCGCCGGCTCCAGTAACGGTCAGAAACTCTCTTCGATTCAGCATGGTGACCCTCGCGTCCTTCGTGAACGGATAGACTGTGAATGATTGTGAAACGGCATAATCCAATTGCCTCGGGGAAGTGTCAAGCAAGAATCATGTAAAAAAGCGTGAATCCCTCACTTTACGATCGTGGAGGAGGCATGGAAACCTGCTTCGCGGAAAGCCATGCCGCCGCAGCCAAACACAATGTAATCACGCTTGAGAAAACGATGGGCAGGATAAACAGGTATCTCCAGCTCACAACCGTGATAGCGGCAAAGCAAAGGGCGAAGGCCCACGCAGTTCCGCGCATCAGCGCCAAAGTCGCTGCCGGAAGGCCACCCAGCTGCCACGCCAGGATCGCCGAGAATAGGTAGAACACGCCGACAGAGAATCCGGCCGCCTCGAAAAAGTCCCAATACGTGCGCTGGAACCCCTGCACGTCAAAGTGAATGGACCGCATCGAGCCAAGCAGCGCATCAACTCCCCATTGGGGATCTGACTGGCGAAAGCCGAATGTATGTCCCATCGCGAAAAGCAGCAGAAGAACGGCGGCGATTCGATAAAACACAGATGCTTTCATCCCTGCCTCCGGGAGAACACGGCTAGCGGGCGCCACGATCCTGCAGCGCAGGTTCAAACTGTACCACTACCTACTTTGGAGCCGGCGCGCATGGGGGCCCGCCACGCGAATGTCTCTGATAGAATCAAAATTCTTTAGCTCCCCATATGGATTCACCGCCGCCGAAGCTGCACCTACCGCACTGGCTGCAGGCCATCACTGCCGCCGCCGGAGGGCCCGGCCTGTTATTGATCGCGTTTCTCGATTCTTCCGTGCTCAGCTTCCCGATCGTCAATGATCTTCTGCTGATCAATCTTGCGATCCGCTTCCCGGCGCGCATGCCTTACTACGCCGCGATGGCGACCATTGGGTCTGTGGCGGGGTGCACGCTGCTGTACTACCTCGCCCGCAAGGGTGGCGAGGCCATGTTTCACAGGCAGGCCGGGCCGCGCGCGCAGCAAATTCACCACTGGATCGACCGCAACGGCTTTCTCAGCATTCTGGTTACGGCACTCTTGCCGCCGCCGACCCCTTTCAAGGTCTTCGTGATCGCCGCCGGGGCGCTGGAGATGCCAATACTGCAATTCGTGTTTGGATTGCTGGCGGCGCGGGCGATTCGCTTCTTCGGCGTGGGATATCTGGCCGTCCGCTACGGCAACCAGGCCACTTCTTTCCTGTTCACCCACAAGCTGGATGTGACCGGCGTGCTCGTCCTGCTTGTGCTGGCGCTCTATCTGGCCAAGCGCATCGCGGTCGGGCGGGCTGCGGCGTCTTGATCGTGCTTCACCGTAACATTGGGCGCTTTGCCGAGTTCCGATGGAAACCCACAGACTGAACGGTTTGGGGGAAAGATACTGCGGGTGCCGCACCCTTGTGGTTTTCAAGGGTGCGGGTTTTCCCCTCCCTCGGTAATTTCGACATGGTGCTGGCCTGGGCGGAAACCCGCACCCTTCAGAAAAACCGTGAAGAGTGCGGCACCCGGCAGCAAAATTGGACCACCGTGCCGAGTTCCGATGGAAACCCACCGACTGAAGGCTGTGCTACGGATTGCCGATCGCGGAGTCAAATTCCAGGCGCTCGCCGATGACTTGGCTCTCGCGGTTCAGATCGATCACCGCGACGATGCCGCGCTGGCCGGCAAGCTCCGACTGGAAGCGCATGTCGCGCAGGCGCACTTCAAAGCCATCGCCGTCGGGCTGCACGCTCGCCAGCGGGATGCGCGCAAAACTGAGAAACTCGACGGCGGTGGCGCTGGCGACGGCGTTTTTCAGCGTCACCGTGGGCTGCGGTTTGTAATGCACATCGGCGAGTTCGGGATCAAAGACGCGGCCCGGCAATAGCGGAACTTCCAGATTGAAAACCGCGTTGTCCGTCTCCACCACGCCGGACCACAGCAGGGGATTGGAGGGCCGGGGAAACGCCTGCGCTTCGAGCGGCGTTTGCCCGCGGTAGTCACGTGAATCGAGAAGCGCGAGCGCCCTCTGGTGCGCGGAAGCCCGCCCGGCAACGACCAGCAGGACCAGCGCCAGCCCGGCGATCGCGCCACGCTGGCGGCCGCGGCGCTTGGGCCTCGAGCCAATCTCCTCGAGCACCAGGCGAAACAATTCCGGAACTAGCAGCCCGGCCAGCAGAAAAAACAGGATCCAAAAATCCGCCGCGTAGGCCAGATCCCACCCGTACCACTTTTCGCTGAAGGGCCACAGCAACTTCACGCCGTAGCTGTTCAGCAAGTCGAGCAGCAGATGCGCCCCTGCGCCGATCGCACAAATGGCCACGGCGGGAAGCATCTCGACCGCAAATTTCGGATATTTGCGCCCCACCAGGCAGGAAGCCGCCGCCACCGCGGCAACGATGACTACGGTCCCGACGAGGGAATGAGTGACGGTGCGGTGCCCGCGCAGGAATGCCAGCGACCCGGCGAGGCGGGTGACCCAGTCGACGTCGGCGATCAGGCCGGAGACCAGCAGCATGGGCGTTGCCGCACGCGTGAGTTTGTTCAGCCCGGCGCGCCCGAGGGCGATCGACGTCAACGCATGCGTTACGGGTTCCATGATTGCTAGTGGGACAGCCACTCTTTAGCCCGAGCCCCCGCGAGGGGTTGGCTGTCCATCGGAGCCTTGCAGCCGGCAAGGACAGCCAAGAGTGGCTGTCCCACGAACGCCGGGAATACTACAACGGATCGGGGATGGCGAGGGTGAGAGCGTCGGGAACGATGCGGAACTCGACCGGGAGCCGCCCGGCAGGCTCGCCGTCCACCTGAATCTGGACCTGCGAGGCGCTGTTGGAGGCGCACTGCAACGAGTTGGTCTTGAAGAAGCGCACATGGCGCGCGCTGCGCAGTTTTCCGGCCCAGATCAGTGGCAGGTAGGCGATGTAGCGCCAGGCGCTACGTGTGGTCACAAAGGCCAGTTCGAACTCCGGTCTGAGAAGATCCGCTTCGGTGGTGATTTTGAAAGGCCCGCCGTAGTGCTTGGTGCGGCCGACGACCACGAGGGAAGCGTCAATTCCAATGGCGTTGCCCGCCATTTGGGTTCGAAACATCGGGAAGTCGTACCGAGTCAACTGGCGCAAACCCTCCTGCCAGTAGGCCAGAATCCCGGCCTTGAGCTTGATTTCCGGGCGCACCGCGGAAACCAGGGCTCCGTCGGCGCCCGCGCCGGCGAC
>Ga0210394_10008970_pt1 | contig 10176 bp, 9 predicted proteins | sample IncBWC12MmetaG_FD_160121 | JGI IMG/M metagenome (GOLD analysis project Ga0210394, IMG submission 160121) | Forest soil microbial communities from Barre Woods Harvard Forest LTER site, Petersham, Massachusetts, United States - Inc-BW-C-12-M | ecosystem: Environmental > Terrestrial > Soil >...
AACTCCCGCGCGCGTGGTGCGCGTCGAACAGGATCCGGCGACGAGTGGATACTGGGTCGCCGTGAAATTCGAAAATACCGCGCGAACTCCGAAGCTCGAACCCGGTCGCGAGCGCCGCCGCTCGGAACGCATTCCCTTTGCGCTGCCCATTTTCGTCCGTCTCGCCGGCACCCCCTGGCCCGAGGAATTCATGACCCAGGACATTTCGCAGCACGGCACCCGATTCGAGACCTCTCACATTTACGCTCCCGGCGACAAAGTTCTGGCCAAAATTCCTTGGGGTGAGTGGTCCAAGACCGGCGAAGTGGCCGGCCGCGTGGTGCGCGTCGAGACAATGGCGGATGTGCCGGCTCCCGTGCCCGCTGCGAATCCGGCAGAAGGCAAGAGCGCCCTGATCACCTCCGTTGCCGTCAAATGGCTCAGAACCGGAAAATCGTGACGTGCTCCTCAACTTGCGTCCGCTTCTCGTCGTGACCATCCCCTACCAAGTTTCCACTCCATCCTGATGGCCGACGTTTTTCATCGCCGACTTTTTCTTGATGGGCCCGCCGGTCGTCTCGAAGCGCTGCTTTGGACTTCCTCACTCGCGGCACCTCCTTTCGTCGCACTGGTGTGCCATCCGCATCCGCTCTATGGCGGGACGATGCATAACAAGGTCGTGTTTCAAACCGCGAAGGCGCTGCACGCACGTGGGGCGGCCGTGCTGCGATTCAATTTTCGCGGCGTGGAGCAGAGCGAAGGCGTACACGATCACGGGCGCGGCGAGCAGGACGATGTCCGTGCGGCGCTCGACTATCTCGCCAAGGGATTTCCGGACCGGCCCGTGCTTCTCGCTGGATTTAGCTTCGGCTCGCGCGTGGGGTTGGAAGTGGGATGCGGAGACCAGCGCGTGGACCGTGTGATTGGCCTGGGGCTGCCCGTCGACAATATCGACATGAGTTTCCTGCGCGCCTGCACCAAGCCAAAGCTAATCATCCAGGGCGGCCGAGACCAATTCGGCTCGCGCCCAAGTCTTGAAGCTCTTTTCGCGGCACTCCCGGAGCCGAAGCAGCTGGTCATGGTCGAAGGGGCGGATCATTTTTTTGCGGGCCAGCTCGAACAGGTAACCGCAGCCATCGACGTCTGGCTCGACCAGTCCGCGGGAGACAAGGTTTCTTCCTAAGGGGCGCGGCCCGCGGCGGGCTAGGTCCAGCCAAACACTTGGCAACGATTCGGCCTTCCGAGTAACTGTAGATCGCGGGGCGCACCCTAGTTCCTCTTCTCAAAGAGTTTGAGGAACTGATCGCGCGGCGCAGGCTCGATGCCAATCACTTCCAGGTTGGCGCGAACGTGTTCGACCCGGCTCATCCCCGCCAGAGCCGTCGTCACGCCGGGTACCGATCGCGCAAACTGCAGCGCGCTCAGGAAGTCCTTCTCCAACCCCAGCGCCTCGCCAATATACTTCGGCAAATTTCGCGTCAGTTGTCCCTGCAGGAGCGCCGCGCTGGTGACCAACGTGATCTTCAGCGCCCGCGCCGCCTGCACCATCGCCATGGTCTTGCCTTCCACCACCTGATTGGCGCGTACCAGCGCTTCCGGCATCGCCAGATTCAGCGGCAACTGCACGAAGCGAAAGTGGTGCTCGGCACCGCCGGCTTCGCGCGCAATCTCCTCGATCGTCGCAAGCGACAAGTAGCCTGCCGATTTCGAGTCCTCGCGGAAAGCGTTCCAGGTCGCGAGCCCATAGGTGCCAATCTTTCCCGCGGCCACGGCGGATTCCAGAAATGTGAAAGCGTCGGCAACTCGTCTGCGAAATTCCTCGGCGGACACCTCGCTCAATTGCGTTTCGGGATTATGCAGGTAGAAGACGTCGACGCACTCGACTCCCAGATTCCGCCGGCTGCGTTCGAGCTGGTCGGCCAGGTAACGCGGGGTCATGCAGTGGCAGCCCGCCGCGATGTCCTCGGGGCGGAAAATTCCTGGCTCCATATATTCGCGTGCGAAATACTCGTTGGCGTCGTCCGGCATTTCGCCGTCGGGAGTGAGAAAGCCGGCTTTGGTGCACAGCACAACCTCGTCGCGCCCAAGACCTTGGCCCGCAAGCTCGCGCAGGGCAATGCCGACGGAGCGTTCGCTGCGCTGAAGACGGTAATTGATAGCGGAGTCGACCACGTTCAAACCGCCCTCCACACTGGCCACCACCGCTCGTGCATAGCCTTCGTCGGTCGAGTGGTCCGCCTCGCCCAAGTAAGTCCCGATACCGATCGAGGAAAGAACCATCCCGTCCTGCACGTCACGGAAATGTCCCGCGGCGGCCCGCCCCTGGAAACGCGCTGCATAGCGAAGCGTCCCCTGCGGCGTAGCGCGGCCCGGCGTCAGCGTGTCGTCAGATTTTGTGCGGAAGGGCATGATTCTCGCTTCACAGCCGCTAATTTGTTGCGCCAAGGTACACCGGATTACGACGCGGAGCTACGGGAAGACGCGTGCCGCTACTTCCTCCACCGTTTCCTGCGCCTCGACGCTCGCCGCGTCCAGCAGCTGGCGCGCCTCGCCGCGAATCTTGGGCAGGTGCCGCCCGAACACGATGGCGCCCAGAATCGCCAGAACGCCGCCCACTGCGACCGTCTTGGGCGCGCCGATATGGTCCGCCGACCAACCCGAAAGCAGCGCGCCGAACGGCGCCATCCCCAAAAACATCATCGAATACACAGCCATGGTCCGCCCGCGCAACCGGTCCGGCACCATCGACTGAATCAGCGTGTTCGTCGAGCCCATCTGGGTCATCACCGAAAAACCCACGGGAACCAGCAACAGCGCCGATAGCTCCCACCAGGGCGAAAACGAAAAAAGGATCAGAGCGACTCCGAACGATGCGCAAGCGATGGCCACCATTCGCCCCAGCCCGTCGACCCCGCGCCGCGATGCGAGCAGCAGCGCGCCAATCAACGCGCCCAGCCCGGCCGAGGTCATTAGAATCCCCAGCGTCCGCGCATTGCCATGCAGGATTTTGGCCGCGAACACGGGCATCAGCACGGCATACGGCATCGCCACCAGGCTCACCAGGCCCACCAACAAAAGCAACGCGCGAATCGGTGCCGTCCCGCGAACGAATCGAAATCCCTCCGCGATATGCTCGAAGGGCGACACGGATTCCTCCACACGCGGCCGCGGCGGCACCTTCATCAGCAAGAGTCCCGCGATGACCGCGATGTAGCTCACCGAATTGGCGAAAAAGCACCAGCCTTCACCGAAACCTGCCACCAGAATCCCGGCGATCGACGGTCCCACGATGCGCGCCGCATTGAACATCGACGAATTCAGGGCGATGGCGTTCATCAAATCCTCGCGCCCCACCATTTCAACCAGGAATGACTGCCGCGCCGGGATATCGAACGCGTTCACGATGCCCATCAGCGCGGCCAGAAGGATCACCTGATCCACCGTGATGCGCTTCGAAAGCGTCAGCCCCGCCAGGAAACCTGCGATAATCATCGACGAAATCTGCGTCGTGATCACCACTTTGCGGCGATTCAATCGGTCCGCCACCAGACCCGCAAATGGCGAAATCAGCAGCACCGGAAGCTGCCCCGCGAACGTCACCGTGCCGAGCAGGAGCGATGAGCCGGTGAGCCGGTAGACCAGCCAGGCCTCCGCCACGGTGTCCATCCATGTGCCCACCAGCGAAATCAGCTGCCCGCTGAAGAAAAGCTGGAAATTACGGTGCTTGAGCGAGCGAATCGTGTCCTGGAATCTCGATTCCCGAGGGCCTCGCGCGGGCCAGTGAGCGGCGCTGCGTTTTTCACTCATCTGAATCCTTAATTGTACGACGCAAACCCGCGCGCCAGCCATCTTCGGTTTCCTCGGTGCTCGCGGTGCCTTCTTGCTGATCTCTGTGGTGAGCTTTGCTGTTCGCCCGTCGCAACGCCGCCGGAACTACCAGACACGGGCCGATCAGGACTCTAGAATGCGTGCGGCGCCCAGAAGCCCAAAGGTCAGTCTTTCTCGGCCGTTTTCGGCCCCGCCGGAGCGTTCGGAGGTGGCGCGAGCAAACGCCCGCAGGCACGCAGGATGCGCCGGTAGGGCCATTCGCCAGTGCGAAACAGAATCTCGCCCTGCCGCGGCTTGGAATAAAACCAGCGTGTCACCAGTGCCAGGTGATCGGCGAGTTCGGTTGGCGCAGGACCCGCGGGCGTCTGCGGTTCGAGCCGCTCGCGGAGAATCGCCTCGACCGACCGGGGTTGGCTCGACAGCGCGACGAAGTTCAAAAAGCACGGCTCTTCGAGAATTCCCGAGCGCATCGGAAATACGATCACGGTTTTTTCCTCTGCCGCGCGCTGCAGGATCACCGCGTCGAGATCTTCGATTCGCCGTGCTAGTTCCGGCAGGGCGCGCAGCGCCGCGGACACTTTTTCCAGGCGTTTGTGCAGCGCAGCAGCGCGCTCGAAATCCAGAGCTTCGCTCGCTGCTTCGCGCTCGCGCTGGATCTTGCTGGTCAGGGCCGCGCCCCCCGTGTCCAGCGCTTCGACCACGCCCGCGACCTCGGCGTCGTATTCTTGCTTGGTGCAGCCCGCGAAACACGGCGCCAGACACATTTTCATTTCCGAGTAGATGCAGCCCGGAAAATCCGGGTCGCGGCGAATTTTGATCTGGCAGCGCCGGATTTTGAAAAGGTCGAGAAATCCTTCGGCGAAAGCGCTGGCGGCCCGGCGCGAGGCAAACGGCCCGAAATAAAATCCGCCGTCCGCCGCCAGTCGCCGCGTGACGTAGCAGCGCGGATATTCGTTTCGCAGGTTGACTTTCAGCAGCGCGGGCGGCCGCAGGCGCAGCGCTTGCTGATAACGGTCCGGAAAATTCGCCCGCGCCTGCTGGTAGAGCGCCAGCGTCTGTTCGAGTTTCGATCCGGTCACCCGGTAGCGGACGCGCGCGGCAACCTCGCGTAGATTCAATCGTTTCGAAGCGGTATCCGGCGGCGCGAGAAGCCGTTCGGCCGCTCGCCGCAGGTCGGCTGTGCGCACCAGATGGGGATGCGCGCCCACTTCGCGCATTTCGATCAGAACAACACCGGGGCGCGCCGGAATCGCCGCGAAAAATTCGGCGTCGCGCCGGGGATCGAATTCGACCGCGCCGTCGAGAAGGAGCATGCAAGAAGAATACACAGATTTGCCGCAGAGACGCAGCGAGGGGAAACAAAACAAGCCAGCTCGTGGCAGTCGCGTCGAGACGCTTCCGGACAGTCCGGTTTATCGAGTGCTCGCCCCGGCGGTGCAAGGCTCGAAATCAGCCACAGCGAGCGCCAAGCTCCGAGGATTGCGCCTTCCTACGGACAGCGCGCCGTGCGTGATTGCGGTGACCAGCATGCGGCGGATGCGATTCAGCGTGAAAACGTCGCGAATCATGAATGCGAAACGCTATGCCCCGAACGACTTCATGACCCAGGATGCGATCACCAACCGCTGAATTTCGCTGGTGCCTTCGTAGATCTCCGTGATGCGAGCGTCGCGGTAGGCGCGTTCGACGGGATATTCGGAACTGTAACCGTTACCGCCGTGAATTTGGATCGCTTTGTGCGCCACGCGGGTGGCCATCTCACTGGCGAAAAGCTTCGCGGTGGCGGCTTCCAAGGAAAAACGCGCGCCGGAATCCTGTTTCCAGGCAGCGCGGCGGACCAGCAAGCGCGACGCGTCGATTTCGGTGGCCATGTCCGCCAGCATGAATTGAATCGCCTGGAACTCGGCAATCGGATGACCGAATGCCTGCCGCTGGCGCGCGTAAGCGAGCGCCGCTTCGAAAGCGCCCTGCGCGATGCCGGTGGCTTGCGAGGCGATGCCGACGCGGCCTCCGTCGAGCAGCGAAAGCGCGATTTTGTAACCCTGACCCTCTTCGCCAATGCGATTCGCGACCGGGACTTCGCAATCGACGAACGCCAGCCCAGCGCACGCGGTCGCATGGATGCCGAGCTTTTTTTCTTCCTTGCCCACGATGAATCCGGGCGCGCCTTTCTCGATCAGTAGAGCCGTGATTCCCTTCTCGCCTTTTTCCGGCTGGGTGTTGACGTAGGCCACGCAGGCGTCGGCCACGCTGCCGTTGGTAATCCAGGCTTTCGAGCCGTTGACGACGTAGCGGTCGCCCTTGCGCACCGCTTTGGTTGCCAGCGCGGCGGCGTTCGATCCTGCTTGGGGTTCGGTCAGCGCGTAGCAGCCGACCTTCTCTCCGCGCGCAAACGGAACCAGGAATTTCTGTTTCTGCTCTTCGCTGCCGTACGTTTCGATGCTCGCGCAGTAAAGCGAGTTCTGCACCGAAAGAATCACGCTGGTCGACGCGCAGGTGCGTGCGATTTCCTCGATCGCGATCGAGTAGGCGATGTGATCCATCGCCGAGCCGCCGTATTTCTCGGCCACGCACACTCCGGTCAGGCCCAACTCGCCCGCTTTCCGAAAGATTTCGCGCGGGAATCGCCCGGTCTCGTCAAGCTCGCGAGCCACCGGCTTTACTTCGGCTTCGGCGAAGTCGCGGACGCTGCGCTGTAGGAGCTTTTGGTCTTCGGTGAGCTCGATATTCATGTTGCACTCAATTGTACAGCGGAACGCGGGGGGCGCGTGATCGGTGCCTGATTCGCACCCAGCTGGCGGTGGCGCTATAATTTTCTTGGCCCTCGGGAAAGGAGAAGCAGCGATGGAACATCGGATCAATGCGTTTACGGCGTCGCCGAAGGCCTATCAGGCCCTGGCGACGATGGAGCAATTCGTGGACTCCTGCGGGCTGGAGCGCCTTCTGCTGGAGCTCGTGAAAATGCGCGCATCGCAGATCAACGGCTGCGCCTATTGCCTGGACATGCACAGCAAGGACGCGCGGGCGCTGGGCGAGACCGAGCAGCGCCTCTACGCGCTGAATGCCTGGCGCGAAGCGCCGTTTTATTCCGAGCGCGAGCGAGCGGCGCTTGAATGGACCGAAGCCATCACACAGATTTCAGAGACCCACGCGCCCGACGACGTCTACCAGCGAGTGTCCAAGCAGTTCAAGCCAGAGGACTTAGCCAACCTGACCTTGGCGATTGCCACGATCAACAGCTGGAACCGGCTGTGCATCGCGTTTCGCGTGACACCCGGGTCGTATACTTCCCAGCTACAACCCCTGAAAGCCAGCGCCTGAGGGCGCCGGTTGTGACCGGCTGGCGGATTTTGTGGAACCGGTTCCGTGGATTGCGGCCGGCCGCGGAAATCCTCTATACTGAATGCGAAGCGAGACACGCCCGGCAAGGTCCCGGCAGGGCTTTCGCGGACGCCTCAAGAGACCCATGACTGATTTAGCCGAGAAAATTAAGAAGAAACTGAAGGACGAAATCGCCGTCCTGGAGCGCGAACTCCACGACGAGCTCCCCAAAGAGATCAAGGTAGCGCGCGCGCACGGCGACCTTTCAGAAAATGCCGAGTACAAGTACGCCAAGGAGCGGCAGGGCTATGTCGCCGCCCGGCTCGGCCAGCTGCACAAGCGCATGGCCGACATTTCCATGCTCAACCTGAACAACCTGCCCAAGGACCGGGCTGCTTACGGATCAACGATCGTGGTTCTCGACATTGTGAAGTCCATAAAAGTAGAGTACAAGCTGGTAACGGTGGAAGAAGCCGACGCGACCAAGGGGCTGATTTCGACGACTTCGCCGATCGGCCGCGCTCTGCTGGGCACGAAAGTGGGCGATGAAGTGAGCGTGACCACACCCGCGGGTGTGAAAGAATACGAAGTCGTGCGGCTTACGACGATTTATGATCAGGAATAGGCTTCGCGGAGCGACTCGGAATTCATGTTAACCCGCGCCATTGGCCGGTACCTCTCTTGGCCGGTTGACCGGCTCGCCGCCCTCCTGGCTCCCACGGGAATCCCCCCTAACGTCATCACCTGGTGCGCATTAATCGCGAATCTTTGGGCGGGAATGCTTTTTGCGGCGGGCCGCTTTAGGGCTGCAGGCGGATGCATGATTTTCGCCGGGCTGTGCGACCTGCTCGATGGCCCCGTGGCGCGGCGCCAGAACCGCGTGTCCCTTTTCGGCGGCTTCCTCGATTCGATCCTCGATCGCTACGCTGACCTGATACTTTTTCTGGGTTTGCTCGTCTATTACGCGCAGGTGAACCGGTTCCGCTACGCAGTACTGGCGGGAGCGGCCATGGCCGGCTCGGTGATGGTCAGCTACGCGAAAGCGCGGGCCGAGTCACTGGTGCCGACTTCGGAAATCGGGTTCTGGGAACGACCGGAACGGCTGGTACTAATGATCTTGGGCGCGCTGACCAATCGCATCGACGTGGCGCTGTGGCTGCTGGCCATCGGGCCCAATATCACCGTAATCCACCGCATCCTGCACACCTGGAAACAGACCCGCGGTAGCAAGCTTGCGCCGGCGACAGTGCCCTTGGCGAACAGCAACACGTCGAAGACTCGCGATACTCCACAGATTCTGACCCATTCCGCGGGCCGCGGCCGAATCTAGCATCCGCCGCGGACTTCGCGGCATCCGACTAACGAACGTTCACAAGGTTGGGGTACAATCCCCGCACAAATCCCACCATCCCATGGAGGCTGTGACATGGCAATACGCGATTCGCTTCTTCCGGAATTCGATCACGAAATGGAAACCACCCGCAAAACGCTGGAACGCGTTCCCGAGGACAAGACCAACTGGAAGCCTCACGACTCATCGATGGCCATGGGCCGGCTAGCGGGCCACATCGCCGAAATGGCCGGGTTCGCGGCTACAACTTTTAAAGGCGACTCGTTCGACTTCGCCCCTCCCGGCGGCACGCCGATGCAGCCAACCATGATGACCTCGCGAAAACAGCTCTTGGATATATTCGATAAGAACGTGGCGGAAGCGCGCGCGGCACTTTCGAAGGCCAGCGACGAGGAATTGATGAAAACCTGGACCCTGATGAATGGCGGAAAGACGTTTTTCGCGATGCCGCGAATCACCGTTCTTCGCAGCATGATTCTGAACCACTTGATCCATCATCGCGGGCAGCTTTCGGTCTATCTGCGGATGAACCAGGTGCCTATTCCTTCGATTTACGGTCCGTCGGGCGACGAAGGCAGGATGTAAGGCCCGCCCGGCTAGCTTCTTAGATCGTTTGGTGGTGGCCGGTTCCAATGCCCGTACGGTTGGGCCGGCCGCTTTCTTGTTTTCGCGTCAGCCTCAAAGTCGCGTGTTAGATTCCTAACAGGGCCGACCCACAAATGTCACGATGCCTTTTCGTTCTCGGATGGGTCGCTTTGTGGTGCGCCAGCGCTCGGGCCCAGAACATGCCCATGAGCCACCACGATGAGGGGAGGGGCTCGACCTATCGGAATCTTCCTCCGCCTCCGCTGATGCAGGGTATCGGCGATGCCAGCCTCAAGATCACCACGAGTTCTGACGCCGCGCAGGCCTACTTCAATCAAGGACTTCGCCTGCTCCACGACTTCTGGGATTTCGAAGCCTACCGCGCGTTCCAAGAAGCGGCACGCCTCGATCCCCATGCGGCGATGGCGTATTGGGGCGAATTCGAGGCCCTCCAGATGCATGGCCTCGCAAAGGACGACGGCGAGAAGGCGCTGGCAAGAGCAAAATCACTACAGGGCGAAATCTCCGATCACGAGCGTTACTACATTCGCGCCGCCGAACACCAAGCGAAAAGCGACCAACCCGCGGAAAAGACCGCCTATCAGCACGAGATGGAAATTCTGATCGATCGATATCCCGACGACCTCAATGCCCAGGCTTTCCTGGCTCTCGCGGTTCTGTCTGGCTACGACGATGACGGCCATCCCCGCGACGGCGAGTTGTACTCGCAGTCTCTTTTGCGCAATCTCCTCGCCGCGCATCCCGACAACGCTGCCGCCAACCATTATTGGATTCACACGATGGAGGACAGCTCCCGGCCGGAGCTGGCGCTGCACAGCGCCGACATGCTCGCCGGCGCGGCTCCCAATTCCGGCCATATGGTCCACATGCCGGGCCACATCTATTGGCGCGTCGGCGACTACGAAAAAGCTCGGGAATCCTTCCTGGCGTCACTGCATGTCGATGAATCCTATATGGCTGCCGAACAGATCAGGCCGGAGGAAGATTGGAACTACGCCCATAACCTGGCGTACCTGATCGCGGCCTGCGCCGAAGCGGGCCGCTATCAGGAAGGGCTTCAGTGGGCCCAGAAGGTTCGCGACATGTCCGTG
>Ga0210394_10008972_pt1 | contig 10173 bp, 5 predicted proteins | sample IncBWC12MmetaG_FD_160121 | JGI IMG/M metagenome (GOLD analysis project Ga0210394, IMG submission 160121) | Forest soil microbial communities from Barre Woods Harvard Forest LTER site, Petersham, Massachusetts, United States - Inc-BW-C-12-M | ecosystem: Environmental > Terrestrial > Soil >...
GGGTGACGTAGTTGCGCTTGGGATTAGATTCGACATAGGTAGAGCGTAAGGACGCCAACGGCAGAGTCGAAGGGAGCCCATTGAAAAAGGAGCCCGGCGCCGGATTGTTGAACGAGGCTTACGTGAAAAAGGGAGCCGCCTGTGTCGTTAGAAGGATGAACTGATAGGGCAGCGGTAACACATCGAACAATCCTGCTCCGCCCCGTACGGCCAACTTTCCGTTGCTAAAAGGGTCCCATGCAAATCCCACACGCGGCTCGAAGTTACGAAGCGTCGGGTTCGAGAAGAAAGGACCTGTGCCTGAACAGCTTCCAGGCACAGATACGCCGCACACGGGCAGAGGGTCGGCGAGATTGCGGAGATTGACGATCTTGCCGCTGGTTTCCGTTGGGACGGTCGTCATCTCGTAGCGCAAGCCTAGATTCAGCGTCAAATTGCTTCGAAACCGCCAGTCGTCCTGCAAATAAGCCCCAAAGATGCTCTGGCGAAGATTGCGTGGCGTGAGGGTGCTGGCGACTCCTCCCGCGAATTTGCTGGGGTTATTGGTTAGGAATGACTGCATATCCGGAAAGGACCATATCCCGTTCGGATCGGTGAGAGCTGTGGCTTGGAGCATCATCCGCTCAACGGCTACACCGAATTTGATGGAATGGGTACCTTTCGTCCAGAAAGCGTCGTCATACCATTGCAGGGAATTCCAACCGTACAAATAAGTCGGGAGCCCGCCTACTCCACCGGTCATTTGACTAAGCACTCCATTGACGTTCACAACAGCTGCATTGCGGCCAGAAAACGCGCCCAGGGAAGAATCACCCGCCGCTGTGTTAATCGCACTTAGGCTCGCATCGTTATTGACGTTTTCATGGTTGAAACCAAATCGGACGGCATTCAAGAGGTTGGGAGTGAAGCTATGAGTTTCCTCCACAGCGACGATTTGTCGTGATGACAGGGTATCGAGTTGAACGTTGCCGAACGAATCGGGGGAGGTATAGGGAGACTTGTCGAACAGGTAGGTGCCGAAAATACTGTCCTTGTCGGAGAACTTATGATCGATGCGGGTTGTCACGAAATTCTCGTTGACAACCTGCTGGCCGACGAAAGTGAATAGTCCCGTATCCCCGTTTCCAAGAAGGGTCGTAGGCAACGGATACAAAGCCAAATACTTTTTCACATTCAAATCAACGCCATTCGTATCCGTAGTCGAGCTAGGCGTGAGTTGTGTTGTCGTGCATGCGTTTGGGTCTGGGGGCGCTATGGGTATCGAACACAATTGCCCGTTCCGTGCCGCCTGTGAAGGCACAGTATCGCGATTGGCAATCCCCTTCGCCTGTCTGTTACCTTCATAATCCACAAAGAAAAATGTGCGGTCCCTGACGATCGGTCCGCCAATCGTGCCGCCAAACTGATTTCGCCGGAACTCCGCTTTCGGTTGCGTGGGATCTTCAAAAAAATTTCGCGCATCGAGCACGCTATTCCGGAGGAACTCGTATGCGCTCCCATGGAACGCATTGGTCCCCGAACGCGTAGTCGCATTCACCACGCCTCCGGAGGTCTTGCCATACTCCGCCGAATAATTGCTGGTGAGGACGGAGAACTCCTGAATAGCGTCCACGCCCATGTTTCCGCCGAGAACGCTGCCGGGCGCACCATTGGCGTAATCGTTCAAGCTGATTCCATCCAAACGGTAATTATTTTGTTGCGGGCGCGCGCCGGAAATAGTCAACTGTTGCCCGAAACCTCGATTGCCGCGATCCGCGCCAGTCGCAAAGCTGGGCTGTGTCTGAATGGTAGCCACACCGGGCTGTAACGCGGCAAGGTCCGTCCAGCTGCGCCCATTCAAAGGCAATTCCCGGACAGTGGTCGCGTTCACCGTCGCACTGATGTCCGAGCTGGTGAGCTGGACGGTGGGGGCCTCGGTGGTCACCTCCACGCTGTTCGCAATAGTGCCGATCTGCAAGACAAGGCTAAAGACTGGCTGCGACCCCACATTAATCGTGATCCCCTTCTTGATCCCCGTATTGAAACCGGTGGCAGAAACCGCGACCTCATAATCCCCGGGAAGCAGATTCGCCGCGGAATAAAAGCCGTCCGTGTTTGTGGTCACGCTCCTTGCAACGCCGGTCGCCGAGTTCTTGATCACAACCTGGGCGTTGGCAACAGCTGCCCCGGATGGATCTGCGATCGTTCCCGAGAGCGTTCCTCCGGCAACCTGCGCGCGCGCCGGCTGCGAATTCACTAGAAACAGTGCGAACATCCACACGAAAAGCGCAAACTTCATGAACTTTACATTCATTGGAGCGCACCCCCTTTTTACTCATGAAAAAGCAAGACTAATGGCCGCTCGCAGATGTCCCACTGGCGTGAATGCAATATCCGACTTTGAACTGCGATTATTTTGGGCCCATAATTAGGCGAGCGGAGGAGAGTGTCAAGCGAATCTTTTTTCGTTAGTATGCCGCGGTTGACGGAAGACTGCGCGAGACGGGTGAGAGGCGTTTTCTTGAAGGCCGTTCAAACTACTCTGTGAACACAATCCCAACCGCGGTGCGCTCTTTGTCTTCTTGCGCGTCGATGCGCACGACGTAGCCGCGCAGGCGCAACGGGCTGTTGGATGCGCCGTCAATGCCGGGGTTCTCGAGCAGCACTTGCAATTCGGACTGCAGCCTGGGGCTGTGGTCCAGATAGATGAGCGCGCCCTGCAGGGTTAAATCGCTGATGACAGTTTCTTCTTCAAAGGAGTGGCCTGCATCGGTTTGCCCGCTGACGCGCGCGCGGAAATGCGCATCGCGCCGCAGACCTTCGCGCGAGGCTGGGATGACCACGTCGAGATCGTCCTGGCCGAGCGTCATAACCATGCCCTCGGCCGCGGCCCACACATTCGCAAATCTTCCGCGCGCAAAGCGCAGAACGCTGTCCACTGCCTTGTCGGTGGAATCCGGATCGTGGTGAAACAGCACCAGGTTCTTGACGCCCGCTTCCTCCGCGATTCTCACACCCTCGCGCCATGAGGAGTGGCCCCATCCCTTGCGCGTGGTGGCGAGCTGTTCCGGAGTAAACTGCGCGTCGTTGATAAAAATATCCGCGCCTGCCGCTAGTTCCAGCAAACTTTTATCCAGCTTCGGATTGCCCGGCTCATTGTCCGTGGCGTACACGACGGTTCCCGCGGAAGTCTCAAACCGGAATCCGAGACACCCTTGCGGATGGTGCAGCCAGCGCGCCGTCACGCGCGCGCCCGGCACGCTGATTTCATCTCCGCCGCTCACTTCGGTGAATTCCCGCTTGGCGCACATCGCATTCAGGTCCACCGGAAAATACGGATGCGCCATCTGCGCCTCAAACACGCGCTTCAGGCTGCCCGCCCCCAGATACTCTGACCGAAAACTGTAGAAGTGGAAGCGGTTTTGTTCCGCATACAACGGTGAAAAAAACGGGATGCCCTGGATGTGATCCCAATGATAGTGCGTGACAAAAATGTGCGGCTCGTTCTTCCCGGGTTCTTCCGCCGCTTCCAAATGGCGGCCCAGCATTCGCAGTCCGGTGCCGCAATCCAGAATAACGCGCGCCCCCGCGGGAGTTGTCAACTCCACGCAAGGCGTATTGCCGCCGTAGCGCCACGTGGCCTTGTCCACCGTGGGGGTCGAGCCGCGCACGCCCCAGAAACGCAGCGTGGCCGCCGGGCCACTGGTGACCTTGCGCGCGGGCTTGGCCGATGGTTCGGCTGCGATGGAGTAAGTGGAAGGCACAGAAACTCAATTAAATGATCATTTTCATACTAGGGAGCGCTTGCTGGTAAGTCAATTATCTTCGGGGGAGCATGTGCGTGAACTATACGCGTCACCAAATAGCGCCTCTGCAATGTTCAACTGTTCCTCCGGGCGCGACTCCCGGTACAATGGGGCCGATGCATGTTCATGCGCATGGCCACGATCACTCCGCCGGCCATTCGCACCCTTCCGTGGAAATGACCCGCGGGGTGCTTGCCGGCGCCGTGGTTGCAACTTTTCTGCTGGTGGTCGCCGAGCTTTTGGGCGGCTACCTGGGCCATTCCATCTCCCTGGTTAGCGACGCGCTCCATAATCTGTCCGACATTCCCACGCTGCTGATTTCCTGGATCGCACTGCACTGGGCCGCTCGGCCCGCGGACCACGAACGCACGTACGGCTATCAGCGCGCCGGGGTTCTGGCCGCATTTACCAACGCAATCTTGCTGGTCCTGGTGTCGCTCGGCCTTTTCTATGAGGCGTTCGAGCGGTTCCTTCATCCCGTCGCCGTCCACGAGAGCTGGATGATCGGCGTATCGCTGCTGGCCCTGGCCATCAACGGCGGAATAACGCTCGCGCTCGTGCGCAGCCGGCGCGATTTGAATCTCCGCAGCCTGCTGATCCACAATTTCGGCGATGCGATTTCGAACATCGGAATTCTGGCGGGGGCCATTGCCATTCGAATGACGGGAGCCCAGTGGCTCGATCCGCTGATCGGCGTGGCCATCGCCGCAATGGTCTTGTGGTCCACTAAGGGGCTCCTACAAGAAGCCGGCAACATCCTGCTGGAGGGCCTGCCGAAGGGGATTCGACTGGAGTCTGTGGCACATTCCATTTTAAGCATCAAAGGCGTGCAGGAAGTCCACGACATTCATGTCTGGACGATTGGAACGGACATGGTGGCGCTCTCTTGCCACGCGCGCATTCCGGACATGCACATGGATGAAAGCGAAAGAATCCTGCAAGCGGTTTGCGCCAGGCTGGAAAAGGATTTCCACATCACGCACATCACCGTGCAATTCGAGCGCGCGGGCCTGCCACAAGAAGCCGGCAACATCATGCCGCATCCAGTTCAAAGTTCGAAGTAGTTCCGGGGTTTCAGGCGTAGGACAGGCTTCAGCCTGTCTGGTTTTGATTTTTGCTAGATCGGAACGGCAGACAGGCTGAACACGCTGCGGAAAAACGAAAAACTCTGTCATTCTGAGCGAAGCGAAGAATCTCTCCTTGTTTCTTTTCCTATCCTTACATCGAAGAGAGATTCTTCGCTTCGCTCAGAATGACAGAACAAGGCCTTTTTTCCGCAGCCTGTGAAGCCTGTCCTACTGAAGCCCGCTCCTTATCGCGACATGAAAATTAATAAAGGTAGGGAAAGTGGATTGAAGAAGGTTAGTTGTGAATCTGCACGGTGGTTCCGCGGGCTTCATTCATTTGTTGGGTGGCGTCGGCATCGAGGTCGGACATCGCAAGTGTATGGCGTACCCCTTCGGGGGTGACGTACTGCAATTGCCCGCCGACGATTGAAAATATAGATGCGAACAGAACGCGCCCGTCCCGCCGGACAAGTATGAAATCGCCCACATCGTGGATCGGCACGGCCGCCTGAGATTCGGCCTCGGAAGCAGGAGGATTCGCGGCGTCGCCTCCTGAGGCCCCGTCCTGCTGCGCTGGAACCGGTTGTTGAATCACAATGATTTGCGGCTGAGGTTGTGCAGCCTGCGCTGTTTGTTGGTCCTGTTGATCGTAGCCCGGGTCATCATAGCCGTAGGGATATCCACCAAAGAATATCGGCACGAAGGAGCCCTGCCCGCGATGGCCATGGGGCTCGAAGTCCGGAGGGTTGTTGTGAAGTCCCCCGCTGATCGCAGCCAAATGCGGGAAGTCAAATCCCAAACCGGGCACGCCTGAGGTGCTGTCAAAACTGAACGAATTTGCCGCCGGAGCAAACCCCGAGTTGCTCCTTCCGCTGGGCGAGATTTGAATCACGGTGGCTTGCGGGCTTGGCTGGAATCCCGTTGTTCCCTGAGGCAGCCGGTTTGCCGATACCCTTGCGCCAACCCTTGCGTGAGTAGATAAGGCTCGAACCGGGTAGGATCCGTTGCGCACCTGCGCGCCGGCCGCAGAGCAGGCCAGAGCCCCTATCAGTGCCGCAGCGAAAAAGTGGCCTTTGGATATCATCTTGGGATTCCTACAAATTAAGATGCGGCGACAGTTCCCGCGGTTGCAGCCATCTGCGCATGGGGCGGATTGTCCGGCACCCTGCTGCGCCTGTGAAAATGCGCCGGGCCACATGGCGTTTGATTAGAGGCCTCTGCCCGCCCTAACTCGCAACCCGAGGGACCCTACCCACTCCTTGTGCCTCCCTTCCCACGTCACCCAGGTTGTGCTATAACCTTCGGGCCGTGGAACGAACTATGCATGTGGATGCGGATCGTGGCGCGCTTCCCAGGAATTCCTGCGAGCAGCAGCCTGTCGTGGAGCATCCCATCAGTTTCTGCCCGGTTTGTTCCGAACGCCTGGAGCCAAGGCGTTGCAAGCTCGTTTGCGGGAAGTGCGGGTATTACCTATCTTGCTCGGACTATTATTGATGCCGGCTTTCCCCGGCGCTGAAAGTTCAGGTTCACAAGAAAGCTCTCGTCAGGAGGATGGACCGTGGCACTGAAAATGACCGACCGCGTGGTGGATGGAGTGACAGTGGTGGCGATGGAGGGGCGCATTGTGCTTGGCGAGGAAAGCAACTCGCTGCGCGAAAAGGTGAAATCGCTGCTGGCCTCCGGCCAAAAAAAAATCGTTCTCAACATGGACAATGTTACTTATATCGATAGCTCCGGGCTGGGCGCGCTCGTCGCGGCACACACCAGCGCGCGGTCGCAAGGCGCGTCCCTGAAGTTGTGCCATCTCGGATCAAAATTTCAGGAAATTCTGCAAGTCACCAAACTGGTCACCGTGTTTGACGTCTATCCCACGGAATCGGCTGCCATCGCCAGCTTTTCCAAGTAGATCTCTAGATAAAGACTCAGATGTCTCCTTTGGTCCTGAACCAGCGGAGACATTTTTCTTTTGGTGCCTTACCAATCCAGCCAGACTTCCGCTGCCAATTCATTGAGCGCGCGCAAAAAACGCCGGGGCGGAAATCGCCGGATCGTGATCGTGTTTGGAGAAGCCAGCTAGAACGAATATTTCAGCCAGAATTTGATCTGGCGCCCGCCGCTGATCGTGATCGCCGTGTTGTTGAAATTAATGTCCGACATCGTATAGGAGGGTGTAAAAAGATTTGGATGGTTGAGGGCATTGAACATGTCCGTCCGGAAGGAAAGCGTCTGATTCTCGACCTTCCAGAAATGAATGGGGAAATCGCGCTGAATGGCTGTGTCAAAGTAAATCTGTCCCGGCCCGAATTGCGAATTGCGAACGAGATTCCCGGGGACGTTAGCCGGAACGATGAAATGAAACGTGCTGAAAGGTTCTGCCGGGCACGGTGAGGTGCCATTGAGCCAGCAATTATAAGGGTAGAACGTTCCGGGAACGAAGCCCGGAACGCCGAAGTCTCCACCGTCAACCCCAAAGGAATTGAGCGGCGCAGCTGGATTGCCAAGGTCTGGACGCGAATTGTTATGACCGTTCACAAGGTTGTCCAAAGACCCGATCTCCACACTGTTCGGCGTCCCAGATTCCATCGCCGCGATGCCTGACCAGTCCCACTGGTCAGTCAAGGCTCGAAGGAATACATTATGATGAAAGTAAGGAACCTGCCAAACGTAGGCCACGGCGAATCGATGGCGCCGGTCGTAAGAAGAGGGACCCCAATCCGAGTGCTGGTTGGTCAGAACTTGCGAGTAGCTGGCTTCACCCGTCGTTATAACTATATCCGAAGTGTCGTCCAGGAACTTCGAATAGGTATAGGCCGCGCGCAAAACTAATGTGCGAATTTTTCGCTCCACTTCGGCCTGTCCGGAGCTATACCAGGAGTCTCCGGCATTCGTACGTATACCGATTTCCCCGAAATTTGGATTCGAATAAATGTAGCCAGATGCACCAAAACCAACCGGTGGATTGAAATCTTGATTCGCGAAAAGACGTTCTCCCCTTGTTCCTACATACGCGAGAGTCAGGACGAGCCCCAGCGGCAATTCCCGCTGCACATCCACGTTCCACTGCTGCGTCAGGGGATTGTGCAGGTTTCTGGCCATGGATTGGATGAAAAGCGTGGAGTTGAATGGGGTAATGCCCGGAAATGTGGAGGCATTCGCCTGACCGCGCCCGGTCTGTGAGGGAATGAATCCGCCAAAAGTGTTCGGTTGTGTTTCTGCCGATTGGTCGGTGATTGTTGTAAAGAGTCCGTCATAAAAAATTCCGTACCCGGCGCGCAGCACGGTCTTGCCGTCCCCGAACAGGAACCGTCCCCAACGCGGTGTGTAGGCCAAGCCGAGGCGGGGAGCAAAATTTCTCTTATCCGGAACCTGTTTGAAAGAGAACAAACTATCGAATGTGGCCTGATCGGTAGCGAACGACGGATCCGTGGCGTTTGGAAGGCCAACGCCGGCGCTAGTATTGAATGCCGGAAATGGAAGCGAATTCGCCAGGGCACCCCAGTATTCGTAGCGCAGACCCATGGTCAGTGCGAGGTTATTCCTGATCCTCCACGTGTCCTGAATGTAGGGTGCAAGCATCGTAGCGCTGGAATTGAAGATTGGATTTCCGAAACTCTTGGAAATGGGACCGACACCCTGGCCGGTCTGGTCATCTATAAAATTCCCAAGAGAGCTATACCCACCGCCAGAATTATATGTAATCGAGCCGCGAGTGTTCAGCGCGAGCATGTCGTTTAGGCTGAGTACAGTGATATCTACTCCAGCCTTAATAGTATGGCGGCTGGCCGCATAACTTAGCGCCTCCTGGACCTCCCAGGCCTGGTGAGTCCTTCCCTGGGGGAATCGGCTGTCCACTCCGATGGATGGAAAATTGATGTCGCTGCCAAATTGAATGAACGGGATATTCGCCAGCGAGCCGGCCGCCGTCGACGGGGTTAGAGCAAATGCAAAATTAATTTTCGTGTAGGACAGGCGCAATTCGTTCACAAGCGCCGGAGATATCGTGTGCGCCCATTGACCTCGAAAAATCTGCGAGGGTCCACCTTGCTGCGTTTGAAAGTTGGGTAGGGCGTCGGGATTCCCGAAATTGTCTGGCGTGATGGTCTGGTTGTTCCGCAGGGCGCTTCCCGTCAGGATGTCATGCTCAGTGAAATGCCAATCCATTCGAATGTTCCAGGTGAGAGCGTTGGGCGCCGTCCTGACGTTCTGGACCTGGAAATTTCCGATCTCCACGCATGGGCAGGCGCCGGCGTTTCCAACTCCGATGGTAGTCAAGCCGCTCAATCCAGGCGAGACCAAGGGCCCAATCGAGTTCAAAAAGAGGGAAATATTGGCATTCGGCTCTAAAGATTTCAGGGTCGCGATCCCAGCTGCAGTTGGCAATTCGAACACAGGCCCGGTGGCCGCCAGGCGCTCCCGGTCCCACTGCGCCGTGCCGAAAACGAAGACCTTGTCCTTTTTAAACGGGCCGCCCACGTCGAATCCGAATGTATTCTCATTGTCGTAAGGATTCTGAGTGACGGTATTCGCGACAGCGTCTTGGGCAGGGATGGCAGCCACCGCGGAGTTCCGGTTGACTTCCCACACGTCTCCGTGAAATTTGTTCGTGCCGCTCCTGTAGATGTAATTGGTAACGGATCCGCCGCCGCGGCCGTACTCAGCGCCGTAGGCGTTAGTCAGGATCGCGACTTCCTGGATCGCGCCGTAGTTGATTGGCAGGTAGGCTTGTCCGGTAACGCCGTAGTCGTTGTCATCCTGCCCGTCAATCAGGAAATTGTTGGCGCGCGGGCGGGTGCCATTCACGGAGAACGCGATTCCGTTTGTTTGGGCGTCGGGTGCTATCGCGCCTTTTCCTACCGGCGAATCCTGAACTCCCGGCAAAGTCATTGCCAACTCGGCTGGATTCAGGCTGAAGTATGGCAGTTGGGCGACTTCCTGATGGCTGATGTTTCCGCCAAGCTGCCCGGACTGCGTGTCAATTACTTGTCCGGGGGTGGCTTGGACCTCGATCGTTTGCTGGGCCGCGGCCAGTTTGAGTTTGCCGTTGATGGTCGTCGTCAGCGAGCCGTTGATGACGACTCCAGTGACCGTAAGGGTCTCAAACGCCGGCGCTGCAATGCTGACATCATAGATTCCGGGTTGCAGACTTTCCAGACGGTAGGTTCCGGCAGAATCCGTGTGCGTTTCATGGGGCTGGCCGTATTGTGAACTCACTGCTGAAACATTCGCCTTCGTCACCACGGCTCCCGTAGGATCGATGACCGATCCCACGAGTGTTCCGTTACTGGTTTGTGCCGACGCAACTCCAGTAGCGAGCACACCCA
>Ga0210394_10008973_pt1 | contig 10171 bp, 8 predicted proteins | sample IncBWC12MmetaG_FD_160121 | JGI IMG/M metagenome (GOLD analysis project Ga0210394, IMG submission 160121) | Forest soil microbial communities from Barre Woods Harvard Forest LTER site, Petersham, Massachusetts, United States - Inc-BW-C-12-M | ecosystem: Environmental > Terrestrial > Soil >...
CTCAGGACGGCGGAAAACACGCGATTCATCCGGGCCGATCGAAAAAAGGGCCGGTGGATGAAATTGTGCCCAATGGTGTTGGAGTTCCACCATACGGCTACCGCGATAAGCGGCGCCAGGGGCCACGCCACCAGGACCACCCCCTGCAACCCAGCCAGCAACACGAGGATGCCGTCGCGGCGGGAGTATCGCCACATTCCCGTCCGCGGGTTGTCCCATGCGACGGTTGCCATGCCAGCTCAGCGGTCTTTATAATCCGTCTTTATAATTCAACAACGCCTTGGCCCTCTCCTGATCGGCGTTGATCTTGACCAGGCCATTTCCCATCACGTAAGGGTCCGGGAACTTAGCCTTCTCATTCGGTTTCCAAACCCGCACCTTCCCGAACCAAATGGACCCCAACCCGACCACCTGGTGCGTACCGGCCACGGATTTCAGATCGCGCCATTCGCGCTGCGCCAGCTCGCTATTGACGCCCGGCAGGGTGAAATAAAGGTACCCGCGCCGCGGCGCCGAATATGTGCCTGTGTTGTCCTCGGCCGTAATGAAGACTCCCGAAAGGCGGATGCGCTCCGGCTTGTTCTCGTTGGGTTCGAACGCCACTTTATCCACCAGCGCGTACACTGCTATCGGCCCGCTGGCTTTTGCAACTCCCAGACAGACCGTAAGAGCGAGAACAGCCGCCGCCGAACACGCACTTGGCTTCATCTCTCACCTCCCATGAAAGTCTATACCGTCTGTACCAAAGATAAGACGGATCAGCGCTTTTTGGGTTGCCAGATTATCGGAAAGGCCAGGGCCGTGAATGGTATAGTTGGCAGTTGGACGAGAGGATTATGAACGGGAAATACTATCGAGAAAATGAGTGGTGGGTCAGTCCATATAACTTTGTTCCTGAAGTGACGTCGAAATTTCAACTGCCTGCGCGCGTGAGCATTCACGACGCGACGCTGCGCGATGGCGAGCAGACGCCGGGAGTTGTTTTCAGCATCGCCGACAAGGTCGCGATTGCCGAAAAGCTGGATGAAATTGGCGTCGACCGCATTGAGGCCGGCATGCCTGCGGTCTCCGAGCAGGATTTTCAGGCTATCAAGGAAATTTCGAAACTGGGATTGAAGTCGAAGATCTACACGTTTGCCCGCGCCATGAATGCCGATATCGACAAAGCGCTCGAATGCGGCTGCCAGGGTGTGATTGTCGAGATCCCGATCGGCTATCCCAAGCTCAAATATCAATTTAAATGGACCTGGGAAGACGTGTTGAAGAAAAGCATCGGTGTAGTCAACTATGCCAAGTCCCGGGGCCTGCACGTGGTGTATTTCCCCTACGACACAACACGCGCGCGCGAGGAGGATCTCACCAATCTACTGACTCGCCTGATGCAGGAAGCGCCGCCGGATTCGGTAGGCGTGGTAGACACGATGGGCTGCGTGTTGCCCGAAGCCATGAAGTACCTGGTGCGCCTGGTGAAGGGGATCACCAAGCTTCCCGTGGAAGTACATACGCACAACGATTTCGGCATGGCGGTGGCGACGGAACTGGCTGGCGTGGAAGCCGGGGCCGAAGTGGTGCATAGCTGCGCGAACGGGTTGGGCGAGCGGACCGGCAACGCGGCGCTCGAGGAGCTGATCGTTGCGCTACACGTGCTGTATGGCTACGAAACGCACTACAACCTGGCCAAACTGCCGGAGCTTGGAGAGTTGGTCAGCCGCATCAGCAAGTTCGACATCGCGTTAAACAAGCCCATTCTCGGGGACCGGAACTTCACGCGCGAGTCCGGGATCGGCGTCGATCTGGTCGTAAAGGAGCCGCTGGCGATGTTCGGAACGCATCCGGCATTGACTGGGAGGCGGGGCGAAGTGGTGCTCGGCAAGAAGAGCGGCAAAGCTTCCATCACTTACAACCTGGAACAGATGGGAATTACGGACGCCGACGACGAAGCGGTTTCCGAAATGCTGCGCCGCGTGAAGGACAAGGGCATCGAGAAGCGCGGGTTGCTCAGCCCGGCTGAGTTCAAGGAAATCGTCGAAGACGTTCTTGTTGCCAAGCACTAGATCGAAGGTCACGCTGACCTTCGATAACGGACCGGACCCGCAAGTCACTCCAACGGTGCTCGACTGCCTGGCTCGGTACAGCGTCAAAGCTACCTTCTTCGTGATGGGCCGGAAGGCGAGCACGCCGGAAGGCTCCCCTTTGGTGCGCCGGGCGAGAGGTGAAGGCCATTGGATCGGCAACCATACGTTCAGCCATTCGACGCCGCTTGGCCGGTTGGATGGCGCCGCCGCGTTGCGTGATTTCGAGCAAGCCGAGCAAACATTGGCCTGGGTGCAGCAGCCACAAAAGCTGTTTCGCCCCCCAGGATCCGGTCAACTTGGCAAGCACCTGCTGAATCCCGCGGTGGTCGACCGGCTCAAAGCGGGAGGCTACACATGCGTTCTGTGGAATTCAGTTCCGCGCGATTGGTTAGACCCTGAAGGGTGGCTTGATCGCGCTCTCGCCGATTGCCAGTCACGCGATTGGACGCTTCTCGTATTGCACGATATTCCCACCGGCGCGATGGCGCACCTGGAAGAATTCATCGTGCGTCAGCAGCGTGCGGGCTTCGAGTTCACGCAGGAGTTTCCGCCAGATTGCGTGCCAATTCTGGATGGCAAGGTGGTTTTGCCGCTCGACGGCTACGTGAACGGCTGAAAACCACCGGCCGGCGGTGGCGCGCGGCCAGCCCGCTTCTACATCTTCGCGCCAACTCAAGCACTTAGCGCTGGCAACAGGCGTGCTTTTATGTAAGGCGTGAGGAGGACAAGAAAATGAAAAAGAAAATGTTAGCGGGTTTGCTTCTGGCGGGCAGCACGATGTTCGCAGCTCCGCGTGTTTCCTTTGGTATTGGCTTCGGAGCCCCTGTTGTGGTGGCGCCTCCGGTTGTTGCGGCCGTGCCTCCGTGCCCTGGCCCGGGCTACGTGTTCATTGACGGATATTGGCAATTGCCGGGTGCCGGCTGGCGCGTAGGCTATCGCGCGCCGGAGCATTTCGAGCATTTTGACCGGCACGACGAACATTTTCGCCGCTAACGGGGAGCGGCGAGCGCCCGGCCGATACGCGAGGGCTCCCGGTCCTCTACCAGGAGGTGGCCCCGTATCGGCCGAAGGACGGTTTCCGGTCCTGACCTCGGCTTGGTGTTACAATCCCCTACATAAGTAATTCCTACCGCGCCAGTGGGCTCGCCCCGCCGTGGGCCTTAGTCGGACTCGCCTGAATCCTCGACACGCCCTTGACGGCAGATTAAAGATCGGGGTGCAGCGGATGCAAGAGGGAACCGTCGCAATGAATAAACCCTTGCGACTTCTGCAGGTCGAAAACTCGCCCAGCGACGCCGCACTCACCGAGCACGCTTTGACAAGGGCCGGCTACACGATCTACTCCGAACGCGTTGCAACCGCTTTCGAAATGCGGGCGGCCTTGGGGAAACAGGCGTGGGATTTGATTGTCGCCGATTATCGTCTGCCCCAATTCGATGCCAAGTCGGCCTTATCGCTCTTGCACGAGAGCGGGCACGACATTCCTTTCATCGTAGTGTCGGGAGCCTTGGGTGAGGAACTGGCAGTGTCCATGATGAAGGCTGGAGCGCAGGACTATTTGCTGAAGCAGAATCTGGCGCGTTTGGCTCCGGCGGTAGAGCGGGAGATCGGGGATGTCCGTGCGCGCCGGGGACGCGACGTGGCGGAGCGCGCGCTCAACGAGAGCGAAGAACGGTTCACCGCACAAGGAGCCAGGCTGGAGCGCCAAACCACGTTGTTGCACCAGCGCGAGACGGCGCTTCGGGAAATCCATCATCGTGTGAAAAACAACATGCAGGTGATGTCGAGCCTGCTGAGTTTGCAGTCCAGGGCGGCTTCGAATCCCGCCATAAGCAGATTGCTGGAGGAGAACCAGAATCGAATTCAATCCATGGCCTTGCTGCATGAGATTCTTTATCAATCCGAAGATCTCGCCGTGGTGGATTTCTCCAAGTACCTGCGACGCATGGTGGACCATTTGTTTCGGTCGTACGGAGTGGACACTCGGCAGATTGGGCTGCATACGGCGCTCGATTCAGTGGGATTGGAGCTGGATGACGCGCTACCTTGCGGGCTGCTTATCAGCGAGGTAGTCTCGAATTCCTTGAAACACGGCTTTCCAGATGGGCGCAAGGGGGAGGTCCGCCTTGTATTGCGGCGCCAGTCTCCGACCACGGTCTTGCTGGTGCTTTCTGACAACGGGGTAGGACTTCCCGACAATCTAGACTGGACGAAGTCGCGGTCGCTTGGCCTGCGGCTGGTGCAACTGTTGGCTCAACAGTTACGCGGCAACTTGGACATTCGGTCGCAAGACGGCACCGAGGTCAAGCTGGTCTTTACTGCCAGCTCGACCATGGTACAGCGGCGCGCCACGGGCGCACGCTGAGCTTCCCCGTTAAAATAGTCTGATCGTGCTTACATCGCTCGAAGGCCGCTCCGTGATCGTAACCGGCGCGAGCAAGGGAATCGGCAAGGGAATCGCGCGCGTTTTCGCGAGCAAAGGCGCCCAGGTATTGCTGGCTGCCCGAGACCTGGCACAGGCCGAAGCTGCTGCCGTCGACATCGGAAACGCCAGCGCGGTGGCCGCGGATGTTTCGAGAGAAGAAGACTGTGAAAGAATGGCGCGGACCGCGGTGGAACGCCATGGCGGCATTGACATCGTTTGTTGCAACGCCGGTGTCTTTCCTGCCGCGAGACTCGGGGCGATGAGTGTCGCCGATTGGGATCAGGTGCTCGACATCAATCTTAAAGGCACGTTTCTTACGGTGAATGCGTGTTTGCCGGAACTCAAGGCGCGGGGCAAGGGGCGCATCATTGTGACTTCGTCGATCACTGGACCGATCACCGGATATCCAGGCTGGAGCCATTACGCGGCGAGCAAGGCTGGACAACTCGGTTTCGTTCGCACCGCCGCCATTGAACTGGCGCCGCATAACATTACCGTGAATGCGGTACTGCCGGGAAATATTCTGACCGAGGGGGTGGAAACGCTCGGCCTGGAGTACATTGCGCGGATGACATCGGCGATTCCTCAGCGGCGGCTCGGCACAGTGGAGGACGTTGCCTATGCTGCTTTGTTCCTGGCAAGCGATGAGGCGGCTTTTATTACCGGGCAGACTATTGTCGTGGATGGAGGACAGGTGCTGCCGGAGTCGCACATGGCACTGGAAGAAGTCTAGTTTAGTGACGGTACACGCGGCTTGAAGCCGCGTTGGTATTGTTAACGGCGGAACGCGGCTGAAGCCGCGTGTACCCTAGCCGCGCGCGGTGCCGAGCAGATCGCTGACTGCGCGATAGGCCTCGTCGATTGCAGCGTCGGTGTAAGAGTAAGCCGCGGCGTCGGCGTTTGCGATGGCAACTCGTCCAAAGGGCTGGCGCGCAACGACGCAGGGCTGCTCGCCACCATCCAACCAGAACGGATCGAACAACGAGTTGTATTCGTAGGCATAGCCATGCGGCCAGCGATTAACGGTGATGGCGTCGATATCACGCGCGGGGTCGAATCCATTGCTGGAAAGAGCGCGTCCAAATTGATCGCGAATGTTGCGTTCGAATGTTTCGAAGGTGGTTCCGTACAGTTCCACTCGGCCGGCGCGATGCTGGTCACGGGCGGGAAGGCCCGGATGGCAGGGCGTCTTCATCAGGTGCACGACAATGGGTTCCTCGGGAGCTCGGGGACACTTGTAGTCGCCCATGCTCACGGGCAGGTCTAGTTGAACGGCTTCAAAATAGCTGCCGGGCGAGTAAATTGAATTGACTCCTGCCTTTTGAAACGCAGTCCAATTCTTCAGAACGACGTTGGTGTAAACGATAGGAACTTTCGCTGCCGACGCCAGCGCCGTGCGTTGTTTCGCGGAAGGCTCATCGGTGAGATAGGGAATCATGGAGTGCCAGCACGCCAGGATGCAGCGGCTCGCCCGCACCGATTGCAATTTGCCGTCCTTGACGTAGCTCACTTCCACTTCCTTCGCGGTGTCCACGTCCCCTAAATGGCGTACGCGTGCAACTGTGCTGTTTAAGCGAATGCGAGTGGCAGAACTGGCCTCATCCAGCCGCGCATAATCGGCACGGGCCGTCACGACGTCGTCCACCGAATTTCCCGGAATCGCGGCCGGCAGCAGCTTTCGAACCAGCAGGCGAGCGATGGACGCGTTGCCATCGGGGAAATGGAACCAATACTTTTCGGCCTCTTCGTTTTGGATCGAATCATGACTGATACCGGGACCCGGCTCCGTGCCAAGATCCAAGCCCTGGAATCCAGGCAGCCCGAATCCCCACGCGTCTTGAGCAGAGACTGCGTCGATGCCCACACCGAAGTAGGCGTGCGGCCGGGTTTGGAAATACTTGGTCACCGATGGATCGGCGCCCGCGACGTCGGTCAGATACTTGGCGTAGGTCATCCGCGCGAGGCGAGCTTTCTTTTCCGCCGCCGATACGCCCGGCATGTAATCCTTGGTGCCCTCGTAGATCCGTTGGATGTCCTGCTTCGCCCCGGCCGGCAACGGCGCCTTTTCGTGGAATTCTTTCCAGTGCGTTTCGGTAGTGCCTGGATCGCCAAAATCGGCGTCCTTCTCGGGCTTGGGATCGAGCAGCAGTTGGTCGGCTCCAAACGTTTCTTTGTCGAAGAAGACGCCTGGGCCCATGCCGAGTGACGGATAAAGCTTGCGATCCAGGACGCGCGCGGTGGCTGTTACGTCAATTCCGAGATCGTCGATGACACTTTTCGCTATCGGGCTATACGGGCTAGGACTCTCAATCGCGTAAGTGCCCCCATACCCCAGAAGCTTGCGGCCATTAACGTCAAACTCATTGCGCTTGGCGTGGCCGCCGAAATCGTCTAAGACATCCAGGATCAGAATGCGGGCGTTGTTTCCAACGATTTTTCTGTAGAAATAAGCGGCGCTCAATCCGCTGATGCCTCCGCCGACGATCACCAGATCGTAGCGCTCGCCGGTATCGGACCCCTTGTCGGCATGCTTCCAAAAGGTGTGATCGCGCAGGGCGTGAGCGGTGTTGAAGGAGCCTGGATACAGACCACGCATGCCTGTAAGCGAAGGTGGATAAGGCGTTGGGGACGGTTGACCGGCGGCGGGGTTCAATCCTAACAACGGCGCGCCAATCGCGACACCCATGCCATTTAGAAAATCCCGCCGCTTGATGGGGCGGTCCATTCCAAGTTGACGATCTCGGGAGTTCATAGGGCTGGCTCAGTCTGTTTCGTTCGGCAGCGCGCCTAAATCCGCGGGGATCCGGGCGACGAAGGAAGGGGCGCGGGCACTCCAAATGGTGGACCACGCGAAGCCGGTCAACAGTAAAACCACATAGAGGTAGGGCAGGTACGAGTAAGGGGCTTCGGGAACCGGATATAGGTTGCCCAGCAGCGCAGCGGTCATCGCGACAATCGCCAAGACAGAAATCCCCAGGGCCTGCGGCGTCAAAAGCCCTTGCGAGCGCAGGTATAGCGGAGCGGCGGCGCAGACCAGGATGTAAACCGTAACGAACCCGAATGTGGCGATTGTTCCTATAAGGCCATAAATTTCGAACAGGTTCATTCCTCGCAACGTCATGATGCCGGCGGGGACAAAAGCAACGGCGGAACTGAGCAGGACGGCGTGATGCGGGGTTTGATTCGCCTCATGCGCCTCGCCTAGCACCGAGTGCAGCGCGCCATTCCGGCCCATCAGAAAAAGCACGCGGGCCGACGCGGTAATGCAAGCCAGGAAGCACGAGAAGAACGTCACCACCGCGCCGAGATCCGTCAAGGTGCCCACGATCGGTGGAAATCCAAGCTGCTGCGCGAGTACATGCAAAGGCGCTGCATTTTGGTCCAGACCTTGTGCTTCGCCTCGGAACGCGAGCACTTCGGCGTACGCGCACAAAAAGAAGAACACACCGGCTAGAATCGCGCTCCACTTTACGGCGCGTGGAATGTTGATCAGCGGATTACGGGCTTCCGAACCGAGCGACGTGGCGCTTTCGAAACCCACGGAACTGAAAATTGCGAGCACTAAGCCGAGGCGCAGTTTTTCAGGGGTGACGCCTTGCAAGGTGAGTTGCGCCATATCGGGGCGCCATCCGTGCTTTACGATAATGCCGATCGCGATGACGGAAATCAAGGCCACCGATACAGCCTGCAGCCAAACCATGAGTTGAGCGGAAACTTGGACGTCGCGATAAGCCAGATAGCACGCCACCACGGTGACCACTCCGCTCCAGAACACTGGAAAAACCTGCAGGTGGAAGACGTCCCGAAAGATCACGTTGGCATAGTTCGTCGCTCCGGCGCAGACGGCCGAAGCCGTTCCGATATACGCGATCATCAAAGCCCACCCGCCCAGAACGCCCCACCTGGGATGCATATGGTCCGTAATATAGGTGTAAAGAGAGCCGGGCGAAGCCGATTTCCGGGCGAATTGGTTTACGTTGAGCGCCACCAGCAAAACGCCGACAGTGGAAATAAGAAACGCGATGGCCGCCCCTTGGCCCGCCAAGGCGAAGACCAGTGGTATGGTCATGACCGGAGCGCCGGTGGGTGCAATCACAGCTACGGATTGAGCCAAAGTCTCCAGTGGCGACAGCGACGCGGATTTCAGCCCATAAGACGAAGATTTTGGAGACTCTGGCGCGGACGGGGCGGCAGGCTTTACCAACCTTACCGAAGTATTGCCAAGTTCCATCCACTTATACTAGCATCAGACTTAAGCGAACCGTTCCGGCTGGAAGTCCCGTATCCGCACAGGCGAACGTCCGGCCGATTGTCAGCTCAGTTGCTGAGGAAAGCGCGAATTATTTAAGCGTAAAAGGCGGCAATATGGCGATTCCAACTGAAATACAGCATGAGACTTCGGAGCCCGGAACGGCTCCGCACGCGAAACATCCACTGGATCCTTTGTATGCCTCGGAGCTCGAGGATGCGGTACGAATCTTAGGACGCGAAAAGTACCTCGGCGACGGCGTCCGGATAGCTTCCATCAACCTGCTCGAGCCCGCAAAAAGCCTGGTAGAAAAGTACCAGCCCGGTAACCGGTTTGAGCGCAAGGCGATGGCGGTTCTGCTTGATCGCGGCAAGCGGACATCGTATGAGGCGGTGGTGGATCTGGCGGGCAAGTCCGTTACGTCGGTCGCCGAGCTTCCGAGCGGCGTGCAGCCATCCATCATGCTGGATGAGTTTAGCGAGGTGGAGCAAACCGTCCATCGCTCGCCGCTTTTCCAGGCCGCCCTGAAGAAGCGGGGAGTGACCGACGCCGATCTGGTGATGGTGGAACCGTGGTCGGCCGGATTGTACGGGAACGAATTGCAGGAAGATAAAGGTTTACGGAGAATGCGGGCGCTGTGCTTCGTGCGGTCAGAGGCCAAGGACAACGGCTACGCGCGGCCCATCGACAGCATGGTGATCGTAGTGGACCTGTACAAAATGGAAGTGGTCCGCATCGAGGAATATCCCATTGCGCCGCTACCGCCCGAGCCGGGAAATTGGGCGCGCGAGTACATTCCCAACGTCCGCCAGGATCTGAAGCCGGTGGACATCGTGCAGCCGGAAGGCCCCAGTTTCACGGTGGAAGGCAACCAAGTGGAGTGGCAGAAATGGAAATTTAGGGTGGGCTTCACCTCGCGCGAGGGCCTGGTGCTCCACACCATCAGCTACAACGACGATGGAGTAGAGCGTCCGGTTCTCTATCGCGCATCCATCTGCGAGATGGTGGTTCCGTATGGCGATCCGGGCGAGCAGTATTATCGCAAGAACGCCTTTGACATCGGCGAATACGGGCTCGGAATGCTCGCCAACTCACTCGCGCTCGGCTGCGATTGTCTGGGCGTGATCCATTATTTCGATTTTCCTCTGGTGGACAGCCACGGCAATGTCACGCCGCTGAAGAACGCGGTATGTCTGCATGAGGAAGACTTCGGCATTCTGTGGAAGCACACCGATTGGCGGACTGGCCAATCGGAAGTGCGAAGGTCGCGGCGGCTTTCGGTATCCTTCATCGCAACCGTTGGTAACTATGAGTACGGGTTCTATTGGTATTTCTATCAGGACGGATCCGTGCAATGCGAGATCAAGCTGACCGGGATCATGAACACCACGGCGTTAGCGCCCGGCGAAACGTCACAGTACG
>Ga0210394_10008975_pt1 | contig 10169 bp, 10 predicted proteins | sample IncBWC12MmetaG_FD_160121 | JGI IMG/M metagenome (GOLD analysis project Ga0210394, IMG submission 160121) | Forest soil microbial communities from Barre Woods Harvard Forest LTER site, Petersham, Massachusetts, United States - Inc-BW-C-12-M | ecosystem: Environmental > Terrestrial > Soil >...
TGGTTTGGTCGTTCTGGCGCTGATATCCCTGGCCCAGACCCGCTCGATGACGGATGCCGAAGTACAGCGAATCCATCGTTCCATGCTGTTGATCGACACGCATAACGACATCACCAGCCGAACCGTAGACGGGTATGACATCGGGAAGAACAAAAACGACGGCCATACCAATTTAACGGCGTTGAAGGAAGGTGGAGTGGGCGCGCAGTTCTTCGCGGTCTATGTTTCGTCGAACTACGTGAACGGCAACCATTCGGCGCATCGCACGCTGGAAATGATCGATACGGTCCGGCATGGAATCGTGGAGCGATACCCGAATGACTTTTCGCTGGCGACCACAGCGGATGACATCGAGCGCATTCACAAGCAAGGCAAGATCGCGGCGCTGATGGGCATCGAAGGCGGCCATGCGATTGAAGACAATTTGGGCTTACTGCGCGACTACTATGATCTGGGCATCCGGTACATGACGCTGACCCACTCAAATACCAACAGTTGGGCTGATTCGTCGGGCGATATCGACAAGGCCGGCGTGGAACATCACAACGGGCTGACGCCGTTCGGCAAGCAGGTGGTGCGCGAGATGAACCGGCTGGGCATGATGATCGATATCTCACACACCGCCGACAAGACATTTTGGGATGCGCTGGCAGCCAGCAGCGCGCCGATCATCGCGTCACATTCGTCTTGCCGGGCGCTGTGCAACGTTCCTCGCAACATGACCGACGAAATGATCGCGGCGCTGGCCAAGAAGGGCGGCGTGATGCAGATCAACTTCAACTGCGGATTCCTGTCGGAGAAGTCGGCAGCGGCCGCGAAGAATGTGCAAGAAAGTAAGCTGCCGGGCGTGCAAGGCGAGGACGCCACCATCGCAGAGTACAAGAAGAAAGTGCCGCCGGCCACGCTCGAAGACGTGGTGGCGCACATCGATCATGCTGTGAAGATCGGCGGAATCGGCGCGGTGGGAATCGGGAGCGATTTCGACGGCGTGTCCTGTACACCGGTGGGTCTGGAAGACGTGTCAAAATTTCCCAATCTTACCCGGGCGTTGCTCGAGAAAGGCTACTCGGCCGAGGACATTCGCAAAATCTACGGCGGGAATACGCTGCGGGTTATGCGAGCGGTGGAAGCGGAAGCGAAGCGGGAGCGAACGCCTTCGAACTAGAACTCGCGCACAGGCGCGGGCTGCTCGGCGCCCACGCATCCGGCGGCGATTTTCGCGACGTAATAATTCTCCGCACGGATTGGAAGGCCGGCCAGACGTCGCAGGATCGCGATTTGTCCGACATGCGTGAGGGCATCGGCGATCGGTGCTTGCAGCAGCTTTTCGACCGGGGCGTTGAGCGGGTTTTCCGAAGCCAGATACGCATCGAAAGCTTCCAGCGCGGCAAAGAAACGATTCACTTCCTCAGGCCACGGAAGCTGCGCCGATTCATGCCATTGCTGCTGGCCCCGCGCCGCTGAGAGAGCCCAATCAAGAAGGTCGCCGATGTGCGCGAGGATTTGGCCGGGAGTTCGGATCTCCGGCGATGCGTGGAAGTCCGCGAACGAATCGGGCGCTCCCCGTACTGTCTTTCCGCCTCGATATGCGAGCGTGGCGACGGCGTGCCGCAACAGTTGGCGCGAGGGATCCGATTGGCTCATTTACATAGCCTACTTCAAGTCACTTGGCCTGCAAAGGCTTAATCCCAAATTCGATGTGCAGCCGGATGGACTCGACCCAAACCGGCCCGCGATCGTGGTTGAAGGCTGGATTGTTGTAATGCTGCACGTCGAAGGTCGCCGAGAGTCCGCGAATCACGTGCGCGTTGTAGTAGCTTTCCCAAAGGTATTCGGGAGCGTAGTTGAGTTTGCCGTCCCCAAGCAAGAAGTCGGACCCACCCAGGGCGAGGTAGACCGCGTGGACGCCCGAGATTCCGCTGGCCGCGAACGCCGTGGCGACGACATCGTCTTTTCGCTTCCAGCGCGTTCCCTTCACCGACACGCCGGCTTCGGCGAGCCGATCGATGGCCGTGAACGCGAAGTCTTCGGTCTTGCCGTCGTTCCAACCCAGTCGCGCGAAGACACCGACATCGCTCGAAAGCTCCTGATCGAAGCTGATGCCCGTCCCGTATTTAAGCGTCCCCGGGCGGCGAATGGCCTGGACGTCGGGGATGGTTCCAGTCTGTTCAGCCAATTTGACCGCTTCGATGTAGCTGCCGGATCTGGTGTGATTGGCAAACTCAAGTAGACGAATGGCGCCCGCGTGGCCACCGATGGAGTAGCGCCGCTCTTCCTCGAACGTTTGGCCTTGATCGACGAAAAGCCGCCGGTCGAACTTTCCGCCGTTGGCAACTGTAGGCTCGGCGGTGACCCCATATCGAAACGACCAGTTCCTGGTATGAAACTCGTTCACGATTCCCCAGGTGTACCCTCGGGTGTCGGCCGGATAGTCCCAGGCCCCGTTGTACATCAGGCCCCAGGCCATGAATTGGGTGCGCGGATCATGGGTATAGTTGTTGCCGTCGAAGAAATCGCTATTGGAGAATCGTCCCACGGTGATGGTGTAACGAGTCAGGGGGCGGTCGCCTGCCAGTTGATTCTGGTCGCTGTCGACGTGCTCCACGGCGTCGCCGAAACCGAAGTCATGAGAAATATAGAGCCGTGCGATGTACGGTTTGGGAGTGGCAGATGCAACTCGGGGCAGTTCGCCGTTGGAAGGATTAGCGAGCCCATCCACGTTGCTAAATCCCTTCCCGCCGGCAATTTCGGGATCAAAGTAGAATTGTGTGCCCGAGCCGAGGCGAAGGCCGAAGAACAGCGTGGTGGTAATGGACGCGTCGCTCTCGGGATAGTTCTGGAGACTGAGCGGCCCCGAATAAGGAGAGTTGAACGTTCCGTGATGCTGGCCGATAGACGTGGCCTGATAGTAGAGATTCCAGGTCTCGGGGTCGGCAGCCGAGGCATTCCCGTCTGTTGGGACGTCCGATTGAGCGAGCATTCGGAAAGACAACAGGAGCAGCAATAGAGGGAATCGGCACACCCCAAGATTGTCCCATGCCGACATAAAGATTCCGTTACAACAAAGCACCTTATAACAAATCATCTAAAATGAGCGATCTTAGGTCCGGAACGGCGATGTGGGGCGAATGCGCTCGCAGCTCATCGAGTGAAACGATTCCAGTGCCGACTGCGATGGATCGAATGCCATTGGCGTGGGCGGCGAGGACATCGTTGGGATGGTCGCCAATCAGCGAGATGTTGCTATCGCGGGCAATCCAACGCTCCTGGCGGGCGCGCCGTATGGCGATGCGAACCAGTCCCGCGCGGTCCCGAGCCATTTCGGCGAATGCGCCGAATCGAAAATACGGCCGCAGACCCGCGCGCTCCATTTTCCGCCAGCCAATGCGCGAGAGATTGCCGGTGACAAGACCGATAACGACGCCGCGCCGGGACAAACGGCCCAACAGGCCGCGCACACCGGGGCAGACCTTTCTCGCGAGGTCCGGCACGCGTCGGACGTAGATGGATTGGGCGCGGGTAACCACTTCAGGCAACACGCGGCGGATGTCGGCGCGCGGCATGCCGGCGCGGAGCATCATGGTATTGAGAATATCCCGATCGAGCATTCCGGCCACCGGGACGCCCTCGGTCGTGGTCTCGACGTGGGCGGTTCGCCGGATCGCCTCTACCAGCGCGTCGCGATGATGGGGCCCCGCCCGGCGAATGAGCGTGCCATCGATGTCAAAAAGCACTAACGCGCCGGAATGTTTCAACTCTCCACTATAGCGTTCCCGCTTGCCGGGATGCCTTACGGCGGGCCATACTGAACCATGCGCCCAGCGCCGGCCCGGTCCACCACATCGGCGAACAGCCAGGCCATTCGCGCCGCTTTTAACGTCCACGGGTTTCGCTTTTCGGTGCAAGGCGACGCGGAAGCAGCGTTGGATGGCATTCGCGAAGACTTCCGCTACTTTTCATCAGTGCCAGGCTCGGAACCCGTTGAGACAACCGTAGAGTTACTTCGCGAACGGCCGCCCTTCGATGCTGCGCCCCCGGGCGACGCCGTGATCTACACTCCGCGAAATGTGGTCTACCGGGGCCACGGCAAGCGCTATATCGACTATCACGGCCGCGCGCTCGGGATCCTGGATGAAGCGGCGTCGAGCTTGAAGCTCTACAGCGAGGACACCGAGCTTCTGTACGAGGCGGCTTATCTGTTTTTGCTCTCGCGCATCGGCCAAGGGTTAGACCTGCTTGGTCTGCATCGCTTGCACGCTCTGGGCGTGGAAGTGAACGGGCGGGCGGTGCTGGTGCTACTGCCGATGGGCGGCGGAAAGAGCACGCTGGCATTACACTTGATGAATCTCCCCGGCGTGCGCCTGCTCTCCGACGATTCGCCCTGGATCGATCGTGCAGGCCGCGCGCTGGCCTATCCGCTGAGGATCGGACTGCTGCCGGGCTCCGAGCTGTCCATTCCATCGCAGCATCGCCGAGTGATTCATCGCATGGAATTCGGCCCGAAACATCTGGTGAACTTCAGCTATTTTCAGGATCGCGTGTGTGCTTCGGCCGAGCCTGGCGCGGTGTTCATAGGCGCGCGCACGCTGATTCCCGAGTGCCGCATCGAGGAGATCGGCATGGCAGCCGCGCTCCGGCCCGTAATCGCGAACGGTGTCATCGGGCTGGGGCTGTTCCAGGGTCTGGAGTTCATCCTGCAATCGAGCACGTTGGAACTGTTCAGGAAGAGCGGTCTGGGGCTATCACGCATGCGCAACTGCCGGCGGCTACTGCAGCGATCGCGGATCTATCGGGTGCATTTGGGACGAGACGCCGAGTTGAACGCGCGGACCGTGCTTCAATTTGCGCGAAAACTTTTCTCTTGACCATCAACGCGTGCGAGTAGCTTCGATGAACAACGCACGCTCGCGAATGCCGCCTAGCAGCGCACCGCTGACAAACGCGCTATCGCCCGCGTATCGCAGACCGAGCATGGCCAGCGAGTAGAAAGGCCGGCGCCAATCAAATCGAATGCTGGCGTAGTTCAGTCCCGCGGCTAAGGCGACGATGCCCGCCACGATGGAAGCGACGGCCGAGTGCGCGAAGGCTCCAATCACCAATGCGAACAGCGCCAGATGAAACAGGTGATAGCCGCTCAAGAACACCACGCCGTAGAACGGGAACGGCAGATCCAGCACACAGCGCGCGCCGTACGGCCTTGGCTCGGCACGTTTTCCGCCCGGCCGGTAGACCTGTAAACGCGGCCGGCCCACGTGCTTCTTGTAAACATACGCGTGACCCAAACCGTAGCCAAACCATTGGCGGAGTAACTGGCGGAACGTGTGCGGGTCCTGATGATTGACCACTGCTTCGGGCTCATACCACAGCTCCCAACCGGCGCGTGAAACGCGAATTGAGATGTCCACGTCTTCGCCGGTCTGGCAATTTGGATCGAAGCCGCGAGTCTCGCTGAGAGCTTCACGCCGGAACGCGACGTTGGCCGCGGCGAAGAATGGATTGAAGAAACCCTGCGTGGCCTTGGGAAGATATCCGGGCGCATAATTGCAGCGCGTGATGTCGATGATCATCCTTCCACCGCCTGGCGATCGGCCTGATAATAGCGTTCCACCAGGGTGCCGGTAGCGCCGTAGTATGTGGTGCGCCCGCCCACCGCTCCGATATGCGGATCCCGATAAAAGGGCTCCACCATCTTTTCCAGCCAGCGCGGTTGGGGAATGCAATCGTCATCGGTGAACAGGATGATCTGGTAGCGCGATTCCTGGATGCCGCGGTTGCGCGCCGCGGGGATGCCCGGCGTCGTTTCAACGAAAGTCCGTAGCGGCAGCCGCGTGCGATAAGCATTGAAAACATCCGCGTAACTCGATCGGGAAGCGTTGTCGACCACGACGATCTCGTCGGCGGCCAGCGTTTGCGCGGTCAGCGCTTCGAATAGTGCGCCGATCAGATGCGGGCGGTCCTTAGTCACGACCACGACGGAGGTGGTCAGCTTTTGTTCAGAGGCCATGATTGATGTTCTTCAAGTATTGAACGGCCTCTGGAACGTGCCTGCCGATGTCCGCCTGGACGCCTTCCAGCTCTTCACGATAGGCGGTCGCGAAGGCCCGTAGGAATGGCGCACGCGGCAGATTCAACTGGTTGAGTCCCCGCAGAACAGCTTCGGGCGTTTGCGCAAAGACGACTTCACCGCTGGGGGTGCTGGCTTCGATCACCGCGAGCTCGAGAAATTTCCAAAAGGTCCGCAGAAAATCGAGATTGTTGGCCTTGTAAACGACGGGGTCGTTTAGAGCCTGGGCCACCAGATGCCGTTCTCGTCGAATGAATTCGGCGGCCGGGCGCGTCCAGACACCGTGGACGAGATCGGGATTAAATCGTGGCGACAGAATGGCCTGCCAGCCGCGGAAAGAGTCCGAAGAATAAAACTGGTAGCAAGCATTCGGAAGCCGGAGATACAAACTGACCCGGCGGGGTCCGGGAGACGCCGCCTGGGCGCAGGCGCTCGCTAGTTTCTGTAACTCGGAAGCGCGCGGAATTTCTCCGGAGACCGGCTCGAACAGCAGGACCAACTCGTCCATGGCGAACGCCACTGCGGAGACAGAACCGACGCGGAATCCCGTTGCATCGGGCAATTCAAAAGAATGCATTCGCTCATCGGCCGGCGCGTCGATCCGCAAGCTGACACCGGGAATTTCCCGCCAGCCCGAATGACTTCCTAACCGGTAGTAAGCCTGCTCCAATAGCGCGAGCACATAGGACTGCGAGTCTTCGACCACGTTGCCGGAGTACCGTAGATGCCGTCGCTTAGCGCTGTCCTGAATTCTGGCGAGAAACGCCGCGGCGTCCCCGGATGCCGCGGCGAGAGCCTGCCCGATGGCATGTTCGCGCGAACGGGGAATTGGCTTGCACCGCAGTCCGGAATCCATGCGAAAACATTCCGCGGCAACTTTGTAACATAGACTGTTCAGGAAAATCTGATCCGGCGGTTGATCAGGCGAGTAGGCCCAGCGAGCGAAATAAGTCCACCACAACTTCATCTCCGCTTCGTAACCATAGGATGCTTCCTCTTCAGGAACTGCATCCAGGTGGCTGAGGCAATCGTCGCCAAAAAGCAGCTTCCATTCGCGCTGTCCTTCAGCGAGGCGATGGCGATGGAACGGATCGCCTTCAAAAAGTTCGGCTATGCTGGCCGGAGTGTAGACTCCGACCGTCGGATCGTAAAGCGGGCACCAGCTGGCGAAGCGCTGGTAGGATTCGGTCACACGAGCTTGCGCGTCAGCATCCCAATCACCGATCGCGGCAAGATCGATATCGCTGATGCCCGGGACGCCTTCGCCCGCCGCCAAGCCTCGCCGCAGATAGATCGCTCGCAACGCCTCCGCCTGCTTCAACCGCCACACCGCCGCGCGGATCAGGAGGCGGTAAATGGCGCGGTATACGCTTATCAACGGTGGAACGGATGTGGTGACAATGAAGCGTCGCAATAGGGCTTTGGCAGTCATCCGCTGGTTTTGTGCCGCTGGCTCATTTCTTTAAGAAATGCTGAATCGCTTTGAGCGCCTGGCGGGTCCGATGCTGGTTTTCGATCAGGGCGAAGCGTACGTGGCCTTCGCCGAGGGGGCCGAATCCGATGCCCGGCGAGACAGCAACCAGCGCCTTTTCCAGGAGAAGTTTCGCGAATTCGAGCGAGCCTTTGGCGCAATGCTTCTCCGGGATCGGCGCCCACACGAACATCGTCCCGCGCGGCGGTTCAACCGGCCAGCCTGCGTGATCGAGCCCGGCAATCAGCAAATCCCGCCGCTTCTGATAGACGTTGCAGATCTTCTCGGTATCCTTAGCGCATTCGCGTAGCGCGATGATGGAGGCGATCTGGATCGGCTGGAATACGCCGTAGTCGAGATAGCTCTTGATGCGCGCCAGCGCAGCGATCATCTTCTTGTTTCCAAGGCAGAATCCCACGCGCCAGCCGGCCATGTTGAAGCTTTTCGACATGGAGTAAATCTCGACGGCGATCTCCTTGGCGCCTTCCACTTGCAGGATGCTGGGTGGCTCATAGCCGTCGAAGCCCAGATCGGCATACGCGAAATCATGCACGATCATGGTGCCGTGCCGCGCGGCCAGCGCGACGATGTCGCGGAAGAACTGCAAGTCCACGCAGTGCGTGGTGGGGTTGTGGGGAAACGAAATCAGAATCATCTTCGGCTTGCGCGAGGACGTGTTGTAGAGATCCTCGAGACAGTTGAGGAATTCGGCGGGCGTCGGCATAGGCAGCATGCATGCGTGACCCTCGGCCATGATGACGCCGTACTGATGAATCGGGTAGGCAGGATTCGGCGAGACCACGGCATCCCCCGGCCCGATAACGGCGAACAGCAGATGAGCCAGCGCGTCCTTGGCGCCGATGGTGACAATGGCTTCGGTGTCCGGATCGAGCGCGACGCCGTATTTCGATCGATAGCGCTTCACGATTTCTGCACGTAACCGCGGAATGCCGCGCGACACGGAGTAGCGATGATTGCGTGGGTTGCGAACGGCATCGATTAGCTTCTTAACAATGGGCTCCGGCGTGGCGCCATCTGGATTGCCCATTCCGAGGTCCACGACATCCAGCTGCGCGGCCCGCGCCTTGGCCTTCATCTCGTTGATGACGGCGAAAACGTAGGGCGGCAGTTTCTGAATGCGGTAGAACTCGTCGGTTGAGGTCATAATTGATTTTAAGGCCACTTCAAGAAATGATTACTGATCTCGTCCAGATTCGCCGCCTAGAACATCAGAAGAGAGGCGAGAACGCCAAGTTTCGTGCGTACCTGAAAAGCCACCGCCACTCGGATCGGCGGCTGCGGCGTTTCGGCGAGGAGATCGAGGCTGAAATCGATTGCACGCAATGCGCGAACTGCTGCCGCGTCACCGAGGTCGGCATTACGCCGCGCGATGTGGAGAAGCTGGCCAAGTTCATCGGCGTGACCGAGCGCGAGTTTAAGCTGCAATTCACCGCTCGTGATGACGCGGACGCAATGATTTTGAAACGCGGGGAGGGCGGCTGCGTGTTTCTGGAGGGCAATCTGTGCAGCGTCTACAAGGCGCGTCCGCAGAACTGCGCGAACTTCCCACACGTGGTGCGCGGGACGGGATCGATTGCAAGCCGGATGTGGAAATTTCTCGATCGCGCCGCCTATTGCCCGATCATCTACAACTGGATGGAGAAGGTGAAGCAAGACATTGGGTTTCCATGAGGGGGTGGAGATGAGACTCGCGCTATTTTGTTTCGCGTTGGTTGGGATAGCCTACGCGCAGGATTCGGAGTCCAATATGTCCTGTGTTGAGCGGCTACAGATGCCTCTTTATCCGCCGCTGGCGAGTCAGGCGCGCATTTCGAGCAGCGTCAGTGCTACCGCAATTGTCGCTTCAGACGGCTCCGTGCAAACGAGGATCACGGGACACCCCATTCTCGCGGAAGCTGCGGAGAAAGCGCTTCGCGCATCGACCTTTCGGACAGCTTGTGTCGGGAAATCCGTTAGGTTGGTCTTCAATTTTGTGCTTGATGAAGATCACGACCCGGGCAGACTTCCGCAGCGGGTTGCGTTCGGCTATCCGAACCAGTTCTGGATCTCGGTAGCACCAGATCATGGTGAGCCAGCCTTAGCTAGTCCAAGCGCTCCGTGATCGTCACCGGGTCCTGGACGCGGAAGCTGATTCGCGTTTCCACCGGAATTTCCACTGGCTTGCCGCGTGTCAGCAGTACGTCGCCAGCTCCCACCGCACCCCCCGCTCCCGCGCCGATCGCCGCTCCTTTACCGCCGCCCGCGATGGCTCCAATCACCGCGCCGATGGCTGCGCCACCGCCGACTTTCGCGGCATCGGTCGCCGCTTGGTTGGCACCGTCCTTGGTGTAGGGCTCGGTGCGAATACGAATGTTTTGTCCGTCGGCAGTGGCCAGGCGTACGATTGAGATCCCGAGATGCGAGCTGCCCCGCCCGCGTCCAGCCTGGGCGGCTTCCACTACCCTGCCCTCCATGCGAGCGCCACGTTCGGCGATGATGAACCCATCGATCACCAACTGCTGCGTGAGAGTAGCCAGGAAGGTGTCTCCCGGCTGATTGCGCGACGACGAAATCGTTTCGCCGATGCGGGCCGCGAGCGTCGTGCCGGCCGCCAGAGTGACGCTATGTGGAACG
>Ga0210394_10008976_pt1 | contig 10167 bp, 6 predicted proteins | sample IncBWC12MmetaG_FD_160121 | JGI IMG/M metagenome (GOLD analysis project Ga0210394, IMG submission 160121) | Forest soil microbial communities from Barre Woods Harvard Forest LTER site, Petersham, Massachusetts, United States - Inc-BW-C-12-M | ecosystem: Environmental > Terrestrial > Soil >...
AGGCGCGGCTCGATGGCATCCTCGAGAGCGTAACGGCCGGCGAGCGCGTCGGTGGTTTTCAGGCCGTTACCGGTGACGCAAAGCACCGTTTCTTCATCGGGCCGTATGCGACCCTGTTCGATCAGAGATTTCGCGCAACCGACGGTCACGCCCGCGGCGGTTTCGCCGAAAATTCCCTCCGTGGTGGCGAGAAGCTCCATGCTGGTGACGATCTCTGCGTCCGAAACATCCTCGGACCAGCCACCACTCGAGCGAATGGCGCGGGTGGCGTAGAGCCCATCCGCGGGATTACCGATGGCCAGCGAGCGCGCGATGGTAGAGGGCTTCTGCGGATCGATTTCGTCTGCACCGCGCTTTACAGCGCTGGAGATGGGCGAGCAGCCGGTGGCCTGGGCGCCGAAAAAGCGCACCGTCTTGGATTCCACGATTCCAAGCGCGATCAATTCGTTGAAGGCTTTGTGAATTTTGGTAATCAGCGAACCGCCGGCCATCGGAACGACGATGTTATCGGGCAGCCGCCAGCCGAGCTGTTCGGCAATTTCGTACCCAACGGTCTTTGACCCTTCCGCGTAGTAGGGTCGCAAATTGATGTTCACAAAGCCCCACTGAAAACGCTCTCCAATCTGCGAACAGAGGCGGTTGACCTGATCGTAATTGCCGGCGATGCGGACGAGACGCGCGCCGAAAATCTGGGTGCCGAGAATCTTCGCGGGCTCAAGATCGGCGGGAATGAAGATCCATGCGTCGAAGCCTTGCCGGGCGGCCTGGGCGGCGACGGCGTTGGCGAGATTCCCCGTGGAGGAGCAACTGACGGTCTGGAATCCGAAGGCTTTGGCCTGCGCGAGAGCGACCGCCACGACGCGATCCTTGAACGAGAGTGTCGGGAAATTCACGGCGTCGTTTTTCAGGTATAGGCGGCGGGAGCCAATCTGCGCGGCAAGCCGGGCCGCGGAGACGAGCGGCGTCATGCCGACGGGAATTTCGGGTTTGTATCCCGCCGGAATCGGTAGCAGTTCCGAATAGCGCCAGAGGTTTACGGGACGGCGGGCAATATTTTCGCGTGTGAACGTCGAGCGCGCGGCGTCGAGGTCATATTTGACATCCAGAGGGGCGAGGCAGTCTTCACAGATCGAGCTGGGACGATTGCCCCAGTCGCGGTTACATTCGCGGCAGCGCAACGTGTAGTGTTCGCTCATAGCGGTCTCCAGGCTACGCTGGGCCCCTGCGCGCCAAAAAAAATGCCCCGTTCCGGGTGTGGGGGAACGAGGCGAAAAACTTAATACCGAGCTTCATGTCCCCCGCAAACCGGGCGGGAATTGGCACCTGCGACCAGTTGAACTGCGCTGATCCGGTTGTCGTGGCGTCGTCGGGCCCGAACCCCTCAGCCACTCTGCATGAAGATCGCTCCGCGCAACTACATCGCGGATAGACAATGGTATCTAGGCTGCCGAGCGTTCGTCAAGCCCTTAGGCTTTCGGCCTACCGACTTCCGAGCTAACATGTGGCCAGACACCCGCGAACGACGGCTGCTCGCAGCTTAGGGTATTTGCCTGCGCTGCCTAATCTCTTTTGGGTATCGACAGGGCGGGCGTTCTCGGCTATTTCGAGTAGGCACCAAAAGGAGGCAAGGAATGAAACGTTTTGTGCTTATTGTGACCCTAGCCGCGTTGTTTGGGCTGGGCGCGTATCAGGCTCGGGCCACAACCCCGCAGGATGCCGGGACGACCGCCAAGCAGGATGTTAAGGACGCCGGACACGACACGAAGAGCGCGGCAAAGAAGACCGGCAGCGCAGTGAAGAAGGGAAGCAAGAAAGTCGCGAATACGGGCGCCAAGGGCGTAAAGAAGGGCGCACAAAAGACCGAGCAGGGCGCGGGGAAGGTCGAAAGTAAGACGCAGTAATTCACGCAATCCAGCCGGGAGTTACAACTCCGAAAGCGAAAATCAACGGCAGATCCCTCGGTCAGCATCCGGTCCGAGGGGACGGCAGATGATTATTGCTGCGCTGGTGCCCGCATGGTGCAATTCGATTCCTGGTGCCTGGTCAGGACTTGTGTTAACTACCTTTTCTTCCATATAGTTCTATAACTCGTCATAGCTGCGGTATATCCCTTTGGAACATGTGTCGCTCCGGTTAATTGACCGGCCCTGACGCTCAGTCTTACCCTTTACAAACTTGCGCTGTTTCTTACGCCGGCCGCGTCCAGCTCCGGTTTAGCTCCTGCTCCGCGCAAGCATCTGCCAAGGAGAGCGTTGTGTTCCCTTTTCGAAAAATGGCCTATGGGTGTGGTGCATTCATTTTCATTCTTAGCCTGCTTCCGAACGCTTCCTCGCAACAAAACAATTGGGATGAGCTAAACGCGCGCGTTGATTCGCTGTATCAACAGGGCAAATACGAAGCGGCGGTCGCCGCGGCTCACCAGCTTGTGGATTTTGCGCAGGAGAAATTCGGGGCCGAAGCACCTAATGTCGCCGCGTGCCTGAATAAGCTGGCTGTTTTGTATGAAGAGGTGGGAAATTTGGCCGACGCCGAGCCGCTTTACGAACGGGCGCTGGAAATTCGCGAGCGGTCTGCGGGGCCCGACAATCCGGAGATTGCCGCGAGCCTGAATAACCTTGGGGCGCTTTATGCCGATCAGGGCAAGTATGCGCAGGCCGAGCCGCTTTATGAACGCGCGCTGGCGATTCGCGAAAAAACGCTTGACGCGAATAATCCCGATCTGGCGACGAGCCTCAACAATTTGGCTGTGCTTTACGATTTCGAGGGACGTGAAGAAGACGCGCTGCCGCTTTATGAGCGCGCGCTGGCGATTCGCGAAAGAGCGTTTGCACCGGATCATCCCGAAGTGGCCAAGAGTCTCGTAAATCTCGCGGGCGTGTATCGCGAAAAGAACCGATATTCGGAGGCTGAGCCGCTATATCGCAGGGCGCTAGCCATCAATGAAAAGACTTTCGGTCCGGAAGAGCCCGAAATCGCGACGACACTCGACGATCTCGGAACCGTCTACATTGCCGAAGGGAAATACGCGGACGCCGAGCCACTCTATAAACGCGCTACGGCTTTGGCGGAGAGAAATTTCGCCAAGCAGCCGCTGGCGGCTACGATATTCACTGACTTTGCCAAGCTGGATGTAGCTGAGGGGCATTATGCTTCGGCCGAACCGCTGGACATTCGCGCTCTCGCCATCCTGGAGGAGAATTTCGGGTCGAACAGTGCGCGACTAGCGCCCATTCTGGGCGGGCTGAGCGAAGTTTTGTACTTGCAGGGGCGTTACATGGAAGCCACGACGGCACTGCAACGCGAGCTCGAGATTCAGGAACAATCTCTCGGCCGGGATGATGCAGCCCTGATTCCCATCCTCGATAATTATGCCAGCCTGCTGCTGAAAACCAACCACACTGCGGAAGCTGCACAAGCCGAGGCGCGCGCGAAGGCCATTCGGACGAAAGCGAACGCCACAGCAAGCAGCGAACCGGCAAACTGACTCTGGCGTGCGATGGACTTACCTTCTGATTAAGACTCGCTTTATATTCTGGGCATGCCTTGGCGGACAGCGTTTTCGTTCGGCCCCCTCCTCCTGACTTTAATTTTACTGCTGTGTATTGAGCCGGTCCGTGCCCGGGTAGATCGGCAATCGCCTCCGTGCTCGCCTTCCTCGGTGAGCGGTGCCAGCGCAACAGACGAAGCCGAAGCGCCGCATCCTAAAGTCGTTATCGACGAAGTGAGATTCGACGGCCCGATCCATCTGCCGGAGTCCGTGGTGAATGAGATCGTTGCAGGTTGGAATAAGGGAGACGCGGACGCGACGAGTAAAGACTGGGTCGCGGTGTTTCTCGAAGGCGGAATTAGAAACGCATGGCAGGATCGAGGCTATTTCAAGGTAACGCTAAAACAGGCAGAAGTGGAGAATCTCGGCGGTGATTCGCATGAGCAGCATTTTCGACTCATCCTGCATATCGACGAGGGCTTGCAATACCACCTCGGAGATTTGTCGTTTGCCAACTCCAATCCCGAGGTCTCAGTTAATGCTTTGTCGCCTAGTGAACTGCGAGAGGCAATTCCTCTGCGAGAGGGAGAGTTTTTCGACGTCCGGGCAATTAGAGCTGGCATCGAGGCACTGGACAAGAAATACGCGGCGATTGGATTCATCGATTTCACGGTCGTTCCGAAACCCAAGATTGATGACAAGCTGCAGCGCATCTCACTTACGCTGAGCCTTGATGAGCAGAAGCAGTACCACATAAGAAGTGTTAATGTGGTCGGGCTCGATGAGGCGCTCGATGCGGCTCTTAGGGCTGAGCTTGTCCCTGGCGATATCTTCAACTCGACGGCGATAGACGACTTCGTCAAGAAGAATCGATCCTCTTTACCCACGAACCTGCGGCGGGAGGATTATCTGCAAGCGAAGAGGGACACGCGACTCGGGATCGTCGATCTTTCGCTGGATTTTCGGGGCTGCCGGGAACCAACGCTTTGAAGGCGCACAGCGGCAGGCTCAACTCTATTCAGGTAAAATTAGTTAAAGTCCCAGTTACAATCCCGGGTGTAAGCAGTATTCCGCCCTTAAGTCCTTCCCGGTACCTTCCTACAGCAGGTCTCCAACTGAAATTTGCAAAGAATGGATCGATTTCCCTACCTACTCATGCGACCGATTGCCTGTCTGATGCTTTTAGCGGCGGTGCCTGGCGCCGTACTCAACGCGCAAACCTTTCTAACTGCTCCAATTAATCTTTCGGCCACCGGCTCTGGCTCGATGCCGGCCATCGCGGTGGGGCCCAGCGGCGATATTGATGTCGTGTGGTTTGATTCCGGCAGGATTCTCTTCAAGCGTTTGGCTAATGGCGGGCAAACGTTTTCCGCGACTGTGACGGTCGCCACGACCAATCTTCCCTCACAGGCGTCGCAGCCACAGATTGCGGTGAATTCGGCGGGTATATATGTCGCGTGGGCGGGAACCAACAGCGGCGGCGGGGGCGACATTTTCTTCAGCAGCCTGGCAAATGGCTCCAGCAGCTGGTTTTCGCCGGTGAACCTGTCACAGGGAAGAGGCATCGCTTCCGGAAGTAGCGCTCCAGTACCGCACATGACAGTGGATCCGAATGGTGGCGTGGATATTGTGTGGGGACAAAACGGGGCATGGTTCTGGCGCTCGCGCGACGGGTTAAGCGTTCAGCTGACGGTGTCGGCGATGGCGGGCCAAAGTCCGAGAATAGCCATAGATTCGCTCGGACACATTTTCGTGGTCTGGGAAAATGCGGCAAGCTGCCCAACTATAACCGTTGGCCGATCGACGGACGGCGGCGCCAGTTTCAGTGATTACACGGTGCTGAACAATCTCACCGTGAATGGCCAGCCTGTGACCGGCTGCACGTCGGACGTGCAGATTGCGGTGGGCGCAAACAATACGATTCATCTGGTTTGGGCTAATGAGAATCCGCAGATTCAAGACCTGATCGCGACCTACGCAAACGATACGGATCAAGCCTTCTCCAGCCCTGATTTCCCGGAAACTGGTTTTCAAAATCTTTCCACTACCGCATCGCATACCCCGCAGATGGCCATCGATGCGAGTGGGAATATCGATGTCGTATGGATGGGCGACTACAAACAAAATGGGGCGCCGCAGGCTGTCTATTTCAGCCGCTCGGTAGATGGCGGCAACAGCTTCGGTACCCCGGCGGCGCTCACGAGTCCGCCTACGTCCGGAGCAAACGCAGGTTTTCCGCAGATTGCTGTGGAGTCGAACGGCGCTATTGACGCCATCTGGCAGCAGGCCAGCGCCACAAATCCGAGCAGCGCCTTTGATATTGTTCTGGCACACTCGACCGATGGCGTCAATTTCACAAAAACGATACTGAATAGCGTCTCCACGACGCAAAGCGCCACGGCCCAAATCGCCGCTGATTCGAGCGGCAATGTTTATGCCAGTTGGCAGGGAAGTTCCGGAAGCGGCAGCGATGTCCTTCTTAACGGCGATTCCAGCGGGCTCCAGGCGTCCGCTACTTTTAACCTCAGCGCAGTGACTGCGTCGGTCTCGCCCGCATCGGCGGTCATCAATGTGGGCGGCTCGGCTACTTTCAATTTGTCACTGAATTCAACAAACTCGGTTCCGGGTACCGTGAGCTTAGCCTGCGGAGGCGTACCATCCGGCGTGAGTTGCAGCTTCAACCCGAGCTCGCTAAGCCTCGCTGCGAACGGGACAGCATCCTCAGCGTTGAGCGTGAGCGTGTCTCTGAAGCCGTCAGCATCGGTTGCGCAGCGCGGTCCGAGTTCGAATTTTGGGCGTCAGCCGGGGCTGCCGGCCGTAGTTGCGTGGATGTGGGGAATTGGCCTCGCTCTGTTTGCGACGATCTTAATTGCGAAGCCTTTGATAGCTAGAGCCCTTCGTTACAAGTGCGCTGACTGGGCGCGCGCGTTTGCGTTGACGCTGCTGCTGGCCGCAGCGGCCGCGGGGATGCAGTCATGCGGAGGCGGAACGCAAAGCGGCGGCGGGGGCAACGGGGGCGGCGGAGGCGGCGGCTCGATCACGGTGCCGCTGACGCTGCAGGCGCGGTCGAATTCGACGAGTTCGAATCTGCAAACCATTACCATCACCGTGCCCTAGTCAACGGCTCAACTGATCCGCAACAACAAATGCGTCCGATAGGATTCCCCGTAGGGGAGAGTAAGGTCTTCCCTGCATCTGCCTGAGAGATTCGAGGTATTTCGTTCGCTCCCCGCCTGAGCAATTCTCCCATCGTTCGAGCTTTCCGACTGCACCCAGATGAATCGACCGCCACCGCGCACGGCCCATGAGGTCATCCGGCGGAACTGTGCATGGGCGCTGTGGATTGCAATATTGACGACCGCTGTTCTTGCGTATTCTGGAGAAGCTGCCAGGGCGCAAAGCTTCACTCCTCCGGTGAACATTTCCAGTGACGGGGCGGGTAATTTTCCCCAGGTAATTGCGGACTCAGACGGAAATGTGAACATCGCCTATGTGGATTTCGTGAGCGGAGAACCCACGGACGGAGTGTGGTTCGTGAGGGGGACTTTCAGCAGCGGGACATTTCGTCCGACTTCTTCGCCGGTCAGGGTTTCCAAAAACGCGGGCGGCTCTTTCAGCATGGCGCTGGAATCGAGTTGCGTCATCGACATTGCCTACATGGACCAGTCGTCGCCGTTCAGCAGTCAGGGCGACATTTTCTTCGCGCAATCCAGCGACTGCGGGGCGAGCTTTATCTCCATCAACATCACGAATAGCGCGCTCACCTACTACTCTCATCGCGGGCCGCAGCTCGTCGTAAACAACGGAATAGCGCAAGTCGTATGGACGTCCACCACCGATCCAACGAGCACGAAGACGACCCTGCTTTACGCACAACGAAATTTGGCAAGCAATTTTACGCCGCCGACGGCATTGGCTACGTCGCCCAATGAAATGGAGTGTCTGGAAGCAGCGGCCGTGCCGAAGAGCGTTAACACGGACATCGTTTGGTGCGACGGCAATGTAGAGTTTCTCAATTCAGTGAATGGTGCGCGGCCGATTACGATAGGGCCGGGCGGCGAAGCTCAGTTCGCGGTCAATTCGGAAGGTGAGGTCAATGTAGTTTGGGCTGAACCCATCTCTGGCGGCTCGATCGAATTCAGCCGCTCTACGGGACAAACGGGAGTGTTTTCGGCGCCCAAGACTCTTTTCGCCGGATATGACCCGGAACTTGTCGTCGACAAGAGCGGGAATCTGGATCTGGCTTACTGGGCCGGGCGAGGTGCCGTTCTTTTCAGCCGCTCGACAGATAGTGGTAACAATTTTTCGGCTCCGGTGACGGTAACGCCATCGCTCTCAGGGCTTGGTTCTCCGGCGGTGATTCAAACGACGGCGGATTCCACTGGCGCGGTGAATTTGACCTGGGAATATCCGCAAGCGCCTGAGGGTATTCTCTTCAGCCGCTCTGACATTCAGGGGACATCTTTTTCCACTCCGGTCGCAGTCTCCACTAATGTGAAAGCCGCACCCTGGGGCGTTCAAATCGCGACCGATGCAAGCAATCACGTTTTAGTACTGTGGGCGGAGAAAGATGTGTTCATCTCCCAACGTGATGCGACGAATGCGGCAAATGGATTCACGATCAGTGCAACGCCTGCGTCGTTGACGGCGCTGCCGGGAGGTTCAGCGACGGCGAAGGTGACATTGACGGCGGCGAGTGGGTTCGATCAGGTCGTGAATATGGGTTGCGGCGGGTTGCCGGCAGGCGCGGAGTGCTCCTTCTCTCCGGCGTCGGTAACGCCCAGTACCTTCGGCACGGTCGTAAATTTGACGGTAACGATTTCGAGCACGCTCTCGACGCCGGGTTTCCCCTTTACCGTCAACGTGGCGACTCCCATGATCAGCCAGTCTCAGGACATGCAGATCACGGTCGGGCAGATGACGCCTTCCGTGACGCCCACGGCGGCGATAATCCCCCTCGGGGGGAGAGCGAGCTTCGCAGTAACGGTGGCAAGCACTGGCGGGTTCGCCGGACAATTCAATCTCTTCTGCGGCGCGCCCGCGGGCGTAACGTGCACGTTTTCTCCCAATTCAGCCTTTCTGCCCATCAATGGCAGGGTGCAGTCGATAATGACGGTGCAAGTTTTGAGCTTGCCAGCCGGAGCCATTCCGCTTAACGATCCGCGGGACAACGCCCCGTTTGGGTTGCCGTTGGGGCGCGACATTGTGACGATCTTAGGCTTTGCGTTCTTGCTCTTGAACGCTATCGCGTTCGCGTGGTTGCGCGGAAGCGATAGCAGCCAATTCGTGCGGGGGCGAATGATGGCGAGCATCGTCGTGAGGATGGGAGTAACCGTGGCACTGGCGGCAGTGATGCTTTCCTGCGGCGGCGCGACGACGACCACGAGAGTCACCGGAACAACTGGCACCTCAGTAACCACTGGCGACACCGCTGGAGTTCCCGGAACAGGCGGCGTCGGTGGCACCGGGGGAAGTGCGGGCGCCGGCGGCACGACGAGCGGTGGTGTGAACATGCCTGGAAGCACGTCCGTCACATTCCCTCTGACGGTGATGGCTCAATCGGGCGCGAGCGTAGTCAACGTGGGAACGGTTTCCGTTACGGTGCCGTAAACAATCTCGACAGCCTATTGGAAACGAGAGCCCAGGAAAATCAGCGCTAATAGGCAATGGCGTTGCAACAATACGTTCCCTAGTCCTTCGTTCCCTTCGAGAATTTCGGGTTCTCGAGCGTTCCCTCGATCCGGAACGGAAACGACAACTTGCCTTCGGTCAATTTGGCTCCCGCCAAAAACCGAGCGAATGTGTTGGTCAAGAAGCCCTGCTTGGTGGTAATTGCCGCCACGCCCTGATAGTTCAGATCGTCCGAGCCAGAGACGCTCACACTCCCCGACCCATCCACATCTACTCCATAGCCGTCGATATCAATCGTCTTGCTCGTAATCCGCTGGTTCGCCAGCTCCAGATCCGTGGAAATCGACGAGAACGAATCGGGATTCTCTTTGGCGGGGCCTAGATCGTTGAAGTGCGCCAGCTTCATCAAGTTTGCGTTGAGCATCAGGCTCGGCACCTTGCCGTTAGTCACCTTTACGTGCCCCGTACCATGCATTCCCGCCAGCGGACTCTGAGTATGCTCGATCTCTCCCGCAAGCCTCAGGTCTCCTTCCAGTTTCCCCGTCATTCTCCCCCGTCTTTCGTGGAACGCCGCCAGCAGATGGGCCATGTTGATTCCGCTCATTTGCGCGTCCGCTTTAAAGCTGGCGTTCTTTTTCGCCACGTTTACGGAGAAGTCGCCCGTCGTTTTACCACCATATACGTCCGCTCTTACGTCCGTGAAAAAAGCCGCCCTCGACTCCAGGCGAAACTTGGAGTTCACATTTGTCGTCTCCACCGCACCGAAACGCAAGCTGCTCGCCTTCCAACTGCCCTGGCCTGCCAGTGCGGGAGAAGCCGGATTGACGATTGCAGCCACGTCCACCCGATCCAGTTCACTAGTAATGTCGTGGGCTTCGAAAAACACAGGGCCCGGCGCATCTGAAGGGTCCAGCAGATTCGACGCGATCAACTGCCCACGATTAATCACCACTTTGTCGATGATGCCCAGGGGAAAGGTGTTCTTCGAATTCGCTGCTTTAGGATTCTCGAAGTTCCAGGGGCCATCAGGGTCCGACACCAGATTGATC
>Ga0210394_10008977_pt1 | contig 10166 bp, 8 predicted proteins | sample IncBWC12MmetaG_FD_160121 | JGI IMG/M metagenome (GOLD analysis project Ga0210394, IMG submission 160121) | Forest soil microbial communities from Barre Woods Harvard Forest LTER site, Petersham, Massachusetts, United States - Inc-BW-C-12-M | ecosystem: Environmental > Terrestrial > Soil >...
TCGATGCGCGCATCTCCTCGGCGGCGGCCGAGACCGGCTTCCTGTCGATCGTCGGGCTGAGCGCGCAGGCGCCGCTCGGGCCCGCCGCGCGCGCCGCGCTGCTCGCGATCTTCGCGCTCGACCCGGCCGTGCAGCGGCGGCTGTGGCGGCGCAAGTTCGCGCCCGGCAACGCCAACCTGTACCGCGGCTTCTTCCCGCCCCAGCCGGGTAATGTGACACTGAAGGAAGGCATCGACTTAGGCCCCGACGTGCTCTATGGCGCACGCGTCACGCGCAGCGACGACCCGTTGCGCGAGCCGACGCCGCTCCCCGAGGAAGCCGAGCTCCCGGGCTGGCGAGCGGCGGTCGCCGATTACTACGCCGCAATGGAGCGGGTCGCGCGCGCACTCATGCAGTCGATCGCGCGGGCCTTAAGTCTCGCGCCGGGTTACTTCGACGACGCCTTCCACGAGGGACTCTCGACGCTGCGCCTGCTGCACTACCCCGCGCGCGACCCCGCCGAGCTCGCGAGCGGCGCAGCAGCGGGCGTGTGGGTCGAGCACGGCGGTGAGCGGCGCTATCTCACCGGAGCCCCGCACACCGACTCGGGGTTTCTCACGCTGCTGGCGCAGGACGGTGTCGCGGGCCTGCAGGCGCGCGCCCGCGACGGTGGCTGGGCCGACGTGCCGCCCACGGAGGGGGCGCTGGCGGTCAACTTCGGCCAGGTGCTCGAGCGCTGGAGCGGCGGGCGGATCCGGGCCACCGAGCACCGCGTGATCGGCTCGGGCGCCGCGCGCTGCTCGATTCCGTTCTTCTACGAGGCGCGCGCCGATGCCGAGATCCGTCCCCTCCCGCAGGACGATCCGGCGAGCTTCACGCCCTTCCTCTACGGCGACCACCTGTGGGCGCGTATGACGAGCTTCGTCGAGTTCCGCGGCATGGAGGGCGAACGGCGGGCGGCGCGGGGCCGGTGAGCGCCCCGCGGCCTGCGGGCGGTGAGACGACGCCCGCCCGCGGCGAGCGCCGTGCACCGGGGTGGACACCGAGGGGGCGGGGCGGTAGCTTCCCGGTGCCCTCAAGGAGCCCAACCATGGCACGTTATTACCCGCTTGCAGCGCTGCTCGCACTCACTGGCTGCTACAACATGCCCGGCGGCGATGTGACCGCCGACTCGAGCGGCGCCAACACCGTCAACGGCTCGATCCGCGTGCCCGCAGGCACGCACACCAAGAGCGTCGGCACCGTCAACGGCTCGATCCACGTCGACGAGAACGCGGTCATCGCCACCGCCGACACCGTCAACGGCTCGATCGCACTCGGCGCGCACGCGGCTGCGGACGCGCTCACCACGGTGAACGGCTCGATCACACTCGGCGAGGGGGCGCACGTGGTACGCGATGTGAACACCGTGAACGGCTCCATGACCCTGAAGGAGGGTGCCGATGTCGGCGGCCCGATCGCCAACGTCAACGGCCGCATCGCCCTCAACGGCGCGCACGTGGCCGGCGGACTGCGCACCGTGGACGGCGACATCGACGTGCTCGGCGGCTCGCGCATCGAAGGCGGGATCCTGGTGAAGCATGGCGGCGGCGGGTTCTTCAGCTTCAGCACCCACAAGCCCCGCATCGTCATCGGACCGGGGGCAGTGGTGCAGGGCGATCTGCATTTCGAGCGCGCGGTGGATCTCTACGTGAGCGAGCAGGCGACCACCGGTCCGATCAGCGGCGCGACCGCGGTGCGCTTCTCGGGCGCGAGCCCGCAGAGCTAGGAGGCGCGCTGCGCCTTCAGCGGCCGGCGGCCTGCTTCGCGCGCAGCAGCGCGAGCGGGTTGGGCGTCGGCTCCGCGACCTTCAGGAGCGTATTGCGGTCGCGGTGCAGGAACGGCTCCTCGCGCCCGTGGATCTTCAACATGGTATCGAGCACGTAGCTCCAGCTGCCGTCGGGGTTGAAGACCACTTCGATGCGATAGGAATCGGTGCGGAAGGCGTATTCGAGGAACGCGGTCGAGCAGATGCCGTACCCGGTTTCCCCGCGCTGCGCCGTCAGCACCAGCTCGGTCGCATCGGGCGCGGCGTGTCCGGCGGCGATCGCTACCTGGCCGCGCGGAATGCTGAGCGTCTGCATCACGAGTCCGGTGGCCGGTTCCCACAGCCAGTAACCGGTCTGGTCGTGGAAGGTCGCGTCCTCATCGGAGGCGAGGATGCGGGTGTGATAGCGCAGTCCGTAGAAGAGCTGCGGGCCATTCGACTGGGCGTCGATCGGCTGCAGCTCGATGTGCTCGCTGTACTCGCGGCGCTCCGGGCCCGGCGCCTTGGGGTTGATGTCGACGCCCCTGGCGCTCTCCCAGATGCCGGCGAGGCGCTTGAGTGGCCCGAGATTCGCGAGCGTGTCGGGGCTCGGCTCCTGTTCGGTGTAGACGTCCTCGGGAAAGGCACTCATGGCGGCGCTCCTGGCGATGCTCGCCGCAGTCTAATCGATCCGCCGGCGCGGGAACCCCGCCGCGTCCCGGCGAGCGTGCCTGAGTCAGGCCACGCGGCGTAGACTAGCAACTGCAGCGCTGACGCTGCCAACCGCTGCAAGGGGCGTGTCATGAGCCCAGAGCTCAAGTACCTGGTGCTGGTCTGCGTGCTGACGGGCGTTCTCTGGGTGCCCTATATCCTCAATGAGATCCTGGTCCGCGGCGTGGTCGATGCGGTCGGTTACCCCGCGCACCCCAAGCCGCTCGCCCCGTGGGCGCAGCGACTCAAGGCGGCGCATTACAACGCGGTCGAGAATCTCGTGGTGTTCGCGCCGCTCGTGCTCGTGGCACAAGCCGCCGGGATCCACGCTCCGGCGATCGCAACCGCCGCCTGTGGGTATTTCTGGGCGCGGGTGGTGCACGCGGTGGCCTACACGCTGGCGGTACCCTGGGTGCGCACCCTGGCATTCGTGGCCGGGGTCGCGATGCAGCTATGGATCGCCGCTACCGTGTTGATGCGTTAGGACGCGGATCCGAAGGCGGCCTGCAAGGCTGCATCGCGCGCCTTCAGGCCGTGCGCCACTGAAGCGGGGCGATCTTCGGAATCATGAAGACCCAGCCCACCACGCCGACCATGCTGATAGCTGCGGCGACCAGAAACGCTGAAGTGAAGTGATGCGACTCGCCGACCAGGTACCCCGTGAGCGCCGGCGCGATGACGCCGGCAAGATTGCCTATCCCATTCTGGATCCCGACCCAGCGCCCGGCCGCGTTGGGACCGGCGAGGATCTGCGGGATACCGAATACGCCGGGTGAGTTCGCCCCGTCGAGCATCTGGTAAACGAAGATCGCGCCGAGCGCCCAAGGCGCCGGGGCGAGCGCGATGCACACCATGCAGCCCACGAAGCCGACATGGGTGGCGGCCATGACCGACTTGTAGGCGAGATTGGCGCGCCCGTAACGCGCGACCGCGCGGTCGATGAGCCAGCCGGCCGCGAGGCCGCTGGCGGCGTGCACGCAGTAGGCGAGGAAGGTGAAGCGCGCCATCTCATCGGTCGAAAAGCCGTGCTCGCGCACCACGTAGAACGGCAGCCAGGTGAGCGTGAAGTAGAAGGTGTAGTTGACCGAGAACAGCCCGAGGCTTGAGCCCCAGAGCTCCCGCCGCCTGAGGAGTGCGCGCAGCGGAGGATTGTCGGCGGCGGCGGCCGCCGCGGCCGGCTGCGTCGGAATGCGCACCCGCGACCACGGCAGCAGCCACAGCAGTGAGAGCGCGCCGAATACCCAGAAGGCGCTGCGCCAGCCGTACTGCGCCATCAGGAGGCCGCCGACGAGCGAGCCCACCGCCGGACCGAAGAGATAGCCGAAAGCCACCACGCCGTTGGCGAGCCCGAGTTCCTTCACCGGGACCACTCTCGCCAGCAGGTTCGAGACGCTCGGGAAACCGACGCTCTCGCCGATGCCGAGCAGCACCCGCAGCGCGAGCAGCGCCGCGAAGGACTGCGCGAGGCCCACGCCCATCGTGGCACAGGCCCAGAGGGCCAGCCCGGCGCCGAGGACCCGCCGGGCGCCGAAGCGGTCGGCGAGCCAGCCGACCACCGGCTGCAAGGGTGCGTAGCACCAGAAAAACGCCGACATCAGCACGCCGAGCTGCTGCGGCGAGAACCCGAGGTCCTCCTGGATGAGGTGCGCGGCCGTGGGTACCGTGCCGCGGTCGACGTAGTTGATGAAGAGCGCGACTGCGAGCAGTACCACGATCCACCAGCGCGCGCCGGTGGCGGGCGGCGCGGCGGCTGTGGCCGGCGCGGTCAACTCGCGTAGTCCGCCTGCTGCCGATCGAGCAGGCGCTTCAGCGCCTCGAAGTGCAGTTGCGCCCGGTTCTGGCCGCCAACGCTCGCGCAGCCGGCGAACTGCCCGAGCGTCGTGCGGATCATGGGCTCGGGCAGCACGGCGAGCGCGCGTCCGGTCGAGAGCGCCAGCACCTGCGCCTGGCAGGCGCGCTCGAGAAAGTACAGCCGCTCGAACGCCTCGGCGAGCGACTCGCCGATGACCAGCACGCCGTGATTGCGCAGCATCAGCACCGACTTCGTGCCGAGCGCCCGCGCCATGCGCTCGCCCTCGGCGAACTCCAGCGCCAGGCCGTTGTAATCGGCGTAGGCGACGTCGTCGTGGAAGCCGATGGCGCTCTGCGAGGCGGTCTCGAGCCGTCCGCCGGCGAGCATGCCGAGTGCGGTCGCATACGGCATGTGGGTGTGCAGTACGCAGCGAGCGCGCGGCGCGAGACGGTGGGCCGCGGCGTGGATGTAGAGGGCTGTGTCCTCGATCAGGCCGCGTCCGGCGAGCAGGCGGCCATCGAGGCTGACCTCGAGCAGGTCGCTCGCCTTCACCTCCGACCACAGCAGGCCGAAGGGCGCGAGGTAGAAGCGGTCGGTCGTGCCCGGCACGAGCATCGTCATGTGGTTGTCGATGCCCTCATTGAAGCCGAAATGCACCGCCAGGCGGTGGCACGCCGCGAGATCGATGCGCGCGCGGCGCTCGGCCTCGGCGTGCACGGCGGCGACCTGCGGCGAGGCGCTCATTTCGGCTCGAACCGGAGTGCCAGATCGACGCACCCGGAAACGCCCGCGGCGCCGGCGGGCCGGTAGTACGGCGCCCCCGCGCGTGCGACCGCGAGCGCCGCCGTATCGAGGCCGGTGTCGCCCGAGGAGTGCGTGACCACCGGGTCGCGGACGAGCTTGCCGCTCTCATCGGCGCACACCCGCACTTCCGCCTGCGGGGCGCGCGCGGCGCCCGCGGACAGCGTCGTGGTGGCGATCCCCGCAGCCGCCGCGCCGGCGGCGGGCGCGGCTCCCGCCGCTGGAGTCTGCGCGAAGTGCGCGCGGCCCCATTTCCAGGCGATCTCCTCCCAGGCGGCCACCGCAGCACCCTCGCCGGCGCGCACGGCGGGCAGGAAGCGCAGCCGCGTGACGCAGCTCAGGGCGGCCTGATCGAGGGCGTCGGAGCCCGAGGAAGTCTTGATGGATGCCTGCGAGGGCACGCCGCTCGGTCCGACGATCAGCACCACCAGCGCCGCCTCCGGGTCCTGGGTCTGGCTCTGGGCGAGCTCCGGGCAGCGGTCCTTCACCTCATAGCCGATCGCCACGGTCGCATCGGTCAGCTCCACTCCCTTGGGCGCTCCGCCGAAGGTCGGCGGGCCCGGCGCCGCGGCGAGCAGCGCAGCGCACAGTGTGAGCACGGGAGGGCGCAAGCGCATGAAACACCTGTCGGCTTCAGGTCGGAGGGCGTCAAGCTTCGCGGATTGCGCGCCGTTTCTCAACGCAGCGGCCTTCGGCCTGAAGGTCAGGCGCCCGCGGCCTGTCCGGGGGGGTCGCAATCGGGCGTGTCGCAGTCGCCTTCGTCCTCGATCTGCACGGTAGTGTGCTCGACCCGCAGCCGCGCTTCGAGGCGCGCGTGGATGGCGGCGATCACATCGCCGGAGCGGCTGCCGGCGGCGAGATTGGCGTGCAACGTCACGGTCGGGCGCTCGCCGGTGATCGACCAGACGTGCACGTGGTGAACGCCGATGAGGCCCGGCACGTGCCCGATGAGCTCGGACTCGACGTCCTTCACGTCACAACCGGCGGGGGCGCCCTCGAGCAGCACGTGCGCCGACTCGCGCGTCAGCGCCCATGCGGAGCGGAAGATGAGCGCCGCGACCACCAGCGACAGCAGCGGGTCGGCCAGCGTCCAGCCGCTGAGGAGGATGACGAGCGCCGCGGCGCTCGCGGCCACCGAGCCGAGCAGGTCGCTCAGCACATGGGCGCGTGCGCCGCGCTCGTTGAGCGAGCGCGCGCCGGAGAGGGCGAGGAAGGCGGTGAGGTTGGCGATGCCGCCGACGAGCGCGATGCCGAGCATCAGCCGGCCGTTCACGGCGGGCCGCTCCATGAGGCGCAGCACCGCCTCGTACACCACCCACGCCGTGAGCGCGAGCAGCGCCTGGCCGTTAATGAAGGCAGCCAGCGGCTGGTAGCGGCGGTGTCCGTAGGTGCGCCGCACGCTCTTGGGCCGGCGGCCGACGCGAATGGCGAGAATCGCCAGCACCAGCGAGGCCGAATCGGCCAGCATGTGCGCCGCCTCGGCCAGCAGCGCGATGGAGTTGGCGAACCAGCCGCCGAGCGCCTCGACCAGCGTGAAGCTACCGAGGATCAGCAGCGCGAGCTTGAGGCGTTGTTCGCCCGAGCCCTCGCCGCGCGCATGTCCGCCGTGACCGTGGGCGTGGTGGTGATGCGGCTCGTGGGCACGCTCGCGGGCGTGATCGTGGCCGTGCCCGTGGGCGTGATGGTGATGGGGGTCCGCCATGCGTGGTGCCCAAGATACGACGGACCGGCTCGAAAGGAAATCGCCGCGCCGTGCGGCCGCGAACTGCGCTAGCCTTCAGCGGCGGCGCGCGGGGTGCGCCGGATGAACCAACATTCCACCACCTGCCCGAAGAACCGCGCTCCTCAAGTGCATGGCCGCCGCCGTGTCCGCCGCCGTGTCCGCCGCGCTCGCCGTCGCGGGCGCGCCGGCCGTGGCGCAGCAGCCGGCGGAACCGCCGCTGGTGCTGATCCAGGGCACCGCCGAGAGCGCTGCCGATGCACTCGCGTTCGCGCGGGTCAGCAGCAGCGACACGGCGGCGATCCTGCCGGGCGCGGATGCCGCGCAAGGCGGAGCGGTCGCGGGGCAGCCGGTGTTGCACGGCCTGGGCGACGACCGCGTGCGCACCCTCGTCGACGGGGTGCCGGTGACCGCGGCTTGTCCGATGCACATGAACCCGGCGCTTTCCTATATCGACCCTGCCGGCATCGCCCGCATAACCGTGCTGCCCGGCGTGACGCCGGTGAGCCTCGGCGGCGACAGCATCGGCGGCACGATCCTGGTCGACTCTCCGGCGCCGCGCTTCGCGCCCGATGAGGAGCCGCGCTTCGAGGGGAGTCTCGCGAGCTTCTACCGCAGTAACGGCAGCGCGGCCGGTGTCGATCTCGCCGCCGCGCTCGCGGGCCGCGACTTGAGCCTGGGTTACCGGGCGTCGGGACTGCGCGCCGGCGATTACCAGGACGGGGACGGCGAGCGCATCCGCGCTTCGCGTGTCGAGACGTCCAGCCAGGAGATCACGTTCGCGCTGCGCACCGGGAGCGGTGTCACGGAGGTGCAGGCGGGCGTGCAGGACATGCCCTACGAGGGCTTCCCCAACGCTGACATGGACCTGACGGGCAACACCGCGGCATTCCTCAACGTGCACTACCGGGGGACGACCGGCGCCGGCGAGCTGAGCATCGTGGGCTATTTCGACACCATCGATCACCAGATGAACGGCAACGCGCCCGATCGCTATCCGCCCGCTCCGGTGGATATCACCAGCATGGGTGACATGCCGACCCGCGAGCATGGGCAGGACTTCGGCTACCGCGTCGAGCTCGACAGCACGCGGTCTGCGCGCGACGTGCTGCGTATCGGCAATGAGCTGCACGTCGAGCAGCTCGATGACCGCTGGCCGGGCGCCCCGGTCGGGATGCCCTTCGACTACGTGAGCCTCGATCATGCCACCCGCGGCCAGCTCGGCACCTTCGCCGAATGGGAGCGCCGCTGGAATGCACGCTGGACCACGCTGGCCGGCGTACGCAACGACACCGTATGGAGCCATGCGGGCCCCGTCCAGGGTTACGACGGGCTCGATCCGCCCGCCATCGCCTTCAACGCCGGCAACCGCGCACGTACTGATTTCGACTTCGATGCGACGCTCCTGGCGCGTTACCAGGGCGAGGACGGCACGAGCTACCGCTTCGGACTGGCGCGCAAGGAACGCGCGCCGAACCTCTACGAGCGCTACGCCTGGGGCGAGAGCACCCTGGGGATGATCACCTGGTTTGGCGACGGCAACGGCTATACCGGGGACCCGCGCCTGAAGCCCGAGACCGCCTACACGCTGAGCGCTTCGGGGGAATGGCACGATGCGGCCGCGGCGCCGCGCTGGCAGGCGCAGCTCACGCCGTACTACACCGTCGTGCAGAACTATATCGGCGTCGCGACGCTGTGCGGTCCGGCCTGCTCCGGCATGCCCGCCGTGCAGCTTCAGTTCGCCAACCAGCGCGCGCGCCTTTACGGGCTGGACGCGAGCGGCGGCTGGACACTCGCAGAGAGCGCCCGGCTCGGCACACTCGAGCTCCTCGGCACGGGCGGTTTCGTGCGCGGCGAGGACCCGGTGACGGCAACCAACCTCTATCACATGATGCCGCTCAACGGCACACTCGCGCTCGCCTACACGCAGCAGGCGTGGCTCGGCCGCCTCGAGCTGCGCGCGGTACGCCGCAAGGACGACGTCGACGTGTTGCGTCTCGAGCCGCAGACGGCGGGTTACGCGCTGCTCAATCTGCGCGCTGCGTACCTGTGGCACGCGGCAAGGCTCGACCTCGCGGTCATGAACCTCCTCGATCGCCAGTACGCGAGCCCGCTCGGAGGCAGCTGGCAGTCGGCACTCTATCCCCCGGGCACCATGGGCTCGTTCCTGCCGCTGCCGGCGCCAGGACGCTCGCTGGATGCCGCAGTCACCGTGAAGTTTTGAGGCTATTCTTGCGCTCGTGAGCGCTTCACTCGATCTCGTCGCGATCGGCCGCGTCAGCGTCGACCTGTACGGGCAGCAGATCGGCAGTCCGCTCGAGGACATCGCGACCTTCGCCAAAGGGGTCGGTGGCTGTCCCGCCAACATCGCGGTCGGCACCGCACGCCTCGGGCTCAAGTCCGCGCTCCTCACGCGGGTGGGGGATGAGCCCATGGGACGCTTCGTGCGCGAGCAGCTCGCACGCGAAGGCGTCGACACGCGCGCCATCCAGGTCGACGCGCGGCGCCTGACCCCGCTGGTGCTGCTCGCGGTGCGCGACCGCGACAGCTTTCCGCTGATCTTCTATCGCGAGAACTGCGCCGACAGTGTGCTCGCCCCCGAGGACGTCCCCGAGGAGCTGATCGCAGCGGCGCGCGCGGTGCTCGTCACCGGCACGCATTTCTCCTTCGAGGCCGGTGCGCGGGCGCAGCGCAAGGCGATCGCGCTGGCGCGCGCCCACGGCCGCAAGGTGATCCTCGACGTCGATTACCGGCCGAATCTCTGGGGCGTGGGCGGACACGCTGCCGGCGAGAGCCGCTACGCGCGCTCGGCGCGCGCGACCGAGACGCTCGCGGCGGTGCTGCCCGACTGCGACCTCATCGTCGGCACCGAGGAGGAGATGCACATCGCGACGGGGAGCGAAGCGACGCTGGAAGCGGTGCGCCGCATCCGCGCCCGCTCGCGCGCCGTGATCGTGGTGAAGCGCGGCGCTGCGGGCTGCGTGGTGTTCGACGGCGGCGCGCCGCCGCGGCGCCTCGAGGACGGTCTCGTCGTGCCCGGCTTAGCCGTCGAGGTGTACAACGTGCTCGGCGCGGGCGATGCCTTCCTCTCGGGATATCTGCGCGGCTACCTGCGCGGTGAGCCCGCCGCGCAGTGTGCGCGCTACGCCAACGCCTGCGGCGCACTCGCGGTATCGCGCCTGCTGTGCTCGGCCGAATTTCCCTCGCTCATCGAGCTCGAGTACTACCTCGCGCACGGTAGCCGTGAGCGCGCGTTGCGCTTCGATGCGGCGCTCAATCACCTGCACTGGGTCACGACCGCGAGGCGCGGGCCTGCGCAGGTGCGGGCGCTCCTCGCCGGCGCGCAGGATGCGCTCGGCGCCATCGCGGACGTCGCG
>Ga0210394_10008978_pt1 | contig 10165 bp, 12 predicted proteins | sample IncBWC12MmetaG_FD_160121 | JGI IMG/M metagenome (GOLD analysis project Ga0210394, IMG submission 160121) | Forest soil microbial communities from Barre Woods Harvard Forest LTER site, Petersham, Massachusetts, United States - Inc-BW-C-12-M | ecosystem: Environmental > Terrestrial > Soil >...
AGATTTTCGCGGGAGAGATGGCCGAGTGGCTGAAGGCGCACGCTTGGAAAGCGTGTTTAGGGGAAACTCTAACGTGGGTTCGAATCCCACTCTCTCCGCCAGTTCTTTTGTTTTGTTATACTTGACATGCTGTGATACCGTGAGTGATACCGAAATGAGGTAGCTCACGTGAACCGGCAAGTTAATCTCACCAAAAGGGTGAAGACCGAAAACGGCCTTCGCTACTGCCCAGTTGTTGTCGCAGCCAATGGCCGGATCAGGCCAAATTACGTCCTCATCGATGGAAAACAGGAAGCGCACCCCGAGGGTGCGTACTACCTGGAATGGCGTAATGGCCTTCACCGGGTTCGGGTCTCGGTAGGCAAGGACGTTGCCGACGCCGCCGCGAAGAGACACCGTAAAGAGGCAGAACTCAATGCTGTCAACAGCGGCGTTACCGTAGTTTCTCCGGACGCCCAGAACGGTCGAAGATCGCTTCAAACGACCATTGCGGACTACCTCTCTGAAATAAAGCTCACAAAGAAACCAAAGACCCATTCCGCATACTCAACGGCTCTCGAATATTTCCAAGAAAGCTGCCCGAAGTTCTGCCTAGAGGACCTCGATCGAAAGGATCTGCTGAAGTTCACTGCATTTTTGCGGGACGACAAGGAGCAGTCCCAGCGGAGCTGCTGGAATAAATTTGCAAACGTGATGACATTCCTGAAGGCGCAAGGGATTCGTGGGCTCGCGGGCAAGAATGACTGGCCGCGCTACACCGAAGAGGAACCGGAGGTCTACGAACAGGAAGAACTCGACAAGCTCTTTGCCGCATGCGATGAGGAAGAGCGGCTCTGGTATGAATTTTTCCTTATGACGGGCGAGCGCGAGCAGGAAGTAATGTATACCGAGTGGCGAGACATCAACCTCGTCGGATCAATCGTTCGCGTGACCCACAAGCCGGATAGGGGCTGGACACCGAAGGCTTACAAGGAACGCGAGATTCCTATTCCTACGAGGCTCGTGAAGAATCTGAAAGCATGGAAGGCCAAGGCGAACAAAAACTGCAACCTGCTATTTCCAACCTCAGGATGTAACCCAAAGCTTAACTTCCTAGACAGCTTGAAAGCTGTGGCCGAACGCGCGGAGCTCGACCCCGAAGACTTTTGGCTCCATAAATTCCGAGCGACGTTCGCGACCCGGTGTCTTTGGGCGGGTGTCGACCTGCGCACGGTTCAACAATGGCTCGGCCATTCCGATATGGAAAGCACGATGCGCTACCTGAAGCCATCGCGCAGCCAGCATGTGCGTGAGAAGGTGAACGAGATTTTCGCTTAGCGCCGTTCTCTTCCCGCGGGATTCATCGGAGTAGGACCTGCCTTGGACGACGCAAAGAGCCGCCGATTCGTAATTTGCAAATCCTGCCACATTATCAATAGCTTACACTCGTGAGGGCGTGTCAAATGTGTGTTTCAGCCCCAGTATTCGTGCGGACCTCCGTTGAGTCGTGAGCTAACGCGAGAGAAACACGAGAGACTTCTGTCGCCTTCGCTGGCAGTGCTGCAAGAGCAGATTCCCGATCACTACCGGCAGGTGTGCTCCAGCACTTGTGACCGAATGTGTATGACCGTTCAAACTCGTTCGGTCCCTCGGCCCTCATTTCCCAACGGTCGTTTTCGTCGAGAGTCAAGGATCGATACACGCGCCAATCTCCGGGTCTGTTACTCAAAGCGTGTTCAAACGTCCTGAGCCAAATGGCTCTTTCTTTCCATGGATGGAACGGTTTTCATCAGAAAATCATAGAAACTCTGAAACCCTTGATCACCGTAGGCCAATGAGATTAGCGGTTTTGCTTCTGGTAAATCCGACGGATCTTTTTCGTAGAAGCGAAAAACCATTTCATCGTAGTCATACCGGACGGTCAGCTTGCTAGATAAGGTCCAATTCATGGAAGGGATCCGAACCAGTTCTCCATAGGAAACAAATAGAGTGGCAACGTCCAACGCGTCCTCGACCTGTTCCCTGGATGGCGGAGCGAAGTCGTGTTCGAGCCGGTTCCTCAAGCTGGTAACGTTTTGGAGAATTCTGGGAGCAACAACTCCGCTCTCGCGTATGAAATCGAGCTTTCTGGGGATATTCCAGCTTTGCTTCCTTGCGAGTGGGAAAAAGCCTAACCGACCGATTAGGCGATCAACTTGGGCATCAACGGCCCTCTTGCAGTTGCCGAGGCAATTAACTCGATGTCTTTCTTTTTTCAAGCGCTGCAGAATCTTCAACTGCAAAATTAAGGAAGTCGCGAGGTTCCAGAAATGCCTTGCCATCCGTTGCCAGTGGCAGAGAACTAGGTGATCCGACGAACTTGAGGTTCTCGTCGTAACCATAGAATTCGCTGAGCGCACGTTTGAAGGTGGCAACCACCTCGCTCTTGTCCATATCTTTTCAGGGTATCAAGCAGCGCCATTGAGACCGACGGTTGCCAACTGCGAATTGCTATAGAGAATCGTAATGAGTTAAATCAACCATCCTAGGGTGAGAAGCGCCGAGACTCACAGCCAATTGTGCCATTTGCGTGTCCGAATATCCGCCCTGTGCGAAGGCCGCAAGATACGGTTGAATCACGTTCGTCTCATCAACAACACCAGCCCCTATGCCGCGTCTCACGAGGGCATCCTTAACTGCGTCCAGTAGATAGGTCTTGACTGGCGTGACTGCACTCGATCCGCCCGTTACGACTAGTTCAAGAAACGGTTTGTGCGGGAGGCGGGTCGTGTCGTGCACTTCAGACATGTAATGACCGACGTGACTGGCGATATCACTGCACCACTTTGTCACATAGGGTTTGGAATACCAATCGGTAACTCCGCTGGTCTTGTAGTCCTCTGCTTCGGTTCGTGTTCCCTTCCTTCCCTGCTGGTGCCAATCTGCATGAATCTGATCCGTCAGCCACGTTCCAGCCATGTCCAAAGCAGCAGCGGCTGGCAACCATATCAGGATAGGTTCGGTCGGCTTGTGAGTATGAGGGTCGAGGCGTATGGTGCGTAGCATGTAGCCAGCGTCAGTCGAGCCGGCTCCTATGTCAATCACTAAAAGTTTTCTAAATTTGGCATCTGTGGAACTGGTATCGCCTGCAAAGAGGTCAGGTTCCATTTCTGCAATAAACGGGAAGCCGGCGGCAGCGGACTCGAACACAAACTCCCATCCCACTCCATCGTCCACTCCGGTCGAACATTTCCTGTATGCCTTGTATTCGTATTCGTGGGGAAATTTCTCAAGTTTCACGGCATTCGGTCTTCGTTGATCAATCAGGCTTTTCAGCGTGCTCAACGGTGCGTAGAAGCCACCATTTTCGAGCACAGCACCCAAGAGACCCGATTTAGGAGCACTCAATGCGATAACCGCCGCATCTCGGTAGCATTGAAGCGCAGCGACCGCCTCAGGTGTTATCCAGTTCGGATGAGAGAAACGCACCTTCAAATTCTCGGCTTTGCCAAGCTCAATGCCCACCAGCCGTAGTCTTGTGACTGCATCAAGTAGGAGTGTGACGAGCGAAAACACAACTGCTTCTCCTAAAGTTGCGTTGATATCGGATCGCTCGCCATTCCAAAATGCTTGACCGGGATCGCGAATCAGCTTTCGCTTTAATGCAGCGACTCCATTGTCACCCGAATAGCGACGGGACAGCGGAAACATTGCGAGAGAATCGTTGATCCGCCAGACTTGCGAATCCCAAATCTCGCCGACAATTACCTTGCCGGTGGAGTCCTGATAGCACCACTTTGATGAGTGGGTTCCCCAATCCACACCAAGGTAAGCATCCATGTCGATGATCTCCGCAGGGCTGACGCTTGATTAAGCAGGTGTCGCCAGTGCACGGACAACGATAGCAGAGTGCGGTGGGTCAAGAAACTCTATCCAGGGGCGCGTCACCCGAACCCGTCTGGAATCTGCTCCAGTCACTTCGTGCAGACGGCTGTCATAATTTGCCACTTCGCCAGATTGCCCTCTGAGGTAAAGGTGAAAATGCTTTTCGCAGAGAGTGCGGAATCGTTCAAATGCTTCGTGCATCGGTGCGCTATCAGCCGAGTTGTCCCATAGCAGTAATAGTAGGCCTGCGGCCTGTCGGACCTCAGGTGCATCCGCAGGATTTGCGTAGCTAAGTTGGCGAGTCCCGCCCTCGATGCCAAGGGTAGTCAAAATCCACGCTTGGCTGGTTGCAGGTAATCTGGCTGACTCGTTCTGCAACAACCCTCTGAGACTGTCGGCTAGGATTTGCCTTAACGAAGTGTGACTGCGAACCGACCCTAACAGCGAAGCCGCTTCGCTGATTTGGCCGTTGCTCAATACGGTGCGCAGGCCGGAGATCAGCCCTTGCTTTATAGCCAGAAAGGTCGGATCGGAAGAAGATTGCTGCAAAAGTTCGTTGCTACCAGCGTTCGTCAGATCAGCGACGGAGGAAACGTACTCCATGCAATACTTCCACGACAAGTCGCGTTCCGACTTTTCGCAGAAGACCACCAGGGTCTTTAAACAGAGCGCCACCAAAGGCATCAGAATTCTTCCCGTCGACTTCTGCTTTTTCGGTGGGAGCGCTGCCGGTGGCACCATACTCCTCAGCGAAACTCGTACTAGCTGGGTCAGTAGCGCCGAAATTGCCCGAATTGTGAACTCATCGAACTTTATTGTGAGGTTTGCGTTGCGAGGCTTCCGCTGTGCGAAACGTCTGAGACGGTTACAGATGTTCTTCGCAGCCTTAACCGTAACAGGTGTTTGGACGTGCTCCAGCGCGCCTCGCAAGTTGTCCAGGGCTTCCGCCGCATCAACGGTGGAAGTCAAACGAACACCTAACGGAGATGCAGAGTTCAGGCGCTTGAGTTGTTCCTTCACCTCCGGTGGTAGAGCGAGCTTTGGGCGAAGGGGACGCGAAGTTTTCTCCACGGCAGTCATTATACGGGCGGTCTCAAGGCCGAGGCTCGCTCGGCCAGCAAGGAAACCGGTCGAGTGCCCAGAGGCATGGGGACTTTCCGGGCGTCCAGTCGATAATCGAAAGCATCCGAGTCCGCATCCAGCAGGGTCTGTAGCATTGTCGACGCTCCGTTGAAAAGGGGCATCGGGAGGTTTGAGGCGAAGGTTTGTCGGAACTTTGCTTCGGCCAAGAAAAAACCCGCGCCAGCGAGGAAGCCGGCGCGGGTTTCGCGTTTGTCAGTACTCGCTGGGCAAGTGGATTACCCTGTTGGCGAAGTACAGCGTGATTTCATCCAGCGGAAAATCGGTGTGCTCGATCTCCTTGGTGAACACGATATTGCCGTTGCCATCGTCGCAAGTCAGGGTCGCGGTCCGGTTGGGACGTACGACGAGCTTCCAGACTTGAAATTCCTCCGCGGCGACAGCCTTGTTGTAGGGCTGAATGATCGCGATTTCGTCCAGAAGCCAATACGCTCCACCGTGCTCGGCAACGTGCTGCGCGCCGTCGGTGTAGAGAACGTTCCGGTTGATCCCGTGCCGATACCAGTTTTCGCTGCCGGTAAATTGCGCGAGATCGCTTTTGCTGAGAGTCTTCGTCGTCATGTTGTGCCTCTTTCGTTTGAAGTGATCCCCACGGCGGGGGCGAGAGAATCAACAGGAACAGCCGCACTGAAGGCGCGGCGTCAGAGGCAACCGTGGAATAAATGAGGGGCAGCCCGTAGGGAATCATCGTTTATGCCGCGAAAGTGCCTTGACGCAAGCCTGCGGCTGTTAGGTTGACTCCGAACCCGTCCGTTAGTGGGTCACGGAGAGAGGCACATCCGTGACGAAGGCGACGCCGCGAGAGATGCGGCGAGAGGGCAGACGGAAGACACATGGGGAAGAGAGAGGGTTCCGGGTTGGCTCGGACGCGGCATGCTCCGCACCGGTAACGCTGGGCTGTTCAAGGGCGCGACGGCGGGTTTGCCCTTTTCCAGCCCAAGACTCGGGCGGACGGCGACAATTTCGCTTGCTTTGGTGGAATACGCTGGGGGGCATATTTGCGGAGGAACATTCGAACGTATTCGTTTACGAGCCGGGAGTCATTATCAGCTCTCATGATCACGCATGTTTCGAAGCACAACGATGTATCGGAAACCGGCTTTACGACCACACCGTCAGCATGAAAGCCTCGGGCCATAGGTTGCGTAAGGATGGCGACCCCCATGTGGTCCGATACTAGGTCCACGGCCTCCTGTGGCGCAATGACATTGTGAGCGTGCTTGGGGGCGATGGACTCACGTCGTGCTGTCTCCATAACCGCCTCATACAGAAGTGGATGAACCCGTTTCGGAAACAGAATCCAGTTGTCCTTTGCCAGATCCTGGAGAACCAAGCGTTCTTTGTGAGCAGCCGGGTGGGTCTCTGGAAGTGCAGCGTAGAGCTGAGCCGGAGCAAATGGCACGGCCGTGATCTGGGAATGTTGCGGTGGCGCCGTCACCAGGGCGAGGTTCACTTCGCCTACAAGGACGCTCCGGATCGACTCCATTGCAAACTGAGTCATCAGCCGAATTCCGAGCCTCGGATATAAAGGAAGTCGGATCGCAAGCATCGTGGAAATCCAGTCGTGATTGGCAAAGGGTGAGTGCCCAATCGTCAAAACGCTATTGGAGCCGTCATGTGCAGCATGAGCGAGATGCACAGCCCGCTCCGTATGGAAGAGGGCAGAGCGAGCCTCTTCGACGAACGCACGTCCGGCATCCGTGAGTTCCACAACCCGTCGTGTGTCGCGAGTGAATAGGTGAAATCGATGCTCTGCTTCGAGGTCGGTAATCTGTTTGCTGAGCGCAGGCTGGGTTATGTGCAATCTGTCCGCAGCCCGTGTGAAGTTCAGCTCTTCGGCCAAGACGATGACTGCGTGCAGGTGACGGACTTCGAGGTTGGGGAACATTGCTCAAACCCCCAGGTGGTTGACATCTCACGCTTCGTCCCGCGAGGCAGTCCATATTCTGATCGATTTCCGTACAAGAATGATTGGTTTTCTGTTGGGTGGCCCGGATTCGGGACAGCAACTAGGAAGGCGTTGGACATGGAGGTTAGTGATGAAGGACCGGCGCTCCGTAACGGTCAGTTATTGAACGATTTATCGTTGTCCGGAAGATCCTCTGAAACGGCAAGAATACAAGATTGACCGTCGAATTGAATCTTGTCTGCGGAATACGCGGTGGTCTTGACCTCGCCCGACTTGGTGCGAAGTCGGGTGATTGCGTTCCGAATGGGACCCCGTTGTTGGAGTTGCGCGATCATCAATGCGCGATCCTTTGGGTCTTCCCAGAGCCTAAGTTCGCCGACTGTATGGCCGATCACTTCGGCACGGGAGTAGCCGTATCGCCGCTCGAATGCGGTATTCACATCTACGAATCGCCCTTCATTGACTGTCGTGATGGAAAACGGAATTGGGCTGGAACGGAAAACCTTTTGAAACTTGTCCTCAGATACCCTGCGTCCCTCCTCTGACTGTTCGAGCGCTTTCTCTGTTTGGCGAAGATCCGTCAGACGCCGCTGAAGTTCGGACCCATAAATCTCAGCACGCTCGTAGAGGCGAGAATTCTGGATAGCCGCCGCGGCGGGTATCGCCAATAACTGCGTACGCCGGAGGTGGTCTTGAGTGAAGGCTGTTGGCTGGGTGTGGCCCACCGAAAGAAGCCCCAAGGTCTGCTTGGACGCAATCAATGGCACGCAAAGCCATGATCGGATGTCGGTATGGCCCTTGAAGGTGGGCCATTCCTTCTCGTCTTTGGTGTCGGAAAGCAAGACACTGTTCTGGGCCGTCAATATGCGCAAGAGGAACGGAGAGTCTGCTGCGTCGAGGGTCAGTGGATAGTCGGGGGCTTTCTTGGGAGCCTCGTGACGCAGTTTCTCTCGTGCCACAAGAAGCCGCGTGTCACCCTCCAAGAGCAGCACACGTGCACATTCACATGGGACTAGTTCCAATAAGGACTCAAGCAAAGTGTCCAGAACAAAGTCCATCCGAAGATCTGCGGTCAGCGCGAGAGTGGCCTTGCTTAGAGCATCGGATTCTGCCCTTGCGGATTCGGCTGTTGCCAGGTGCTCCGCAACCTTTTCCTCTGCTTCTTTCTGTGCTGTGATTTCTCGAACCGTGCCGACAAGACGGTAAATTCTGCCGCTGCCATCCCGTACTGGAAACCCATGCACCGTCACCCAGCGCACTTCGCCGGTGGCCCGCAGGATACGAAATCTTTCATCGAAGTGCCCTGTCTGCGTAGCTTCTCCAAGCTTTGCCAGCACATGAACGCGGTCTTCGGGATGGATGAGTTGTTCGTACGAAGACGGATGTTCCAACAGACTTTGGCACGAACGCCCGGTGATCGTCTCATAAGCTTCGGTGACGTAAAGAGCCTTTTTGGTCTCCGCGTCAATCATCCAGAAGATTTCCTGAATGTTGTCTGCCATCTGCTGGAGCCGTTCTTCGGTGTCGAGTTGCACTTGTTGGGCGCGTCGCAAAGATCTGGTGTAGAGGACAATCAGAACGGAGAGAACAGCGGCTCCGAAAAGCAGGAAAGCGGAGAATACGTCGAGCGTTCGGAGCTTGGTCCTGAATACTGCTAGAACCACAGCGAGCAAGACAGCGCAAACAACTATTGAAATGAAGGGCCAGCGAGGATAAGCCATCCATCTGCGGGGGAATTCTCGATGGGGTGTGTCAACTTGACGCATTGCATTTTCGGGGAGCTGCGTTCGCCCAGCACGGACCACCGCGGATCAGCAATAGGATGCGCGGTCGTGCCGAAACCGTCAGAAAACGCCGCAGTTTGGGCCGATACTACGCGCCTGCATCCGAGGGGTCAAGAAGGCGGTCTGGGCTCTCAGGGTTCGAGGAGAACCTTGATAATGCGGTGAACCATTTCAAGTTGCTGCGGGTTGGACTTGGTGAGTAAAGAATCAATGCGCTTGCGAATATCTCGCGGGTCTTCTTCCCTTTCTAAGAGCAAGAGAGTACTCGGAGGCAAGGCAAGACCTTTGGCCATCGCGACTATCGTGTCTAGGCTTGGCACTTTGTTGCCACGTTCCACATCCCCCCAGAAGTTTCCACTGATATTGCCTCGCTCCGCAGCGCTTTCGAGGCTGAGTTTCGCCGCCTTTCTAAGTTTTCTGATTCGTTGTGCGAATAGCGTCCGGTGTTTCACGGTATAGCCTCGTCACAACCATAGCGAGGATCCTGGGCTTCTAAAACTGTCTATAGAGTTTATCCTATAGACAAATAACGCTTTATCGCGTGTGGATGGGTCCGATTGTGCCATCGAAAGCGTTGATTAAAAGAGATTCGGAACAAGATAGGGCGCTTAAATTGATTATGACGAGGTCGGGTTGTCGAGCGAAGGACCAGGTTTGTAGGCGTAGATCAACTTCGATACTTGAATTGCGAGCTGCAATTGCGGAGGGGTGAGGAGATCGAGCAAGCTGTCCAGTTCCCGACGATCCGGCGGTTGTTTATCCTTGTCGTCAAGTGCAATTAGGACACTGGCGGTGATTCCGAGGCCCTTGGCAAGACTGAAGATCGTATTCAGACAAGCCTCTTGTTCATTGCGTTCGAGGTTTCCCCAGAAATTAGTGGACAGGCCGCCCCGTCCACTGGCCTCTTCAAGGCTGAGGCCAGCCGCAATCCTGAGATTGCGGAGACGGTTAGCAAACGATTCGCGATAGTCCAGTTCTGCCATCTGCCCAAACGATAGGCGTCGTTAATGGCTAAAACCACCAGCGATGGGATGTATTTTCCTTGCATTACACACACGATAGAGTTATATATCGAGCGATCTTAACTCTAAAGAGTGTGGTCTTGCAGGCGCTCTGTTAACTAAATCCCAGGGACTTGACCACGTCGATTACAGCCCGATTCGCAATGCTATCCTCTCCCACGGCATCAGCAGAGGCGTCCAGTGTTTCCGACCGCTATTTAGTCGACAGCGTCGAAATTCCAGATGAAGCCCTGATGGCTCGGATCGGCGATGGAGATAAGGAATCGTTGGCTTGTCTCTTTCATCGTTACGCGCGATTGGTGCGGGCGGTCGGGTACAAGATCCTCAGGGATGATTCGGAAGCGGACGACTTGCTCCAAGACGTATTCCTGTTCATTCACCAGAAGGGCAGAGTATTCGATAGTTCCAAGAGCTCGGCCCGTTCGTGGATCGTGCAGATGGCCTACCATCGTGCGATCGACCGTCGC
>Ga0210394_10008979_pt1 | contig 10163 bp, 7 predicted proteins | sample IncBWC12MmetaG_FD_160121 | JGI IMG/M metagenome (GOLD analysis project Ga0210394, IMG submission 160121) | Forest soil microbial communities from Barre Woods Harvard Forest LTER site, Petersham, Massachusetts, United States - Inc-BW-C-12-M | ecosystem: Environmental > Terrestrial > Soil >...
GCCCTCGTTGGCGCCCGTCATGTGCACGGTGAGATCGCCTTTCGCAACTGCCGCCAGCACCGACGCCACTTCGCCGAGACCGCGGTCGGCGGTTTCCATCAAATGATTCAAATGCCGCACCATGTCGCGAAAGGCGTTTTGAAATGCGGTTTCGTCGCCGCGCACCGAAAAGTCTCCACGCGCCGCGGCACCGACCAGACAGACGATCTGCTCCTGCATCGCGATCAGGTTCTGCCGGGCCTTGTCGATGGCCTCGGTGAGCATGCGCTTCTTTCCGGGTAGCGGCGGCAAGTTCAGCGAGAAATCGCCGATCGCATAGCGCTCGATTACGTCGCGCATCATCATCGCGAGGGCCACCTGTTCGGCGACCAGGTCGTTGACCGCGTCCGCCATCTCCTTGTAGACCCCGCTGAATGAATCGCTGTCGATCTTGAAGTCGATATCGCCGCGCTCATGCTCCCGGGCGATCTGCCGTTCGGCGTCGACAAATCGCTGCAGCGTCTGCCGCACGCCTTGCATGGCGCGGATCAGATCGCCGATCTGGTCGCGCCGCTTGGTTGAGATGGCGAAATCAAGATTGCCGCGGCTGATTTGATTGGCTACTTGGGTCACCCGCTCGATCGGCCGGGCGAAGCCGCGCGCAACCATGAGCGACAGCAAGGTGACGAGCGCCGCCGTGACGACCAGCAAGAATAGCGCACTGCGGGTGGCCTGATTGACTCCCGCCAGGCTTTCTTGGGTATTTTGCTGGACCACCGCGATCCAACCGAGATCGGTACGGCGGATCATTGCAGTGCGATCAATGCCGTCGACCACATAGTGTTGGATGCCTTCACTGCCGGCCTTGGCCGCGGCAAATGCCGGATGCGTGCTGTAGTCCTTGAGATCCAGGTTCGAGGGTTCGTGCGCATTGGCGATGAGACGCCCCTCCGGCGTCATCAAGAATGCAAAGCCGGTGCGGCCCAGATTGGCGGAGGTGACCGCCTTGCTGACGGCATCAAGGGTCGATGCCTCGACCAGCATGCCGCGCAACTGCCCGTTTGGGTCCGCGATCGGCACCGCCATCATGAACGCGGGTTTTTTGTAGGTATGCCCGAGCTGGATATCGGCGGAAGACGGGGCGCCGGCCATGACATCCGCGTAATAGGTGCGGAACCGGTACGAGGTCAGCGGCTGATCGTCGCTGCGCGCCACATTCATGCCGGCAAGGTCGGTCGAATGAATCAGATAGGCCCAGGGCAGTTGTTGCGCCATCGAGAGGACGATCCGCTTATGCGCCTGCGGATCCATCGATATCGTTTCGGGGAGGCTTGCCGCGAGTTTCAGCACCGATAGATTCTGCTGAGTCCAGTCGTTGACCTGCTGCACGACGCGCTCGGAAAATAGGCGCAGCCGCTCCTGTGCGCCCTCCTCGCCATCCCTGATGCTGCGAGCCCGTTCGAATTGCCAGAACGTGGTCAACGGCAGCAGCGACACCAACAAAAAAGCCAACAGCAGCTGCGCGAAGATGCCGACGCGACGGGGAAGCTTCGGCAGGTGTGAGGGGCTCATCAGTGACACGACCAGCGCTTATTCTTAGGGTCGGACCGAATCTAATCCAAGCGTACTGTAAGTCCGCCTAAGCGAATGTGCAATTCCCAACGCCGGTCTTCGTCGTAATGATCGCCCCAGGCCGCAATCTGAGGGCCGTAACTACAAATACCAGACTGCTTAGTCGAAGGGGATGTCGCTTAAAAGCCAAATATCGTGGCGCGCTGAACCCGCTTCGCTGGGGCCAACCGACGGCTCGCCCCCGCGCTTCGGCTGCCGGCGTTGAGGTACGGCGGTCGGCGATTGGGGGCTTTAGAAGAACACATGAAGGTAGAGAATCCATGAAATTCAAATTGACCTCCGACGAGCGCTGTAGCCTGCGCGCCTCAATCCGTCGGGGAAAATCTCTGCGTCAAAAATAAAGGGAAAAACATGTACTCGCCAAAATCGTGGTGTGTGCTCCTGATCGTGTTTTGTATAGCGCCTGGTCCGCTGACCTTGGCGCAAAGCGCCAAGCCGGCCGGCGACTCGGCGGCCAAGGGAGACGATGTAAAGGAACTGCGCCGCGAGGTTGAGGAACTTCGGGCGCAGGTTCAGCGGCTGCTCCAGGCGAGCGGCCAGAAGGAGCCCGCAGTGCCAACCACGGCACCGCCGGCGCCGCCGGCAGCGACTCGCGCGGATGTCGACGCCCTGCAAAAGGAGGTCACCGCGCTCCAGAAGAAATCCAGCGAAACCCCTCCGGCAACCGCGGGCTGGAACGGCGAGCACTTCTTCCTGAGGAGTTCCGACGGCCAGTTCACGCTCATGCCCGTCGGCTACTTCGATGGGCAGTACAACGTCTACGGCAACACCTACGGCGCACCCCCGGATTCCTTTCAGGTGACGCGTGCCCGCTTCGGCTTTCAGGGCAACTACGGCAAGCAGCTCGACTACCAGCTCATGATCGAAACCATCTCGAGCCCGACCGTGCGCGACGCGTTTCTGGATTTCAAACCTTGGAAAGCCTTCAGCATCATGGGCGGCCAGTACAAGGTGCCGTTCTCGATGGAAGTCGGCTCTGCGGATACCGCCGTCGAGTTTTATAACCGCTCGATCATCTCGGTGCTCTACCCGGATGCCGGCGGCGCCTTCCGCGCTCCCGGCCTCGATATTCACGGCGAATTGGCGGGCGGCACGGTGGAATACTGGGCCGGTGTGTTCAACGGCCAAGGATTGCTCGCCAGCGGCACCACCAATGAGCCCGAGGTGGTGGGCCGCCTGCGTTTCTCCCCGTTCAAGAATATTCAGAACAGTTGGGTGAACGGGTTTGGCATCGGCGGTTCCTACGAACATAGCCGATCGAGGGGCCTGACCAGCAGCGAACTCAGTTTCAGCGCCGCGATGAATGACGGCACCTACACGATCCTTCCGCAGTTCCGGATCAACGGCGATGTGAATCGCTACAACGGGTTCTTCTCGTGGTTGGATGGGCCGGTGGGCATTCGCGGAGAGTACGCGCATCTGCAGCAGGACCGTACCAACATCGGTTCACTGGCCAACGGCGGCATCGGCTTCAATACCCTGCCCGCGATCAAGGGCGAGGGTTACTACGTGTCGGCCACCTATTTCCTCACCGGGGAAACGGAGCCTTTGAATGCTCTGCCGCGCGTGCGGCACCCGGTCATCGGCCCGAATTCTCCCGGAGAATCGGGAACTCCCGGCTGGGGTGCATGGGCGCTGAAGTTCCGCTATTCCCGGCTGCTCGGGGATGCACCCGGCGGCACCTGCGATGCCACCACGATCCCCAGCTGCCCGATCACCCCGGTCATCGCGCCGGCGTACTACGAGCACACCGATCAGTTCACTTTGGGAGTCAACTGGTATCTCAATTATTGGGTGATGGTCAAATCGGAAGTCAATTTGGATCAGCTAAAGAATCCCAGTGTGCAGGGCATTTTGCCCCGCAATTATTATGTGTTTCTCGAGACTCTTCAGTTTCGGTTTTGATCGGGCGTTGAGCGCCTTGCTTGCATGAGCCCATTGCTGGGTTAGTAGTAGTTCGGCACCCGCCAGATATCGTTGGAGGAGATTGGATGAAAACTAAAATGGTTCCCCTTCGAAACCTCATCGCTCTGTTTGGAGTGCTGTTCGTTTTGAACAGTTGTGGAGGGAGCGACCCCGGCTGCCCCGTGTGCGGCACGACGAAGAACGGGCCGATCGGCCTGATCGATGTCATGCTGGTGCCGGAGCACAATCCCAACGGTGAGCCCGGCGGACCGTTCAACATCTTCGACATCAGCTGGGTGGATCCGACCACCCGCACCTACACCGTGACGGATCGCATCGGCCTCGATGTTCCGGTGTTCAGCACGGTTTCCAACATCGCCTTGTGGGCTGTCGGCGGCGATAATTCCGTCTCCGAAGGGGGAAATAATGCCAGCCCATGCTGGGTGGATACCTCGACTACAGCCACGGCCGGCGAAACCATTCCGCCCATCACCAGTGCGCAGGGCAACTACACCCGCTTTGGATGCAAGACCAATGGCTTCCGCCTGCCGGGATTCTTCGGTCCCAACGGCCACTTCGGCGGATTCATGGGAGGTCAATGCTGCGCCTCCCGCGCCAACAATTTGAACCCGCTGTCGGGTCCGAACGGCCTCGAAGTCTCCGCCGACGGCAATTTCATGTTCGTCGGGATCGGCAGCTCGGCCCTGATGGTGTTCGACTTGGTACCAATGATTTCCAGCGGCTATACCAAGCCGCCTGTGTTGACCGCCACCATACCGACCGGCACTACTCCCGACTATGACGGTCCCAACGGCATCTCGGCGTGCATGGCCTCCGCCAATGGCAGAGCTTTCTCCGATCCCACCTGCGGCGACCTGCGCGGCGACGAGCTCGCGACCACCGGCGGCGTCGTGACTTTCCCGCAGGACGGTTTACCGCATTTTCTGATAGCGATCATCAATGGCGACCCGGGTCTGCCCTTCGTCAGCATCATCGACGCTACCGGGATCGTCCAGAGGTCCTCCAACAACCAACTCGCGCACTGTCTGCCGTATGCATCAGCGACCTACACGAGCGCCGATGTCAATAAACAGGCTCCCTACAGTCCGGGCGGCCCTTTCTCGTCGTTCCCCGCGAACTACGCCTCGTGCATCTTGGGCCAAATCTACTACGACGGTGCCTCGCAAAACGACGACACCGTTTTGATCGATGACGGCGGCGCCAACGCGACCAATGGATTCAGCTGCCCGGATCCTTCGCTGCAATTCTTGACTATGGGACCCGGCGCGCCCATCGTGCCCGGCCAGTCGGGACTGCCGCCCGTTCCGACCGGCGCCTCCGGCCATGCCGCGGGTGTGAACCCGGATGTGCCTTGCCATCACGGCCCGCAGCTCAAGGCAACCACGGCAACGCAAACCGGCGGAGCCTTCTGCGCGGCCGGCCCCGGTGCGCCGGCGGGCTGTGTGGGTGCCATCGCTCCGGCCGGCCTGGGTGGGATGATTTATTACCCGCCCACCCACACCTTCCTCCTGACCAACGGCAATGCGACCGGGGACATCACGGTCGGCAGCGTCGATGTCATCGATCCTCTGCACAAGATCACGGTGGGCGGTGTCACCAAGTATGTGCCAGCCATCATCAATAGCTTTCCCATTTATAGCTGCATGCCGACCAGCTTGAATCTTGGGCCGGGCACGGATGTCCTGGTGGGTTGCGCGGATCATGACGGGCGCGCCTTCGCGCCGAACACCATCATCATCAACGGCACCACCGGTGCGGTGCTCACGACCATCAACAATGTCGGGTTCGTCGATGAGACCTGGTATAACCCCGGCGACAACAACTACTACCTGGGGGCGCGGGACATGCCCACCGGGCCCGTTCTCGGGGTCATCAATGCCGGCACGCGCCTATGGCTGGAAAACGTCCCGACCAACGGCAACGCCCACAGCGTCGCGGCTGATCCGATCAGCAATCACATCTATGTGCCGCTGCCGTCGGGTGGCACCAATTGCGAAACCATCACCGCCGATGGTTGCGTGGGCGTGTATGCCGCGCAGTAGTATTTCCGGTGGATTGCGGCCTGCGCTCGCGCCAGGCCGCGATCTATCGGACCAGCGTCTCCTGGTAGCGCATCATTTTCCAATCTCCGCTGCGCTTGGTCCACAGTTCGCCGATGAAGACTCTTCGGAAACGCAGCGGCGAGCCTTTCGGAAATTGCATGCTGCTTTCGTAGGTGACGAAGGCATCGTCCGACCCGAGCGGCTGAACTTGAAAGAACTGCAAAAGGTAATCGGTGTACATGCAGTGCTCGACTTCACGTAGGACATGAAGCTTCGGACGCTCGCCCTCGCCATCGGCTTCCACCGCTTGGAAATCGTCAGTGAGAAATTGTGCGTATCCGTCTTTGTCTTTTTTCTTGAACGTTGCCCACGCGGCCCGCACCTTTGCTTCGAGAAGGTCGGCCAGCTTCGGCCGTGGCACGGTGGCGTTTGACGTGCTAGCGGGCTTTTTTTCCGGTGCCGCGGGTTGCTGGGCGAGCGTCAGGCCAGGCAGCGCAAGCGCGGCCCATGAACACAGCAGCCAATTTCGCATTTCTTGTCTCGTTGAATTCAATTGCGTAAATCCTACAGCGTCCCGTGCGACAGTCAAAGCAGAGTCCGCTCCGAATCGGCCTGCGTGCGGTTGCCCGTCCTACAGCTCTCGACTACCATGAGGTAACTGACCGGGGACGAACCATGAAACCAATCCCGTTTTGTCTACTCACACTGCTTGCCGGCGCTGCCTGGGGATCCGCGGCGGCGGCGGAGCAGCCCGCATCGGCGCACGGGTGGCAGCAATCTCAAGAAACGGATACCGCACGCGCGATGACCTTTACCCGATTCACCTTGGTGGGACAATTCACGAAGTCGCCGCAAAACGTCGTGCCGAATCGCCCCGCGCTGATCGTGGACTGCATCCCGGCCAAAGAATCGGGCTCATCCAAAGGCCGGTTCCTCGCCGGGAGCCTTCACGTCGGAAGTCCACTGAAGATCAAGTACGTCGAGCCCGAAGAGATTCATGGCACGTCCTACTTTCCAAAGGTTGAAGTCCGCTATCGCACGGATGATGGCAAGGAAGAACAAGAGAAATGGTCGCCGCTGAGCGAGAAGGAGAAAACGGCGGCGTCGGTCCCAAAGGATGCGCTGAAGAAGATCCTGCGCGCGCGCAGTGTCGCGATCACGGCGGAGGATGAACGCGGATCACCGGTGACCATGCAGTTTGCCATGCCCAACCCCGCGGACGTCGAAGCAAGCTGCAACGTGGATTGACAATGGCATTTGAGGGCGCCGCAAGCCTGGAGGAGTTGAGCGATGACCACCAACCGTCGTGAGTTCTTGCAAGGTGCCGCGGTTGCTTCGCTCGCGGGAATCGCGGCCACCGCGGGTGCCACCGGCGCAGCGCCGGTACGGCGGCGCAAGCCTTCGGCGGTGCATGAAATGCCGCGCGGCATGACGCTTCTGTCCATACGCTCCGAGCACGGCGATACGCTCGGCGTGAAAACCGATCGCGGCATTCTCGACGTGCGCCGCGCGTCGCTCGCCCTGCACCACCCGGTGCCCCTGACGCTCGACGATCTGCTGCAGGAAGGCGGCGCCCCGGAACTGGCGCACCTGGTCGCCGCCGCGCAGAAAGCGCCCCACGCCGATCGCCTCTACGTCGACGAGGCGCAGATCACGCATGGGCGGCTGTTCGCGGAACCCGGCAAGATCATCTGCATCGGCCTGAACTACCGCGAGCACGCCAAGGAAGCGGGCGAGAAGGTGCCGGCGGTGCCGATCCTGTTCAACAAATACAACAACGCGCTCACCAGTCATGGCGCCACCATCCGCCTGCCCACCGAGGTGGCCACCAAATTCGACTACGAAGTGGAAATGCTGGTGGTCATGGGACGCCGTGCGCACGACGTGAAGTTGGAAGATGCGTCCAAGTACATCGCCGGCTACTGCACGTCGAACGATTTTACGGCGCGTGATCTGCAGCTCGAGCTCGACGGGCACCAGTGGATGCTCGGCAAGACGCTCGACAATTTCGCACCGATCGGCCCCTATTTCGTATGCGCCGACCTGGTCGAGGATCCGAACAACTTGAATATCGAATGCCGCGTCAACGGCGAAACGCGCCAGCACTCGAACACGAGCTCGCTGGTCTATAACACCGAGTATCTCGTGTCGTATATCAGCCGGCATTTTCCCCTCGAGCCGGGCGATGTGATTTTCACCGGCACGCCGCCCGGCGTGATCCTCGGCATGCCCAAAGAGAAGCAGGTATGGCTCAAGGCGGGCGACCAGATCGCCTGCTCGGTCGGCAATCTCGGCGAGCTGCGTTTCACGCTTGCTTGAGGCGCACCACAGCGCGCCGTTCACCCTGCGGAGACTAAGCGAATGTGCAATTTTCATTGCAGGTCGCCGTCGTAAAAATAACATCAGGCCCGCAGCCTGCGCGGCGCAAATAAGAACTCGATCCTGCGGCGGAGATCAGTCATAAAGTCGAGCGCTTCCCGCTTCTATCTGGTTGTGCTGACCGCCATTGTTTGCGGCGCGTTGATCGGCTATTTCTGGCCGGCTACGGGGGTCGCGCTCAAGCCGTTCGGCGATGGATTCATTGCGCTGATCAAAATGCTGATCGCGCCGGTGATCTTTCTCACCGTCGTGCTCGGGATCGCAGGCGGCGCTCGCGCCAGACAGGTCGGCAGAGTTGCCTTGAAGGCGGTCGTCTACTTCGAGGTGGTCTCGACTTTCTCGCTGATCATCGGGCTCACGGTCATCAATGTGCTGAAGCCGGGCCAAGGATTCAACGTCAATCCCGCCACGCTCGATGCCGGCGCCGTCGCCAAGTATGCCGAGCAGGCGAAGGAGCAGTCCGCGGTCGAGTTCATCTTGCACATCATCCCCAAGACTTTCACGGATGCCTTCACGAATAGCGGCGATTTGCTGCAGGTTCTGCTGCTGGCGCTGTTGACAGGCCTCGCGCTGATGTCCATGGGCGAGGCGGCGCAGCCGGTGCTGCGCGTATTCGAGGCGCTCTCCAAAGCCTTCTTCAAGATGATCGGCATCGTGATGAAGCTGGCGCCGCTCGGCGCCGGCGGCGCCATGGCGTTCACGGTGGGCAAATACGGCGTACATAGCTTGCAGCCGCTGCTCAAACTGATGGGAAGCTTCTATCTGACCTGTCTATTGTTCATCCTCATCGTGCTGGGCTTCGTGGCGCGCATGGCGGGTTTCAGTATTCTGCGCTTCCTGCGGTATATCCGTGATGAGCTGCTGGTCGTGCTCGGCACTTCATCGTCGGAGGTGGCGCTGCCTCCGCTGATGCTGAAACTGGAACGTTTGGGGTGCCCCCGGCAGGTGGTTGGCTTGGTCATCCCCATCGGGTATTCGTTCAATCTGGACGGCACCAATATCTACCTCACCATGGCCGCCTTGTTCGTCGCGCAGGCGCTCAACATCGACCTGACGCTGTCCCAGCAACTCGCAATCCTCGCGGTGGCGATGCTGACTTCCAAAGGCGCCTCCGGCGTCACCGGCGCCGGGTTCATCACCTTGGCCGCGACACTGATGGTCGTGCCGTCGGTGCCGGTGGCCGGTCTGGCATTGATCTTGGGCATCGACCGGTTCATGAGCGAGGCGCGTGCCCTGACCAACATCATCGGCAACGGCGTCGCGACGATCGTGATTGCGCGCTGGGAAGGCGTGCTCGATCGACCGCGCCTCGACGCCGAGCTGGCCGCGGGTTCGCGGGGGTTGCTGGGCGAACCGGCCGCGGCCGCGCCGCTCGAAGGCCGGCCCAGTTGACGTGCTCCAACACAGTAAGGAGATTCAGATGAGCAACAAGCAAGTCATGCTCGCCGTGGTTGCGGCCGTGGCATTTGCGGCGGCCGGCCTCCCCTACCTGCACGCCGCGGCGATGGCATCCAAGGGATATGTCATCGCCGAAATCACCGTGACGGATCCGGACGCCTATAAGCAATACGCGGCGACCGTGGCTCCGATCGCTGCGAAGTTCGGGGGAAAATATCTGGTGCGCGGCGGCCAAACCGTCGCCGTGGAAGGAGATCCCCCCGGTGGTCGAATCGTCGTCATTGAATTCGACAATCTGGCGGCTGCTCGCGCCTTCGAAGACTCTTCGGACTATCAAGCCGTCGCGCCGCTGCGCCACAAGGCGGCGCGCAGCCGCGTATTCCTCGTCGAAGGGATACCCCAGTAGCGCGCTGCCCGCTCAGCGGGGTGCTTGCCGCTCGCGCTCCGCCAGCAGCAGGATATCGTTCAGTTGCAGGTCCTCCACGGCGACCGCGCGCACCTCGGCAAATGCCTGTTGCGCCAGATGGCTCAGCACCTGGCCCGGCGGCGGCTCGATGAACAGCCGTACGCCGAGTTCGTAGAGCACGGTTACCGAGTCGTACCAGCGTACGGCGTTCGCAACGTTGCGGATCAGATCGTCGCGCACGCCTTGCGCATCGTGCACGACGCGCGCACGGCGATTGCTGACGTAAGGCCGGCGCGGGTCATGCATCTCGACCGCGGCCAGCGCCGCGGCCAGCTGTTGCGCCACACCATCGAGCAGCGGGCAATGCGAGGGTACGCTGACCGCCATGCGCTCTGCCCGGC